>RCMY010005726.1_pt1 | contig 10513 bp, 11 predicted proteins | sample 2041341 | NCBI WGS metagenome assembly RCMY01 (sample SAMN09708234, study PRJNA481090) | Marine sediment metagenome, whole genome shotgun sequencing project.
AGGGGGGGGGGGGGGGCGGGGGGGGGGGGGGGGGGGGGGGGGGGGGGGGGGGGGGAGGAGAGGGGGGGGGGGGGGGGGGGGGGGGGGGGGGGTTATGCCAAAGATAAGATTAACAGACCGCAAGGCCAAAACAATAAAGGCAGGTACTGGCTCGGTGGCACATGGCGGAGTTGCAGGGCTATCGTTGGTACCTTCAAAAAAGGCCGATGGGGCTGGCAGTTGGGTGCTGGAGTACAGAGACGCGGTCACAGGTAGGCGGTGTCGTGATACGCTCGGCCATTTTCCGCAAATGAGTATTGCGGAAGCTGGCGGGATTGCGACAGAGCGCAGAGCCATAGCGGCACAAGGCAAATCCCCTCGCATGCGGGATGCTCAGTTGCAAGCAGAAGAGCGGCAGGCCGCTGAAAATACATTAGAGGCTGTATGCAGAGACTTTTTTCAGGGGTGCTTGGATCGCGGCGTATGGCGCAATAAGGCAGAAATCGAAAAGCGCATGCGGCGATTGGAGATTTATGTATTCCCGATGCTGGGCAGTCGGCCTATTCGGGATGTTAGCGCCTTTGAGTTGGTCACATGCCTGCAAACGCCGGTGAAAGCGAAAACAATCGGCAAGCGGGTGCAGACCACGCTCAAAGCCAGCAAAGGCGTATGGCTGGATTCCCCTGAGGTAGGCACCAAGATTTTAGGATTTCTGAACCAAGTATTTCTGCATGCAGAGGCGTTGGGCATGCGGAGCAACAACCCTATTCCCGCTGTTCGGCAAGGATTGGGGGAAGTAGTTGATACGCGACAAAAGTCGGATAGACATTATCCAAGCATGCCCTATCAGAACGTACCCGCGTTTGTGAAAAAGGTGTTAGGTAGGGAGCGGCTAACAGATGGACAACAGATGTTGCTACTACAAATTTTGATGGCGGCGCGTTCGGGCGCAATCCGCATGATGCAGTGGCGGGATGTGGATTTAGCGGCTGGTGTTTGGAAGCTGCCTGCAAGGTCGGAACTAGCCAAGACGGAGAGCGATACGTTTTTCCCGCTTACGCCAAAAGTGCGTGCGCTGCTAACACAGCGGTGGGAGGCGGCGGAACAATACGGGGGCGCTTCAGGGCTGGTGTTTCAAAGCAAGCGCACAGGGAAGGCATATTCAGATGTTGCCCTGTTGGCGGTGATGAAGACAGCTGCAGAGAGGTTCGGGAGAGAGATTCTTGTAAGCGATATTGCGGGTAAGCTGGCCGTTCCGCATGGGTTCAGGTCAAGCTTTCGAGTGTGGGCAACCGAAAACAAGGCTGATGATAGGTCGGCTGAAATGCAGCTCGGCCATGTGGTCGGCGATGAGGTGCGGCAAGCATACGACAGGGCTGTGTTGCTGGAGCAGCGGCGGGAGTTAATGACAAGATGGGAGCAGTATGTATTCAGTGCTACGGGGGGTGAGGAATGACGCGTGATTTTGAGGAGGTGGCCGATTTGATGTATCGGGCAGGGCTGAGCCAAGAGGAGATTTCCAAGGGTATCAAACGGGAGGTTGAGGCGTTTTGTGAAAGCTCGGGCGCAAATCAGTTCGCAGGTGGGAAAAAATCACACATTAATGCGCACTTGCTGGAGGCAGCGTTGATGCGCGAAGCTCAAACCTTAGCCGATTCAGGGAATTCAAGGGAGTTAAGGCTTCTCGGGCTTTTGATGGTGCAGACGCTCAGGCAGGCGAGAGTTGGCGGGACTGGCGCGGTGGAGGAGGTGCAACAGGTACTGAGAAGCTTCGCAAAACCACAGCGGGCAAAATTAAACAAAACCGAAGCGCATTATGTTAGTTCGTATGCACGGGTTTTTGTGGAGCTACTAGAGGGTCGGAGTGTCGCACACAAAGCGCTGAAGTGTTTCGGGTTTAAGGCGCACTGGAAAGCGGAAATTTTGAACGGGTATCTGAGAGTTGAGCGAGATGATCTTTCACAAAAATATTTTAATTATGGGCTGACGGGTGTGCTCGAGGGCGCGGGAGAATGGCTTACTGTCAAAGGGGCGCGCAGGTTGAGGGAAATGCGAACTCAAGGCCGCTGGTTTGAGGAGCGGACTAATAGGATCAGCGGGATGTTTTACGCGGCATTTTTGGAGGCTGAGCGGAGTCTGAACGAAGTTGCAGAGGCGGAAGCGCTTTCTGAGAGAAGCACACCAGCGGAATAATCACAAGGGTGGGTAGCAGGTATCGGGTCAAAATATGAGCCTGATACCTGCTATTTTTGTGCCTGAGGGTTCCGTAGAATGCTCTACATGCTTTGTAGACGAGGGAAGGTTTAAATGATTGAACTGCACAAATTTTATAATGTTCACGAGATTGCGGGCACACTGGACGTACACCCAAAGACTATTTATCAGCGGTGCCGTGAAGGCAAGTTGCCGCCATTGGCAGGAATCGGGCGTAGGCGCGGATACATTGGCGAGGTGTTGTTGGATTTGCTGCGTAACGGTTATCAGCCGAAGCAGTAAAAATGGTGAAGCACCTAGGCAAGTGGAGCCTTGCGCTTCGGAAAATATAATGAAAGGAAAACTCGAATGGCTAAATCCAAATATGGCACTAACGCATTAGAACAATTCTCACAGATTGTCAGACCTGAATCCTACTTGAGGGAATCTGGATGGAATCCTAACTGCCCTACGGAAGCTAGGCAAGGCACAATCGAGCAGCTTCAATCCCTGAGATCAAGTCTGAAGTGGGTGGTTGGAGTCATACAAAAATATGAGCTGGATACTAAAGACGTAGGCTATGCCGCCCTATGTGAGTACATCTTGGCGTTAGAGCTCGGCGAAGTGACGGAAGCCTATCTAGGCGAAAAAGACGAGCTGCTCAAACTGCTGGAAGAGTTACCAGATTGGGGGCTGGTATTTGAGGAAAATGCGCAAGGTTTAAGTCGGATTTGGGGTGAGCGGCGTTGGAAGCAGCGGAAAACCAAAGTTGATAGGCAGTTGGCGGGCATCGAGGATTAGACTGAAACAACAAACACCAGCCCTGACGCAGGGCTGGTGTTTTCTTTTGAAAGGAATCGCTGTGGGTAATCAAAATATTAACGTGCAAACGCTGGCTTGTCTAGCTGATTTGCAGTTTTGGGCGGCCACTCAGGGCGCACACAAAAGCGCGGCAGGTTTGCAGGCTGGCAAGGTTAAAAACATATCAATTAAAAATAATTATATTGCAAATGGAACCTATGGGAACTGGGTATCAATGCTACAGGATCGCTGCATGGATTTGAACGCCGCTATAAGTTTGCGGGATTCACTGAGCGCGGCGGGCGATGTTAGCGGGTTGGTTGCTAATTTCGCGCTGGTGCCTGCTGAGGTGATTTGCTTGGATTTTGACGATGTCGGCGAAACGCTGGCCGATGAGTGGTTGACTTGGTTGAGAGGCGCTGCGATTGAGCGTAGCAGTTCGGGCAAAGGGTTTCACGCTTTTTTTAGAGTGCCGAAGACATTCGCGGCCAGAATTAAAGGCGACAGGGGCGAACACAGGGGCTTTCCTTTTGGTATGGACGATGAGACGGGCGCGGCCAAGCGGATTGATGTGTTTTGCGGCGGCGTGAATCGTTGGGTCAAGGTTACGGGCGATTCGGTGAACGATTGGTCAGCACTTGGAGGCATTGAGCTGTGTGAGGCGGGATTGAAGATGCTTGAACAGGCGTTCGAGGCACAGGGATTCTTTCAGACTGAGGCGAATGAGCGGGAACAAAGGACGAAGGTCGGCAGTCGGTCGGCTGGCACGGAAGATGCAGAGGAAGTTGGCATTACCGATGCGGCGGAGGTGATTCGTTTGATGCGCCAAAACAGCGGATTCAGGACGACCAATGGTAAATATGTGCAGGGCGGCCTGTGTCGGCTGATGGATGGCGATGCGGAGGCTGTTGGGAGCTTTTACGGAGGAGATTGGTCGGCGGCTGATTTGGGGCTTGCCCGTGAGGTAACATATTACACGCAAGATTATGACGTTGTGCTTAAAGTGATGCTGGCCTGTGGTTTGACAAAAAGGGAGGCGTACACAGGGCGTAACGATGAGAACAAGTATAAATGGTCGCGGGATGACTATGCAGCAAGCACGGTTGATAAGGCGCTGGCATGGCGTGAAGGTCAGGCTAGGTACCAGGATAAGACCAAAGGGTCGGCAGCCTTACCGAATGCTGTAGGAGGGCTTACAGACGGCCTGCAAAGGACAAGCTACGGGGATAAATTGATCGTTAAGCAAGTAGGCCGTGGGCGCAATGCACGGCTTGAGCCTGTAGCCTGTTTACACAATGCCGTTGCTGTGCTGGAACACGATGAGCGGTTTAAAGGTGTGTTCGGTTTTGATGAGCTGCAATTCAGCGCGGCGGCAGTCAAGCCTTTGGAAGGTGTGAATGCCAGCAGATTCCCGTTAGATAGAGTGGAAAAGCTGCATATAGGTGTGGTGCAGTGCGAGCTGGACAAATTGGGCATTATATTCAACGGCGGCGGCAGTCGGATGGTGGAACAGGCCATTAACCAAGTGGCCGCTGATTACCGATTCAACCCCTTGCAACAGCGGATCGAGGAAGCGGAGCCGTGGGACAATGCGGACAGATATACGGTTGAATTTATCTGCCGCGAGCTGTTTGAATTTGATGTCAGCCACTTTCCACAGGAAGAACGGGCGGAGCTGGTCGAGCTGCAATGCAAGCTGTTCAGATACTGGATGCGCCAAGTGGCGGCAAGGGCGATGCAGACAGGCTGTAAGGCTGAGGGCTTTCTGCTGCTGGAAGGTGAGCAACACATAGGCAAAGGCCGTATGGTGAACTTGCTGGCGAACTGGTGGGACAAGGAGGCATGGGACAAGGTGAAGGTGGGCACAATAGATGATTCTGTGAATATTGTTGGCAAGCGTCTGCTGCCGATGCCTAAAGAGACGCTGGCAGATTTCAATAGCCGCGATGCAGGGCTGAGGATTCGGGGCAAGCTGTTCTTTTTTGTGGACGAGATGAAAGATTTTGACGCACGGCATACGGAGCTGTTAAAGCAGATTATCAGCCAGCAACTGGACAACACGCGGAGTATGCAGGCGAACTTTGGTGATGATGTACTCAGGCTCGGTTGCTTTGTGGGGGCGCTCAATGCGGGGCAGGATTTAGTATCGGCGGCGCGTATTTTGTCGGACAGCACGGGTAATCGGCGCTGGTGGGTGCTTCGTCTGAAGAGCGTGAACTATGGACGGCTGTATGAGCTAACTGAACAGCTTTGGGCGCAGGCCATACACGAACACAAGGAGGGGCTGAGTCATTTCTTGAGCGTGGATGAAATGCAGCTTAACAATCGCTGGTTGAGGCAGTTCCAGCCCTATGATGCCTGGGCGGACTTAGTTGAAGAGGTTTATATGGATGGCGATTTTATGAAAGTGCATTGGAAGTATGGATTCTCAGTTGAGGGCGTTTGGTGTGACGGCGGATTCACCACGGATGAGCTTTCTAACTGGATGCTCGGAAGGGATGTTACCAAGACCAAAGCCATAGGGTTGCGGAGCACCGACAGAGAGCCTACGACAGCGGCGGTAAGGAAGGTTGTAGGAAAGGCGTTGGAGATGCTAGGATTCGTGAAGAAAAGCACTCAGCGGACGCGTGGCAGTGGGCGTAGTGGGACAGACAATATTTGGGTGCGCGTACTGGCAGAGACGGAAGTTCTGGAACGTGGGTTAGGACTCTGGGAATTGGGAGCCAGTTGCGAGGCTGAGCGCTGAGCGCGAGAGGTTGCGCGAGTGCTTTTTGAAGAGCACTCGCGCAGCAGAAAGCCTTATGAATAAAGGGTTCAGGTTGTTTTGCGCGAGTGCTTTTAAGAAATATCAAAACCTTGATGTGTTAGGAGACAGGGGGGGGTACCCCCCCCCTGTTTATATATAGCAATGCAGGCAGAAAAGCACTCGCGCACTCGCGCAAATGGTTGGAAGCCTTATGGATAAAGGGTTTCCGCTGCGCGAGAGCTTTTAAAACCACCCGCAAAAGCACTCGCGCAGATGTAAAATGAAAGGAATTACGGTGGACAAAATATTTATTCGGGAAGAAACACACAAAAAAGAGGTAGAAATGGCTAAGCACCTGAGGAAATTTATAGAGGAGCTGGAAGCCAAAGGGACGTCAGAGATTGTCGCACGGGCACAAGCCACTATAGCGGCTGTGGAAGCAGGCAATGCGGCAGGCTTTCAGCACAGCGGGGCAGTCTGCAAAAACACTATAGCGGCTGTGGAAGCAGGCAATGCGGCAGGTGTAGGCTTGGCTGAGACAGCGGGCATACACGCAATTGTCACTGAGCTGGTGTACAGAGAAGCGAAAAAAGGCGCAAGCAATCAATTCGGTGTAGACGCAGCCAAATTCAGCAAGCTGGTAAACATTCAAGCCAAGCTAACACACCAGCTTAAGCAGTCGGCGGCTTGGCAATATCGGATTAACAATGTCGTGCCGAAAGATGCAGGCTTAGGGCGTAACGATAGTCGCGTAGCACGGCGGATACTCAAGCGCGGCACCAGCACAGCGGACGGTTGTTTTGATGAAGCGCTGTAAAACCTCAGACGGCCTCTCACACTGGTAAAAATTATGTGCTACAATGTAGCCACAAATTAAGAAAGGAGTCAAAGCTATGGATACCACAATCAGGGCAAGGGTCGATGATAGGCTGAAGAAAGATGTAGAAGTTATCTTGGCCGCTCAGGGATTAAACATGTCGCAGGCGATCCGCATGATGCTACGCAAAACCAAAGAAACAGGAAGCCTGCCCTTTGAGCTGCCCACACCGAACACAGAGAGCCTGAGGGCGATGGCAGAAGCAAGGGCTGGCCGTCTGAAGTCTTTTGACAGTGTTGATGCGTTGATGGCGGATTTAAATGCGGACGATTGAGCGAACAGGGCAATTCAAGCGGGATTACAAGCGCGAGCAACGGGGGCGCTATGCCGCTCAATTGGGCAAGTTGTTGCCTGAGGTTGTCGGACTGCTGGCGTTTGATGAAGAGCTGGCGGCCAAGTATAAAGACCATAGCCTTTCGGGCAATTGGGCAGACCACAGGGAATGCCACATCAAGCCCGATCTGCTGCTGATATACCGCAAGCCCGACGAGCATGTATTGCAGTTGGTGAGAATGGGTTCACATGCAGAGTTGTTTGGCTGAAGGCAGTCGTAGATTATTCTACGATGGTTGTAGAATAAGCCGCGTTGCCTTGATATGGGCGAAGCGGCTTTTTACGAAATGAAACGGCGGGCAGACTGTCTAAAAAAATCTAAAATTTTTTGCGAGCGCCCTCATACAGCCACGGGACGGAGGCAGCGGAAAAAGGGTATACGTCAGTTGCCCTGCTGTGGTTTTTTCTGCATAGATGTTACTGGAAGTTCTTGCTTGCCCGCGATGCCCTCACCTTGACAAGCTCGGCCAAAACATTAAGCAAAGTTGGCGACAGTTATCATGCAGAAAAGCTGCTGGAAATATTAACAATGAATGCTATGGGTGCGGTGGAAGCGGAAGCGTGTGACTTGGCATCAATTGTGTATAACGTGGAAAGAACCCGATAAAAGAAGCCCCGCCGACAGGTGGGGCTTGCTGCATCAAAGCCGTGAATTTCCACAATTTACACAGAATTTCCACAGAATTTCAGAAATTAAAAAGCGCAACCCTTATAAATCAAGGAGTTGCGCTTTTTGTTTGGTGCCGACAATGAGACTTGAACTCATACGACCTAGGGTCACTACCCCCTCAAGATAGCGTGTCTACCAATTTCACCATGTCGGCATAAACTTTAAATTGTCATTTTACTGCTGCGGTGAGGAACCGCTGTTTTGCTCGGAAGATTGTCCTGCCGGTTGCTGCTGGGTTTGCGCCGGCTGGCTTTGCTCTACCGTGCTGAAATCCAAACCATGGTTGTTCGCATTGGTATGGATATAAACTAAGGCCATGCAACTTGCAAAAAATACAGTAGCGGCAATAGCGGTGCTTCGGCTTAAAAAGTTGGCATTGCCACCCGAGCCGAACACGCCTTGTGCGCTGCCGCTGCCCGAGCCGAATGTTGCGCCGGCATCAGCGCCTTTGCCTTGCTGCATCAACACCAACACAATCACCACCAATGCGGCAAAAATATTGATGATCCAAATAACGGTTTTAAAGGCTTCCATATTTTCTACGATTCTTGCGCCGCATTTATGATGGCAGTAAACGAATCGTAGGCTAACGATGCGCCGCCGACCAATGCGCCGTCAACACAGGGCACAGCAAAAATGTCTGCAGCGTTACCTGCATTCACACTTCCACCGTAAAGAACGCGGATTCTAACATCTTCGCCACATAAAGACAAGATTTGTTCGTAAATAAATGCGTGCATTTCTGCAATTTGTGCCACCGTAGCCACTTTGCCCGTGCCGATCGCCCACACCGGCTCATAAGCCACGGCAATATCTTGCGTGTTAAGACCTGCCAAAATAGACAATTGATGCGCAATCACGTCTTTTGCCTTGCCCGATTCCCGCTCTTCCAAGCTCTCGCCCACACATAACAGGGGCGTTAGGCCGACATTCAATACGTTTTCCATTTTCTGACGCTGAATCTCATTTTTCTCGCCAAAATAAAGGCTGCGTTCCGAGTGGCCGATCAACACGATATCCACGCCGGTGTCGGCCATCATTTCAGCAGAAACCTCGCCCGTGTAAGCGCCGTTGCCGGGGAAACGGCTCACATCTTGTGCACAAGTCAGGATGCGGTTGTTCAGTACAATCTGCATAGCGTTGTGCAATTGCAACAAATATACTGTAGGCGCAGCCAAACCGATACACACTTTATCCGCCTGAGGCAATATGCGGAAACGGTGCATCAGCGCATTATTATTTTGCAGCCGGCCGTTCATTTTCCAGTTGCCGATGACCCATTTCTGCTCCCACATGATATTCATTCCTTTTATTCTGCCACGCCGACACATTTCTTCGGCATATTCCATAATCTAAGCCACAATGTAGGAAAGTGTAGTGAATTATGAATAAATTAGCAATACCGTTGCCACAAACGGCTTGATTTGCCGTTTATTCAAACGGCCTTTTACCGCTTTAATATATTCGATTTACATTTCAATCGATTTTTTATTTTGAAATGTTCTGCACCCATCCATCACACACAGCCAGCCAACAACTCCTCCCTGCAACGGCAAGCCGCTTGCCAACCGATGCACAGCAGGGCTGTTAAAACGCAGTCGAAACCATTATAATCAGTTGATTAAAACCACTCATTATCTGACACAACAAAATAGCGGAGCAGGAGCATAAAAAATGAATTTCGAAAAAGCACGTTTTAACATGGTAGAACAACAAATTCGTCCTTGGGATGTGTTGGACTTCGATATTTTAGATGTTTTGGGTGAGATTCCGCGGGAAGATTTCGTTACCGAAGCACAACAGCCTTACGCCTATTCCGATAAAACCCTGCCGCTGCCCAACGGCGGTAATATGCTGGAGCCGAAAATCGTTGCCCGCATGATACAGGCTTTAAAACTGGCGCCATTGGACAAAGTATTGGAAGTAGGCACAGGCTCGGGCTATGCCACCGCTCTATTGGGAAAAATGGCCGCAGAAGTCATTACGGTCGACATTGATGCCGAACAACAAGCACGCGCAAAAACGGTATTGGATAATTTGGGCTACAAAAACATTACCTATCAAGTTGCCGACGGCCTTGCCGCAGAAATCGGCGGCGGTTTGTTTGATGCCATTTATATTGGCGGCGCAACCAATAACATTCCCGAGCAATTGAAAAATCAGCTCCATGAAAAAGGCGGCCATATGGTGGTGGTGGTAGGCGATGCCCCTGTTCAACGCGCCCTATTGATTGTACGCGATGGCAACAGCTTTACCGAGACCACACTTTTCGACACGCTGATTCCCAAGCTGAGCAGCAAAGCAGACACGCCGGCCACAAGCTTCACTTTCTAAAATCATCAAAGGCCGTCTGAAGATTCAGACGGCTTCATGCTTAACAGACTCGAAATTTTATGAATGATATCCCCCAACTCACCCCTGCCGAATTGCATCAATGGTTGCATGAAAACAAACCTGTGCTCTTGCTTGATGTCCGCGAAGATGAGGAAGTGGAATATTGCGCGCTGCCCGGGCATATCCATATCCCGATGAACCTTATCCCTTTGCGCCAAAATGAGCTGCCCGACGGCACACCTATCGTGGTTTACTGCCATCACGGCATGCGCAGCCTTTACGCAGCCATGTATTTGTCTGAAGCCGGCTTCGATGATGTGTACAATTTGCAGGGAGGCATAGATGCTTGGGCGCAAGAAATAGATACTGCCATGCCGCGCTATTGAACCTTATCGCATCCTCGATACCGTCGTCTGAACCCTTTCAGACGGCATTTTTCTCTTCCGGCTCTGCAGATACGGTTATTGATTCGGCAATTAAATATTGAAATATTTATGCAGCATACTTCACCTTCGGATCTCTAAAATACGCAGCCACCCGTTGAGGATGGTTTTCCAGCATCCGCATATGATTCTCCGTT
>RCMY010005995.1_pt1 | contig 10513 bp, 11 predicted proteins | sample 2041341 | NCBI WGS metagenome assembly RCMY01 (sample SAMN09708234, study PRJNA481090) | Marine sediment metagenome, whole genome shotgun sequencing project.
TTGTCTGTGCCATATTTGCATTATTGATTGGTGCTCTTTCATTGCGTACCAGTGGTGTTTATTTCATCATGATCACACTCGCCTTTGCACAGATGATCTACTACTTTTCCATCAGTTGGCCCAGCTATGGTGGCGAGGATGGTCTCTCGGTCTATCTACGCAGCAGTTTTCCGGGTTTGAATACCATGACGGGTATTCACTTCTTTGGAATAACCTTCGCCTGGTTGCTGCTATCGCTGTGGTTGACCAGTCGACTGGTGCAGTCAAGATTCGGGCTTGCACTGCAGGCCGCCCGGCAGAATCCGATACGTGTAGCAGCGGTTGGCATATCTCCCTACCATGTGCAGTTGACGGCGTTTGTCATCTCCGGTGTCATCACGGGAATAGCCGGCGCACTGTATACCGATCTGAATCGCTTTGTCAGTCCCTCGATGCTGAGCTGGCACACGTCCGGTGAAATCATGGTGTTCGTCATTCTGGGGGGCGTGGCCAGACTGGGTGGGCCGCTGGTGGGCGCGGCCTTGTTCATCATTCTGGAACAGACGCTTGGCAGTGTCAGCCAGAATTGGCAATTCTGGCTGGGTGCTGTGTTGATTGTTGTCGTGCTGTATGCCCGTGGTGGCGTGGTAGGCCTGCTGGCCGGGGAGAGGCGGCGTGAGTGACCCCGTGATTTGTGTGCGTAATCTGTGCAAGCGCTTTGGTGCCGTGGTGGCTTGTGACGACGTGTCGCTGGATCTGATGCCGGGTGAAATTCATGCCTTGATTGGTCCGAACGGTGCTGGTAAGTCAACCCTGATACGGCAGATAACCGGTCTCATCCGACAGGACAGTGGGCAGGTATTGCTGGACCAGATAACAATCAGCGAAATGAGTGTGGCTCAGCGTGTGCATGCGGGGCTGGCACAGAGCTTTCAGGTGTCCATGATCATCCCCGCGTTCAGTGCTCTGCAGAATGTCATGCTGGCTGTGCAGGGAAATTCCGGTTCCACCTTTCGATTCTTCGGCAAAGCCTTGAAGCAGAAAAGCCTGGTCGACAAGGCCCGGTATTACCTGCATCAGGGAGATCTCTCCGCACGCGAATCCATCATTGCCGAGGAACTCAGTCATGGCGAGCGACGCCAACTGGAACTGTGCATGGCTCTGGCACTTGAGCCGAAAGCCTTTGTGCTCGATGAACCCATGGCAGGGGTCGGTGCTGCGGGATCAAAGGCCATGACAGAACGACTGGCCTCACTGAAGTCACAAGCCCCCATCCTGTTGGTCGAGCACGACATGGATGCCGTATTCGCGCTGGCCGATCGAATCTCGGTACTGGTCTATGGACGCATCATAGCCACAGGCAGTGTTGACCAGATACGTGGCAATGCAGAAGTACGCGAGGCCTACATGGGCAATGTGGATTCTGATACGGAACACACCTGGGCTGGGCCTGCATGAGCGCGCTGCTTGAAATACAGGGGCTCGAAGCCTGGTACGCTCATACGCAGGTTCTGTTTGATGTCGACCTGCGCGTCGATGAAGGGCAAGTGGTGTCTCTCATGGGGCGCAACGGCATGGGCAAGTCCACCACCATTGGTGCCATTTGTGGCCTTGTGGGTAAACGCCGTGGGTGTATCGAATTGCAACAACAGTCAATCGTCCACCTGCCATCGCACAAGGTGGCACAGATGGGGGTGGGTCTGGTGCCGGAGGGTCGGCGTGTTTTTGCCAACCTAACCGTGCGTGAGAACCTGACTGCTGCCGCAACTCGTGGTGCCTGGAATCTGGATCGGGTGTTTCGCCTGTTTCCCCGACTGTCCGAGCGTTCCAGACAGTCCGCTTCCACGCTCTCAGGTGGTGAGCAGCAGATGCTCGTCATTGGCCGTGCACTGATGACCAACCCGCGTTTGCTGGTACTGGATGAAGCGACTGAAGGCCTGGCACCCATCATCCGGCAGGAGATCTGGTTGGCTATCCGGCAGTTGAAAGTGGAAGGCATGTCTATCCTGCTGGTTGACAAGACCATCAGGGAATTGTTAGTGGTGGCTGATCAATGTTTCATTCTGGAGAAAGGCGTGACTGTATGGTCAGGGCTGCCAGCGCAGCTGACACCGGAGATAGCAGATACATGGTTGGGCGTATGAGCACATCGAGTGAATTCATTGACTGGGACGATGCTTTTGAAAACGGCGCCTACATACCTGGTTCGGCAAGCTTGCCTGATCAATGGGCCGGGCAGTCGGCACAGTTGCGAGATCGTCTGAGAGGCGATGGCAGACTTGATCCTGATGTTGCTTATGGCGCTGGGGAGCGTCAAGTGCTCGATATCTTTCATCCTGAAGGCGTATCCCAGGGACTGGTGTTTCTGGTGCATGGTGGCTACTGGCACAAGTTCGACAAGAGTTACTGGTCATTTCTGGCCAAGGGCTGTCTGGCCCATGGCTGGAGCGTAGTCATACCAAGTTACCGATTGGCACCGGATGCATCAATCACGCAGATTACGCAGGACGTCACTGCAGCCTTGGTAGTCGCTGCCCAAAAGGTCTCAGGCCCACTAAGACTGCTAGGGCACTCGGCCGGAGGACACCTTGTGGCCCGCCTGCTGTGTGATGATCACGACGTGCCCGACAGCATTTTCAGCCGCTTGGCGCACGTGGTTCCTGTCAGCGGCATCTTCGACCTTCGACCTCTGACGATCTGCAGAATGAATGACTCATTGGGGTTAGGGCTGGCAGAGGCCATTGCGGAAAGCCCCGTTTTTCGTCAGCCCATGAAGACGGTCCCTGTGACATTGTGGGTAGGGGCTGAGGAGCGGCCTGAATTTCTGCGCCAGACTCGGCTGATGTGCGAGAAGTGGGGCAGTAAATTCGATGGTATCCGGGCACATTATGAGCCGGGCAAGCATCATTTCTCAGTGATTGGTGGGCTATCCAGATCCGACAGTCCGCTGGTCAGGACCTTGCTGGATATCGTGTGAACGCTTAGCGCTCATTTTCCTGATCCTCGCGGTTGTGCTACTGCGAAGTTCAAGGTTGATATTGATCAAGCCTCGATAACTCAATATGTGGTTATATTGATCTGACAAAATCAGTGACTCTTCTGAGCAGTCAGGTGCGGCTGTTCACGGGTGTGGAACAAACAAAAAAGCTATCGGGGCTGATCTATGGACAAATCTAACGACAAAAACGAAGAATCAGGTACTACGCTGGTTCCTGAGACTACGGACAAATCTAGTAAAAAGACAACATCCAAAACGTCCACACCAGTGAGTGTCGTAGCTACCGATACCGAATCGGCGAAGGACAATTCGAAAAGCACCCGAGCGAAAAAAGCGGCAATACTGAATCACGAGCTGGCGTTGAAGCGTCACGATCCAGATTTCATCCGCCATGCCTTTGAGACTGGTGAGTATCCTTACCAGACCAAATTGCCAAAGTCTCAGTATGAAAAGCGCAAGGCCGAACTACAAGTTGAACTGCTGAAAGTTCAGAAATGGGTTAAGGACACCAATCAACGTATTGTCATCCTGTTTGAGGGGCGTGACGCAGCGGGTAAGGGCGGAACCATAAAGCGGTTCAATGAACATCTGAACCCTCGAAGCGCTCGTGTCGTTGCGCTGGAAAAACCGACTGATACCGAAAGAACGCAATGGTATTTTCAACGCTATATCAAGCATCTGCCTGCAGCGGGTGAAATAGTCTTCTTCGATCGATCCTGGTACAACCGTGCTGGAGTGGAGCGCGTCATGGGGTTTTGTGAACCCAATGAATATCTGGAGTTCATGCGCCAGTGTCCAGATCTGGAGCGCATGTTGGTTCGCTCGGGCATACGCCTTTTCAAGTACTGGTTTTCGGTTACTCAGGAAGAGCAACGGCTACGATTTGAATCGCGCAAGTCTGACCCCCTGAAGCAGTGGAAACTGTCTCCCATCGATATTGAATCACTGGATAAGTGGGACGATTATACCGAAGCCAAGGAGGCCATGTTCTTTTACACGGATACGGCAGATGCCCCTTGGACGATTATCAAATCCAATGACAAAAAGCGAGCGCGTCTGAATACAATGCGGCATTTTCTTTCAAATTTGCCGTATCCCGACAAATCCAAAGAGGTCTTGCAAGGTCCCGACCCGCTGATCGTCGGCTCGGGCGCGCATGTTATTAGCAAGAGCGAACATATTTTCGGGAAAAGCCTTCATCCCGGCCTTCGTCACAAGAAGCCAGCCGGTGAAAAATGAGAAGGGGTGAGCTGGCAGGCCTTGTCCGTTGACAACGCTTGACTATTTCATTGAATAATTTCATTGTGTGCCGCGATTTGACGTTCACGAATCTTGCCTTCATTATCATGTGACACTAAACGAGGGTTACCAATGAAAACCATGAGATGCAGTGAGCTTGGTGGGGCTTGTGAGAAGGAATTCAGTGCCCAGACATTTGATGACATTGCAGAGCAGAGCAAGTTGCATGGCATGGACATGTTCAAGCAAGGCGATGCCGATCATCTGAAAGCCATGGGCGACATGAAGGCGCTCATGGACAAACCCGGTGCCATGCAAGAGTGGTTTGACGCCAGACGGAAGGAATTTGACAATAAGCCTGAGGATTGAAAGTCTTCAGGCTTATGACAGGTTCAGAGCGGCATATCGTCGCTGCAGGCCGTTTCCCTGGCAACACGTCTATCTGCAGGCCTCGTGGCCTCGTCTGCAAATAGTGCCTCAAATTCCGCCGCCGGCATAGGTTTGTGGAAGTAGAAGCCCTGAAACATGCTGCAGCCTTGTTCCCGAAGCATTGCGACTTCGCTCGAAGTCTCCGTACCCTCAGCCAGCACCTCCAGATTCAACTCATGCGCCAGCGCAATCAGCGCGCGACAAATTGCCTGATGATCGGTATTGGAGGCAATGTCCTGTACAAATTCCCGATCGATCTTGAGCTTATTGAATGGCATCGTGCGTAGATAGCTCATGTTCGAGTATCCGGTGCCGAAGTCGTCAATGGCGATTGATATGCCGAGTTCACGCATTTTTCGCATGATCGTGCACGTGTACATTGCGTCGTTCATCGCCGAGGTTTCTGTCAATTCGACCTCGAGGGTTCCGAATTCGATGGCAAATTCGTGGAGAATCTCTGCCACGTAGTCGAGCAGGCTTGGATCGTTGAACTGTCGGGCCGAAAGGTTCACGGCAACCTGCAGACCGCCGATACCCTGTTGGTTCCAAGTGGCGATCTGCCGACAGGCTGTGCGCAGTGTCCAGCGACCAATTCGTTTAATCAGATCACTCTCCTCGGCCAACGGAATGAAGGCCCCTGGTGAGATCATGCCGCGCGTCGGGTGTTGCCAGCGGATCAGCGCCTCGGCGCCTATGATTCTGCCACCATCAGCGTCGACGATAGGCTGGTAGTGCAGCACCAGTTCGCCTTCATTGTCGAGTGCCCGGCCCAGATCGCGCTCAAGGGCATGGCGCTCGACCAGCACCTCGCGGCTCGCATTGGAGAAGAAAGAGGAGCGAGCTTTCTCGCGTACGGCTAGATCGAGCGCTGTCGTGGCATCATCAAGCAACGTTTGCGGATCGCGTCCATCAAGCGGGCATAGGGAGATGCCCGAACGGCAGTCTACGCTGACGCCGAACCTTTCTTGGCAGAGGTCGCCTAGGCTCTGATCAAGCGACACAAGGGTTGCGCTAATCGCTTCGGGATCGTCCGTCTCCAGCACGAGAGCGAACTTACGTGTATCGACCCGGGACAGAGCGCCACGGTGCTCAAGAGTCAACTCGAACTGTTGCACGCAGAGTCGCAGCACATTTTCAAACTTCTTCTGGCCAAAGGTTGCTGCGAAGTCGTCGAGTCGCTCGATGCTCAGTACGCAAACGGCGAAAGGCATCTTGTCGGCGTCCTCGATACGTTCGTCAAGCAGACGCACGAAACGGGCGCGATTGGGCAAAGCGGTGACTGCATCGTAATGCTCGAGATGGTCGATGGTCTCGTCGAGCCGCTTCAGTGCGTAGTTGGTGTCGGCCATCAGTGTGCCTGCTGTGTCGCTGAACCCCGACGGTAGGGTGGGTAAAGTCCGGTCGATGATGTAGTCATGTAGCGCGCGCGATGTCAGTACGATCGGGCGCAACAGAAGGTGCAGAATGAACAGAGTGATGCCTGTGCCGACCAGCGTGGCGAGGACTGTCACTCCGACCATCTTCAGCGCGTAGTTCATGTCAGGTGCTGTAGTCACGACGAGGTAGGCGATGAGGCCAAGCAGCGGAATGTGCGTGCCGACGAACGCGACGATCATTATCTTGCCGCGGTAGCTGAGACGGCGAAAGCGGTCCAGAGTCCGGTACATCCACAGTGACGACATGGCAGCTGCATGGTCGGCGGGACGATTCATCATTGCGGCGTAGTTCCCTGGCTTGTACTAATACGCGCGTCACAATGTGTAACAATTGCGCATCTGATTGCTTTTACGATGGTCTCATTATTATGGCATGAAGATGCGCGGGTTGGTCATCCGAGGCTAGGTGTAACGCTATGTTTGTAACGCTCGCGCTACTAAAAGCATTGAGCTATGTGAATAGTCTGACGGAAAAATTGCGGGTGCTATGGGTAAGAAGCGTGATGGCTATAGAAACAATTTTACAAAGTTTCGCGATAACTGGGGTTTTATTTATCAGCGGATTACCCGCTTCAGTCATTGTATTAATAAGAGCGTGAAGTCACTTATCGCAAAGTTCGCATCCAACCCAGTGTTTTATCAGTCTTGCCTACGGGTTTATATTCGGCTCCCAATGGGGCGGAGTAGCCGAGCGCGCTGATAACGTCAAAGATATGGCTGTAGGAAATCTCGCCATGCTCCGGTGAACCGCGATCCGGAACCGAAGCAAACTGTATGTGCCCGATGATGGGTAGCAGCCGAGCAATCCTGTTGCTCAGATCGCCTTCCATCAACTGAATGTGATAGCAGTCAAACATGAGTTTGATGTTGGGCCGGTCAACCTGCCTGATGATGTCTTCAGCCTGTTCGCTGGTGCTCAGAAAATAGTTGGGTGCATCGTATCTATTGAGTGGTTCTATCAATATTGTAACATTGTGGGGCCTGGCTCGATCGCAGGCGTACTTGAGGTTTTCAATAAAGGTGGTGCAAGCCTCTGGGCCCGCAGAAAAGCCAGCCATGACATGAACACAGGCAGCATTGACCAGCTCCGCATACTTGATGGCCTCGTCAATGGCTGCCCGAGCCTGTGGCAATTTGTCGGGCAGGGCTGACAAGCCATTCTCACCGGCATGAATATCTCCGCGTCGTGTGTTGAGTCCAAGCAAGTTCAAGCCGGTCTCTGTCAGTGCCTGCTTTACATCGATTGCGGGAATGTCATAGGGCCAATGGCACTCGACCGCGTCGAAACCAGCAGCCTTCGCTGCTCGAATGGCATCGGGTAAAGGCAAATCGTTCCACAGGAATCCGAGATTGGCAGAAAATTTTGTCACGCGTCCCACTCCACATCAAATTTGGTTACTAGTGCTTTCACGTTTTCGACAGATAGCATTCTTGCATCAAATGACCTGGTCATCATGGCCAGGCGTGCCGTATCTTCGAGTTCTTCAATGGCATTACAGGCCGCTTCCACATCCTTGCCAGCTACCACAGGGCCGTGATTCGCCAGCATGACTGCTGAACGCCTTCCTGCCAAGCCTTTGACTGCGTCTCCCATTGCGGGATCGCCTGGCAGGAAGAACGGAAGCAGTTTGACCTTGCCGAGCTTCATGATGCCGTAAGGGGTCAATGGTGGCAGAAAGTTGTCCTCATCGACGCCGGGCATCATGGAGAGCGCCACAGAATGACAGGAGTGAAGGTGAACAACGGCGCCCGCTGTGGAGCGAGTTGTATAGAACGCCTTGTGCAGTGGCATCTCCTTGGTGGGCTGGTCGCCATCCAGCAAAACGCCATCGCGATCGAAATGACTCAGTCTGGCAGGATCCAGCCGCCCGAAGCTTGTGCCCGTTGGTGAAACGAGCAGTCCACCGTCACTGGTACGGGCAGAAATATTGCCCGTACTACCACTGGTCAATCCGCGATCAAACATGGATTTGGCGAGCAGACAGAGGGTCTCGCGTAGCTGACTATCCTGGCTCATGCCCGCCTATCCAAAATACCGGCGGCTTTGACGAAATAGTCTGGTGCACCGAAATTTCCAGACTTCAGGGCCACAACGAGTTCATTGCCAGCTCGCAGAGCCGGTACGCCCGGATCAATCTCTGGCCCGATTTCCAGCGTTGAGAGTGACAATGCCTCAACTACGGCTCCTGAAGTTTCGCCCCCTGCGGTCAGTATTTTTCGGACGCCGCCCTTGACTACTAATCTGGCGATGTCGGCAAAGAAACATTCGATGGCATGCGATGAACGTTCACGTCCGTATTCTTCCTGCACTTGTTTTATATTTTCTGGATCGGCTGAGCTGTAAGCGACAGGAATGCCTTTACTTGCCATTAACCAGTCCGCGACTGTTTCTGCCTTGATACGTCCTTCGATTACGTCTGCAGCAACAATTTCCAAACCCGGGTTGCTCTCCAGGTGCAAGGCAAGCTGTGCACGCGTCGCATTTGAGCATGAGCCGGACAGTGCCACGCATTGCCCCGATTCCCCTTGCCAATGGGCAGTACTTGAAGTGATCTTGCCTTGTTTTCGGAAGTTTGCGGGCAGACCCAGCGCTATTCCCGAGCCACCTGTTATCAGTGTCAGTTGCTCTGCCGCTTCGCCAATGATCATCAGATCTTCATCGCGCAAGGCGTCCACCACGATCAGACGTTTGTTGGCCTGTTTTTCTCGCAACAGTGCCGCCTTGACCGCATCAGTACCGGCTAACACGTCTTTGGCTGCCACATGTCCCACATCGTAACGGGTCTGAAGTTTCAGCCAGCGTCGAATGTCGGGGTCGCTCATGGGTGTCAGTGGATGATTTTGCATACCGCTTTCATTGAGCAGGACATCATTGACGAAAAGATGCCCCTGATAGATAGAGCGACCGGTGCCGGGAAATGCCGGGCAGACAATGACCCGATCAGCATCGAGAGCGTCGGCCAACGCATCGATGACGGGACCTATATTGCCTTTTGGTGTGGAGTCGAAGGTTGAGCAGTACTTGAATAAAAACTGCTCACAGCCTTGTGCCTTCAGCCATTCCAGTGCGAGCAATGATTGCTCTACCGCATCTTGAGGGTCTATGGAGCGGGACTTGAGTGCCACAACACCGGCTTCGATATCAGGCGAGGGCTTGCCGGTGGGAACTCCGGTGTACTGAACGGTACGCATACCCTGTTTGGCTAGTGTATTGGCCAGGTCGCTTGAACCGGTGAAATCGTCACCAATGCATCCTAGTAACATCAGTCTTGTCCTGGTAGTGTCAGGCCTGCATTACGAGCATATACCTTCGCAACTGCCGCATCATCTTCCCGCCCCAGTCCTGAGCCGGAAGCTGCCAGAAATTGCTGTAAGGCCGCCGCAGTAACTGGCGCGCCAAACTTCGCTGATTTGGCAATATCCAGTACGATGCCAAGATCCTTTGGCCAGATGTCGACGGAGGAGTGCGGTGCATAGTCCCCCGCTGCAATATGTGGCGCCCTGTTTTCCAGCATCCAGGAAGTACCGGCGCAATTGGGAATCACTTCCAGAAACTTTTCCGGAGATATACCTTGCGTCATGCCGAAAGTCAGTGCTTCTGCCATGGCGGCGATGTGCACACCTGCCAGTAATTGATTCACGGCCTTCATCGCAGAGCCATGTCCAGCCTCGTCGCCCAGTTCGAAGACAGTGGCTGCTGTAGCATCCAGCACGGGTCGGGCCGCTTGCATGGATTCTGGGGTTCCGGATGCCATTATCGAAAGCTGGCCGTTGGCAGCCTTTATCGAGCCGCCTGAAATAGGCGCATCGAGATAGTGCACGCCGTAGTCCCAACAACGCTCAGCCATGGATCGTGCGAAATCCGGAGCCACGGTTGCGCAGGCAATAACGACCGTGCCCTTTTTAAGTTTTGGCAGTACAGCGTCCTCACCAAAGAGCACAGATTCGGTCTGAGCAGCGTTCAATACCACCACCACGACGGCATTCAGATCGGCGGCAATGTCTGATATTTCTCCGGTTGCTCCACCTTCGGCGTGGAACTTCCTGACCTGTTCCGGGGCCACATCAAACCCATAGGTCGTGCAGCCGGCACGAAGTAGTGATGCTGCCATTCCGTAGCCCATGGAACCGAGCCCAAACACTGCAACTTACTTCTGTATTCGCGGACATGATTGATTTTTCCCTATGTTGGCGCACCATCGATGGGCGATGGTCTGTGTGCAAGTATATACATCAGCGATTGGCGCAAGAATTCCACAAAATTGGTAGCGCTGTCAATGGATAATTGGTAGCGCTGTCAATTTTACGGTAGCATGCGCTTTGTTCACTAACTATCTTGCTGGTAGCCAGATGCGAAAACTCGCCCGACCCACCTTGAAGGATGTGGCACAGCTGAGTGGAGTCAGCGAGATTTCCGTCTCTAGAGTCATGC
>RCMY010009677.1_pt1 | contig 10510 bp, 10 predicted proteins | sample 2041341 | NCBI WGS metagenome assembly RCMY01 (sample SAMN09708234, study PRJNA481090) | Marine sediment metagenome, whole genome shotgun sequencing project.
AACCGGATGCGATCACCCGTTGTAGGCCCGTAAGATGCCACATATTCACGACGATCAATTTCTTACATTGTCTAGCTCCCCACCACAAAGTCCACGAAGACCCAGCACAATACGTTTGCCCTGGATCGGCACCAGATTGATTTCGGCGACCGCGCCCGGCTCGAACCGCACTGCCCCGCCGGACAACACTGCAAGGCGCTTGCCCCATGCGGCGTCACGATCAAATTCAAGCGCCGCGTTCACTTCCGCGAAATGGAAATGCGACCCGATCTGTATTGGCCGATCCGAAGTGTTGGCCACCCGAATGGTCGTAACCACAAGCCCCTCGTTAATGATGATGTCGCCATCGCCATACAAAATTTCGCCGGGGATCAGCGGGTCTCGCGCCTCATCCAAGGCCACCTCGGATTTGCGGCGCGGCGCCTGACGTGTGCCGCCGCCGGGGCGGCGAGGTGTGCTCGGGGCACTGACGCCGGATGACTTGGTCTGCTCGGGCGCATCTGAACTGGTTTGGTCATATTCACGGCCAGGATCATCCGAGACGTGCTGGGCCTTCGCGTTATCCTTGTTATCTGATACAAGCTGGGCGAAGGGGTTCAATTTCTTGGTCATCGGATCGGCTCCATCACTGTTACGAGTTTGGTGCCGTCCGGAAATGTCGCCTCGACCTGAATTTGCGCGATCATTTCAGGAATACCCTCCATGACATCATCGCGGCTCAGAACGTTGCGACCGGATTCCATAAGGTCGGTCACCGTTTCTCCGTCCCGGGCGCCTTCAAGAAGAAATGAGGTCAGCAAAGCGGTCGCTTCAGGAAGATTGAGCTTTAGCCCACGTTCCCTGCGTTCCAATGCAAGCTTGCCGGCTGTGTAAACCATGAGCCGTTCTTGTTCATGCATACTTAGTAACATCAATGCATCCCTTTGTTCAGATTCTGTCCTGTTACCTTTAACGTGGCAGATCGTTTAGGGCATGTCACTGTTTTGATGATTAAATCGCGTAACGCCAATTTTAGTTGTCCGTTGGAAGAATGCCTTCATGTCGTTCTTCAAGAGTTGATGACGTTCTGCTGACTGGCACCGTCTTAGTCTGGTTTAGTGGTCATTGCGCCTGTCTGTCGGGCCACTTGAATTGACAGAGCTTGGTGACAAAAGGCGTTGGGCACGAAATTATTGACCTGAAACACGCGGCTTTCGACAGTTAAACCAAATCTCATAAGAGCAAGTTGCAACCGATATGGCACTCACACGTTGACACCGAGAGGTCATTCATCCGCGTCAAGGCCATCGACAATCAAACGGAGCGATCAAATGGTTCCGCCACAATCAACTTCCCGTAACGCCATTACTCGGAGAACATTATTGTCTGCGGTCTCGGCAATGTCGGTGTTGTCCCTTTCGCAATGGCCGGGGCGCGCGTTTGCCGAAAACTTGGATATCGATGCTTTCTTTAAACTGTCGCAGGAATTGACAGGAAAAGAAGATCTTGATGAGGATGTCGCGGCAGGGTTGCTGGACGCTTTTATTGCGTCCGGACAGCAAGACGAACTCGCCACTTTGGCTGCGGGAGGGAGCGATGATGGCTTGAGCAATTCCATCGTTGCTTCTTGGTATACCGGGATTTCGCCCGATCCCAATGATCTGCATGTCATCACTTACACTGATGCGTTAATCTGGGATGCAATGGATTACTCCAAACCAATGGCCTTTTGCGGCGGCGGCGTCGGATATTGGGCAGACCCGCCTGAGGCTTGATTTGCACCTGCTCCCTTCGATCCCAACAATTCAACACATCAGGAAATCCAGCTATGGCCAACGATATCACGGCAGACATCCTTATCATCGGAACCGGCATTGCCGGAGCGATTGCCGGAGCAAAACTTGCGCAGACGGGCTTGAGCGTCGCCTTTCTTGAAAGCGGCAAGCGTATCGACAGGTTTGATGCTGTCGAAACCTTTTGGAACGCCAAGATCAAGGTGCCGGAATCCGCTTATCCGAACGATCCGACAGCCCCCCACCCGTTGACCCACAAAATCGGCGATTATTATCAGCAAATGGGTCCCGAGAATTTCAAGCCGACCTACATCAAGGTTGTCGGCGGTACGACGTGGCATTGGCTGGGGAGGTGCTGTCAGACCAATGCGAACCAGTCTCAGTTCTCCAGCAACCTCAATCTTTTAGGCTGCGCAGAGACGGCGCCACTCGGTGAGAGCGGCGGCGCGGTTCAGTTTGAAATTTGATCGGCTGTAGAGATGGCGTTCTTGATTGAAATGGTTGTGGACTGAGCCATGGACGGCGACGAATTTCTGTAAAGTTCGCATCCGTCGAAAGCGAAGCATGGCCCGTTCTCGCCTCCGAAATGGCTGATGTGAATTCTCAGCCCTGTTGTTTTGCCAGCGGCCGGTTTCTTGCCGATCAGCGTTGCCGACCTCCTTCATCGCCGCGCCGTAGGAACGTAACTTGTCGGTCACCAAGATATGTGGGCGACCATGGCGCTTCATCGTTCTCCTGAGGAATTTCAATGCTGCCTTGCGATCACGACGCTTCGTGACAAAGCTTTCCAGAACTTCCCCTTCGTGATCAACGGCCCGCCAGAGATAGTGCGTCTCGCCGTTGATCTTCACGAAAACCTCGTCCAGGTGCCATTGCCAGTTCGAATATGCGCGCATCTGGCTGACCCTTTTCCTGCGGATCTCTGCGGCAAACAGTGGGCCAAACCTATTCCACCAAAACCGAACCGTCTCGTGGCTGATGTCGATGCCGCGTTCGTTCAGCAGGTCCTCCACGTTCCGAAGTGAAAGCGGAAACCGAACATACAGCATCACGGCCAGACGGATAATCTCGGGGCTCGTCTTGAAGTAGCGAAAGGGGCTGCGTTTTGTCATCCTCTAATGCTAATTGCTCGCCCTGCCCGCCTCAACAAATTTTCTTCTGACAATGCCTGAAGGCCATACGTGATCATCATTGATCCATTGCCCTGGCCAGAAGTACGGAAACGATCGTTCAGTTCTCGCACCTTGTGGCTTGGGGCTGGATCTGCGCGCCGTCAGTCAAGTTTGGTTTTTGGAAGTGTCGATCTTTCGCTGCGTGCGCTCACAGTACTGATTCTTTTGCACCTGCAAAGTTTCTTGTGTCGCAGCGCAGCGGGCGAACCGGCCCTTCATGCACGTTGCAGCGAGACAGAAAATGCCTCGGATTCAAGGCATTGCAGAATATGGGCAACTTTGGGCTCATTTGAAACCTTCGCTTTCGCTGCTGCGTTACCGAAGGTCTCTTTCAATTTGGTGAACGGCAAACGCCGCCCGCCAACCCGGTTCAGATATCAACACGCTCTTTGATGCTCAGGGCATCTTCCAACTCGACGCCGAGGTAATGCACTGTGCTATCGACCTTCGTATGGCCGAGCAAAAGCTGCACAGCGCGAAGGTTGCCCGTTTTGCGGTAGATTAAAACGCGCATTTGAAGCGGTGTTTCAGCCGGGCTGGCCTCATAATCTGCAAGACCAAGAAGGGGCGTGCGGCTCACATTGACAGAGCAATTGGCCACCACTATCGTCATGCGTGTGGCTTTCTAGGCCTTTTGGTGTGGCATGCTACCCAAAACAGGAGGACGTCCAATGTCTAAGGCAAAGCTGGGTTACGCTGCTTCGGAACTCTTCTCCTACAGCGAGATCGTGCCGATCAAAGTAATCGATCTCCAGCATCGGCTAAAAAGAGCGGGTGCGCCTGAGGAAAGCAAAGCAAGGCTCGCTTGGGCAAAAGGTGTGCTTGAGGGCGATACTCCGCTTGTCGCGCCGGACCAGCTCGCCTTCGATTATGCTGCACACTTGGATGAATGGAACGGACTGCACGATGGTCTGCCCGGCCGCATGGCCTTGCGCAATCCGGACGGCTTTGAGGCCGCTGTTGTTTCTCGCGACGACAACTACCTCGCCGATGTCCAACGGGTTGAATTGCAATTCCTAGCAATGGCGCTTGATCCCGCGATTACCAAAGAGAAACGACAGACCGCGGCACAGCTACTGCAGTTTGTAGAGCGTTTTCCTGAACTGGGTAAGGCCCCCGCGAAGGGTTACTTTGCCCCTGTTCTCGCCCGGCGACGTGAAATTGCAACGGCACCGCCAAAAGTGGAACCGATAGCGGCCCCAGAGGACGCGGAAACAACGTTACTGAATGAATTGAACGAAATCGTTCAATCAATTGATAGTATTTCGCGCATCCGCAACGATCATATTGCGCGGCTTCAGGATCGATACCAGACATTGCGCCGTGATCGTGGTGCTGCATTGCGCCATGTCCAAGCAAAAAAAGACGCGACGGAAGCGCCGCGCAAACACCAAAAAGTAAAGTCAAAGAAACCTGCCTTTAGCCCCCCAGAGCAGAGCCTACGGGCAGACCGCCGTGAAATTATCGCCACGATCGAAGGCGCTCGCAGGGCGTGGCAGGATGCGCAATCTGCTGAAACTTCAATTCGTGGAATGTCGTCTCTCATCAATGATCAGGCTATGGACGCCCGGCCCCGCCCAAGTTCCGATGCTGCGGCGGAACCGCGCGATGATGCGGCTGATTTTGAAGTGGCCACCGTCATAGCACGGCTCGACGAATTGGCGCAAAAACACAAGCTTCCAGAGCGCGGCTATTGTCAAATCTTGACCGAAGTCCTCCGGCGCATTGATCAGATCGATCGCCCGGACCCCAACCTGTCATCGAATGTCGCCTTGGCTGAACACCTGAGCGATGCACCAAAAGTTCAATTCAATGACAGCGTACGGATGCTAGGCAAGGCGGAGCTCGTGCGCGTCGAAGAAGAATTCGTCAGCTACTCGGCTGCCGAAATCAGCTATATTCAGACTGCGATGCCCGGCGAACGGCGACTGCGCAGAACCAGCTCAGAGCATATGCAGGAAACTGTTCTGGAACAGCTGGATGACGCGACCAGCGAACGCGGTGAAGAGTCGAGTGCAACAACCAAAAGTGCCCTGCGCAGTGAAATAGAAAGTGAACTGCAATCCCGCCTTGATAGTAACGTTTCCGTCTCAGGATCAGGACAAGGTGGAGGCAGCGTCGGAGTCGTGAATTTTTCTGGCGGTGGCAGTGCCAGCGCTGATCTGGGGTTGGGCGTCGATACCGGCATCCGGTCAAGCAATCAAACGGAGTTCTCGCAAGAAATTCTTCGGAAAGCTGTTGAGCGGACGACTCAACGTACGATGGAGCGCCGCGTGACACGCTCAGTGAACAGTTATTCCAAATCAGATGAATACGAGATTACGAATGAGTCCGACTCATCAATTAATGGCACTTATGTTTTTTTGAACAAGCATATTGCGGTAACCGAAACCGTTTATGGCGTGCGCGCTTTTCTCGAGGCCAAAGTGCTTCTGCCAGGGCGTTCAATGGTTGCGGCCAAACAAAGCCTTCATCGCGCTGTCATTGAAGATTTGGGTGAACGACCACGGTTCGACATTTCACCTGATCAGATTACGCCTGCCAACTACATGCGATTAGCAGGCCAGTTTCGCGCAAGCAACGTTGAACCACCGCCACCCCCTGTCAGCCGTCTCACCCGGGTCTTCAAGACAGACAGCGCCTCTGCGACAGGCGGTTCGGATAGCTTCAAGGGTGGTAAAATCGCAGATGTCCTTGTCCCGTTTTTTGGGAAGTATCAGCGTTTCGCTATCACAGACAACGTCGACGTGCCCGAAGGTTACGGCGTTCTTGATGTTGACGTTGCCGTTTCGCACGGTGCCAACGGCGTTAGCGTCCCGGCCCATCTGCCGCTCACTTTGCCGGGCACGGCTCTTTATGCCGCGAGCTCCTTTGTGCCGTTCGCCATGGGGCTCTTAGGTGTCGCATTTCTACCCGCATGGGTCTGGAGCGTGGCTCAGGCGGCTTCACCAATCCTCCACTACAATACGGATTCTTCGAATGTCACCGTCACCATCGGCACGGAAGGACAGGATTCCGCCTACTATTTCTTTGAACCTGACGATTTGCTCGACATAATTACAGGGCTCTTGCAGGCAATTTCTGCCGCATCGCCGCAGTTGATTTCCGGCATAAGATCGCTTGCAGATCAACGCCTTGCCGAAGTGAGGTTGGCTGCAGCGCAGGTCCCTGCTGAGATTTCCAGCCAAGTTGGAAAGGCGGTTGAAGGTGCACTCACCCGTATCAAAAAGATCCTGGAAAAGCTGGCCCAAGCAGATCTTCCAGGAGCTGCCGCAGACGTGATCGCCATCGATGATTTTAGCCTATCGCTGGAACTTACCGAAGAACTCAAAGACGTCTTTGAACCGTTTACTGACTTTATCGACGATCTCTCGGGTCTGTTGCAGGACGAAGTGGGGGACGCCATCCAGCAAGTTCTAAGCGAGGTATTATCCCGCATGGAAAATAATCAGCGGATGGAATTCAACATGAGCCGCGGCGCGGAAGGGAAGCTGCCCATTGCCGTGAACGCACTTGCTCTCAATCCCGGCGTGACCGTCACAGTATCGGCTTGCCTTTTGCGCACTCAGGAAGGGCTCGCACGATGGCAACTGCGGACATTTGAAGCTTTCTACCAATCCTATATGCAACAACTTGCAGCGTGGGAGAGCCAATTCTATTCAGACGCACCCAAAGGACTTACACGCTCACCTGGCCTTATGCGGCGTGATGAACGCGTGGCTATCAAAGAACGTGTGATCGCGGCGCTCGATGGGCTCTATCCTAACTCGAGCGGGACAATTGATATTGAACGCCTAGAGCTTTTTGAGCACGCAATCGATTGGGAGAGCGTGAGTTTTCGGCTATTCAATTACGGCCCGTCCCCGGACGGAATGGAGCTTGAGCATAGCGGCCTTTTAAGCGATGCAGATGAAGATCGTCGGCGGTTCTTGTTAGCAAGCTGGGCGCAAGTGATGATCCCGCTACAGGCCCATGATGGTCTCACAGCACAGTTCCTTGACTTCATGGATGGCGGCACGGGCCGCGTGGCAGATGCGGTATCGGATGACCCGACCGAGGTTATTGAGACTGACGAACTGACAGCGCTCTACCGTGATCTAGTGCTTAGCCGTTCCTTGATCGGCGAGAACCCGCCACCAGGAGAACCTCGCTTTGTGACCCTTCCCACCGACCTTGTGGCGCTTTTCGAAGCAAATCTCGCCGACAATTTGCCCCGCAATCCAAACTGGCCCTAAGAAATGGACGAAGAACGGAGCCGCAGTCGCACAATCAGTCTGGCCGAGCTTGCTCCCTTTTCTGAGGAACTAATCAGCAGCTATTCCACGTTGGTCGAAAGCTACCCTGAGATAGAGCTACGGTTTAGCGACACGTTCAAACGCCCGTTGCCAAAACAGCTTCAGATGTTGCGCAAAGTATTGGCGGCGACTTACGTGCCGCTTGCCATCACAGATCCTGAGGCGGCGGATACAAAGCTCGCTCTTCAAATGCGCGTGGACAAGGACGATGGCTGGATCATCCCGATTGCAGACTCAAGTGACAGTGAATGGAAACGGAAGTCTTTCAATAGGGACGACGAAAAGCCCGACGAAGTCGCTTTTGAAATGATACTCCCATTACTTTTTGCGATTGAGGATGACTGGCTCGCACATAGGAAGGCACTCTGGTTGTCGCTGCGTACAACTGAGCAAATCGCGAACCAGAATTTGGACATGCATTTGCTGCAAAGCGAAGACCGGCTGGAAGAGATAATAAACGATTATATCGCCGATAGGTCGATTATCGGAACATGGTTCAAAGATGCAGGAGATGTCGCCGAGGCATTCGCTGCTACCAACAATGATCCGAGAAAAAGCACACGGCTTGAGAGCCTTATATCTGCCTTGCTTGAACTCCAGAAAACCCGCCGCTTCTGGGAGAAAGACAACCTCGATTCACAAGAAAGCCTGCTGAAGGGCGTCGCGGTTGCCGCATCAATCTTGCCAGTTGCAGTGGCCGCTTCGATTTCGCCCGATGCACCTGGCGCGATAAAGGAGTTGCAAAAAGATGCTGGGCAGGCCTCTGATCGGGCCATGACCGCGACTCTAAAATACCTAACTGAGGTCAGACGACATGCCAAGGCGCACCCGGTCATGATCGTAATCCACCCGCTCACAAGAAAAATGGGCATCGGCAAAAATGGTGTGATGCGACACATCTTGAAAGCGATTGAGGAGGTACAAGAGGCTCTCGAAGACTTGGGGAAGACAACACAAGAACCCGTGATCCCCCTTATCTCCAAAGAGGACAGAGAAAGAGGTATCGCACCAAGCGCCGAAGCGATGACGACAGCAATAGAAGACGCCAGCAAACTTGGAGTCTGGAAACTGCCATTCTTTTTCGACAGGGCCCTATTACACCAGTTGGAGAATGAACGCCACGGCGTGGCGGGCGTCCGTGCCAACGCGCTTGAACGCGCGAACGACGATCTTCTTGCAAGAGAAATGGTCCTGGCAAGCATCGAAACCGTGGCAATGGGTTTGTCCTTCGTGTCCGGGGTTGGGCTTGCACTTTCGCTCGGGGTTGGATTGGCCCGACTTGAAGGTAGCGTAAAAAAATATGAAGAGGTCGAAACGCTTTTTCACGCTTCTCTTGATCCAGCATTTATGTTTCTCGGCAATCAAGCCGACCAGCCACCTGATGCTAGCATGGTAGTGTTTGATGTGGCCGGGCTGCTCTTTGACGCTGCTGGCGTCGGCAAATTAGTGAAGCATTAGCGCGATGGTGGCCCGATTTTCCCCAAGTGCGGTTGCCAATGCCGCCAAACAGGCAAGCAAGAAGAGCGTCAAGCGCAAGTCATACCAAAGGGCGGCCAAAGAAGCGCTTGACTCTGACACTGTCGACATCGCCGTCGCGCTGCAGAGCTCCGGTTATGACAAGATGATCTCACGCCTTACCAAAGCTGCTGATCGGGCCATAGCTGGCGAAACTGTGGTGCAAGTTGTTGAACATCTTCATGGCAATCTCGCCCGTGCCGGGCTGCAATTTACTAATGGCGATCTTTCAGCATGTCTGCGTAAAGCTCTCCAGCTTTCGACCTCCCGCGGTGGTGGCAAATTCCGTGCAACAGCGGCTGCACAATTCGGTGTCTTAAGGAGGCACAATATCAGGCAGGGTTACAAACATGCCTTCGGAGGCGAACTTCGCGAGAGAGTTGTTCAGCACTTGCCGATCGTACGGCAACGTGTCGACGCGCTCTGCGCTCAAGCACGCGCAACGGCGCCCGGCAAAGGACAGAAGATTATCGATACTGCACACATCGGTGAAGTGCGTCTTCCAAACGCGTCGAAGACAGGCAACAAGCCTAGAGAAGGGCTGCTCGGACCTGATCGGTTGATCGGCTTTATCAAGCGCGACAAAGCCGCAACCGCAAAGGGTATTGCAGGCACATTGCACGTAACGGCCGTCATCGAAGTCAAAGCAATGAGTGGTGGGTTGGCCGGGCTTGATCAACTGCAGAAATTCATCGCCCGCGCGAGCCAGAATGTCCTCGAAATCGGGGGCAAGACCTATCGCATCAGTTTTGATGAAAATACACTGAAAAGACTTCTCGTTCTGCCAGAAACGGCGAAAGACATGAAAGCGATCAGAGCCTTCGCAAAAGATCAAGGGATCGAGGTTGTTCCTTATGCCAAGAACATTGAAAGGGCTATCAATTCGGAATCAGAAAAGGCTGTGGGCAGCTTGCTTCAGCTCGACAAGGCATTGCGCTGATCTGAATTGCGGGACTACCACGTCACATATTCCACGCCACCTCCATCACCAGCTCGCGCACGATTGCATCTGAAAACCCCTTTTCAGGCTCTACATTGATCGCAAACGCGCGCGGCGCACCGATTACTTCGAACCAAAAGTAAGCTGCCATCGAGACCCATGTCACAAAGGTCAGCTCTGTTTAAGGTTTTTCGATGCGGGCCTGCGCGCAAGTTTTCGTTTCTGTGCGACGGTGGCCCGCGTTGGGAAACATGACTAGGAGGAAGCCGTGGGGTCTGGTTGAGCCCTATGGGGAAAGCGTTGAGCTGACCGTGCGGTGACTGATCCAAGGTGATGAGGTCGTGTGGTTCTGAAGCTGATTTGAGCTACTTTCTCTTCCGTTCGTGAGCCGCGTTTCGGACAATTCGAGCCCCTTGAACATTGTAAATTCAGTTTCAGACAAGCCGGTATCGGCCCGGAACGCGCTGCTTTTCAGGGTATGGCCGTTGGATGGTGACGTGCGTCTCGTCATGCGGCGGCCTTTCGGGGTGGTGCGCGTGATTGGGGTTTTTGGCCGCGCCGGAAGATCTCGATGATGCGCATCTGCCCGCCGCAGTCGGGGCATGGTTCGCGCAGTGTGAGCGGGATGACCTCGGCGACTGTTGGGTCTTCTTGTTTGGTGGACTGAGCGCCAAGTAAAGCACGCACTTTCGCGATGTTGGCCTTGCGTTGCGAACTGGCGAGAAGCCCATAGTGGCGGATCCGGTGGAACCGGTCCGGTAGCACATGGATCAGAAAGCGGCGGATGAACTCGGATGTGGAAAGGCGCATGACGGA
>RCMY010005729.1_pt1 | contig 10509 bp, 10 predicted proteins | sample 2041341 | NCBI WGS metagenome assembly RCMY01 (sample SAMN09708234, study PRJNA481090) | Marine sediment metagenome, whole genome shotgun sequencing project.
CAACACCGACAGCCCAGAGTGCCCCCGCTCCCATCCCGATCAGAATCGCCCGCCGTTTAACCATATCGCGTGCCTTTTTCCCGGAGCAGATTCCCTTGGAGGGTTTCACGTCTGCCCGATCAGCCCCGCGATGATCGGATCAGCGACAGGATATCCTTTGCCGCCGCCGGAATGTTGGTGCCCGGCCCAAAGATCGCCTTGACGCCTGCATCCATCAGGAAGGCATAGTCCTGTTTCGGGATCACCCCGCCGCAGATCACCAGAATTTCGCCCGCACCCGCCGCGTTCAGTGCTTCGATCAGTTTTGGTGCCAGCGTCCGGTGCCCCGCCGCCTGAGACGAAATTCCGATCACATGGACGTCGTTGTCCACCGCATCCTGCGCCGCCTCTTCGGGGGTCTGAAACAACGGCCCCACATCCACGTCAAAGCCGATGTCGGCAAAGGCAGTGGCGATCACCTTTGCGCCACGGTCGTGCCCGTCCTGGCCCATCTTGACCACCAGCATACGGGGGCGGCGGCCCTCTTCCTCGGCGAAAGCTTCAACGTCCGCCTGAATCGCTTCGAACTCTGCGTCGCCTTCATAGGCGGCACCATAGACACCGGCCAAAGTCTTTACCTCGGCGCGGTGCCGGCCAAATGCGTTTTCCATCGCGGTGCTGATTTCCCCCACCGTCGCCCTTGCCCGGGCTGCCGTAATCGCCAGCGCCAACAGGTTGCCGGTGCCGTCCCGCGCGCCCTGTTCCAGCGCCGCCAGCGCCGCATCACAAGCCGCCTGATCGCGGGTCGCACGGATCTTTTCCAAACGCGCGATCTGGGATGTCCGCACACCGGCGTTGTCGATGCTGCGGATGTCCAGTTGATCTTCTTTCTCAAGCCGGAACTTGTTGACCCCGACGATCACCTCTTCGCCCCGGTCGATGGCCGCCTGTTTCTTCGCCGCTGCCTCTTCGATCCGCAGTTTCGGCATGCCGGTGGCGACGGCCTTGGTCATGCCGCCCATTTCATCGACTTCGGCAATCAGTTTGCGCGCCTCGGTGATCAGATCCGCGGTCAGCTTTTCGACGTAATACGACCCGGCCAGCGGATCGACCACATTCGTCACGCCGGTTTCGTTTTGCAGGATCAACTGGGTATTGCGAGCGATCCGGGCGGAAAAATCTGTTGGAAGGGCGATCGCTTCGTCAAAGCTGTTGGTGTGCAGCGATTGGGTGCCGCCCAGAACCGCGCTCATCGCCTCATAGGCGGTGCGAACGATGTTGTTATAGGGATCCTGTTCGGCCAGCGACACGCCCGACGTCTGGCAATGGGTGCGCAAGACCAGCGAGCCGGGCTTTTTCGGCGCAAATTCGGTCATGATCTCGTGCCAAAGGAACCGCGCTGCCCGCAGCTTGGCCGCCTCCATGAAGAAGTTCATCCCAATGGCGAAAAAGAACGACAACCGCCCGGCAAAGGCATCGACATCCATGCCTCGCGCCACAGCGGTGCGCACATATTCCTTGCCGTCGGCGAGGGTAAAGGCGAGCTCTTGAACAAGGTTCGCGCCCGCCTCTTGCATGTGATAGCCGCTGATCGAGATCGAGTTGAAGCGCGGCATTTCGCGCGCCGTATAGTCGATGATGTCCGCGACGATCCGCATGCTGGGTTCTGGCGGATAGATATAAGTGTTCCGCACCATGAACTCTTTCAGGATGTCGTTCTGGATGGTGCCTGACAGGGCCGCGCGGTCGACCCCCTGTTCCTCACCCGCCACGATGAACGAGGCAAGCACCGGAATCACCGCGCCGTTCATCGTCATGCTGACCGAAATTTCGCCCAAGGGGATGCCGTCGAACAGGATCTTCATATCCTCGATTGAATCGATGGCCACCCCGGCCTTGCCCACGTCACCCTCGACCCTCTCGTGATCGCTGTCATAGCCCCGATGTGTCGCCAGATCGAAGGCGACACTGACTCCCTGCTGCCCTGCATCCAGCGCGCGTCGGTAAAAGGCGTTGCTTTCCTCGGCGGTTGAGAACCCGGCGTATTGTCGGATCGTCCAGGGCCGTCCGGCATACATCGTCGCCTTGGGCCCACGGGTGTAGGGCACCTGCCCCGGCATCGATCCGGTGTGCTCCAACCCTTCGGCGTCGGCGGCGGTGTGCACCGGTTTCACCGCAATACCTTCGGCAGTGTGCCACGTGAGGTCGTCCAGAGGGCGGCCGCGCAGTTCTTTTTCGGCCTGAGATTTCCAGTCGCTCATCGGGCGTCCTTTCGGTGGAACCGGGGGATGGGCCATCCCCTCTGGGTTTTTCGCGGCGTAGGGCCTATATCCATTGGGACAGGAGATTCCATGCGCAGATTTACAGCCCTTGTTTTTCCGGCACTTGCCGCAATTCTAATAGGTGCGGCGACGATTGCACAGACGGCCGAGACCGCTGAACCCGTTGAGGGGGCTGTCGAGCGCTGGCGTGCCGATCCGACGGTCGTGTTCGCCGCCTCGGAAATCGATCTGGAGGAATTCCTCTGGATCGCCCGGCCCATCGTCGTCTTTGCCCAGACTCCGGCCGATCCGGCTTTTATTGAGCAGTTGGGCCTGCTGGCCGCCCGCCCCGAAACTCTGGCCGACCGCGACGTCCTGCTGGTCACCGATACCGATCCGAAAAATCCCAGCGACATCCGGCTCAAGTTGCGCCCGCGCGGGTTCATGCTGGTGCTGCTCGACAAGGACGGCGCGGTAAATCTGCGCAAGCCCATGCCCTGGAGCACGCGCGAGATCAGCCGGTCCATCGACAAGATGCCGATTCGCCAGCAGGAAATCAGCGAACAGTCGTCGCTGAAGTAAACCCTCATGTCCCCGCCTGTCCGGCAAAGGTGAACGTGGCGCCAGCCGGCAGGGTCGGGGTCAGGGTCAGGGTCAGGGCAAAACCGAGCAGGTGAGCCGTGGCCAGAAGCCCCGATCATGGTTCCAGAACAAAGCGCGGGACGAAGACTGTCACCGCCAATACCCCCATCGAAAGCCCGTCCGGATCGAAGCGCAAAGGCCGCGCCCACCAGCGCGGCAATGCAGACCGGGCGCGGGTTCGCGATGGGTTCGGGCATCAATCGAACTCCATGATCACATCGTCCACCGCCAGGTTGTCACCTGCGCTGGCATTCACCCGGGCCACCCGGCCCTTGCGTTCGGCACGCAGGGTGTTTTCCATCTTCATCGCTTCTACGGTGCACAGGGCCTGACCCTCCTGCACCTCATCGCCGGGCTCTACGTCGATCCTGACGATCAGCCCCGGCATCGGGCACAGCAACAGGCGCGACGTATCCGGCGGCAGCTTTTCGGGCATCAACGCGGCCAGTTCCGCCTGCCGCGGCGAATAGACCCTTACGCTCAGATCGGCTCCGCGGCTGCGCAGACGGAACCCGCCGGTGATCTTGCCCACTTTCAGAACCAAAGGTGCGCCCGCGACCGACAATCGCGCCAGCGTCTGCCCGGGCGTCCAGTCTGATTCGACGCGCATGGCGGGTGTGTCGGCAAAGTTGACCGTGGCGCCGGTGCGGTCGGCATCGATACTGACCGGGTACTGCACCCCCTGAAGTTCAACCACCCAGTCGGTCCCGACCTTGCGTTCATGGTTGTCCATCCGCCCAGACACGCGGGTGCGACGGATTTCGGCGACGCGGTACATCGCCGCTGCCGCCGCCGCGACACGGCGCAAGTCTTCCTCGGGCAGGGTGACGCCGGTGAATCCTTCGGGCCATTCTTCGGCGATAAAAGCGGTGGTGATATCGCCCGCCACAAATTTCGGATGGTCCATGACGGCAGACAGAAACGGCAGGTTGTGACCGATCCCCTCGACCTCGAAGGAATCGAGCGCCACCCGCATCGTTTCGATCGCCGCGGCCCTGTCATGTCCCCAGGTACACAGTTTGGCGATCATCGGATCATAAAACATCGAGATCTCGCCGCCTTCGAAAACGCCCGTATCATTGCGAACGACACCGGCGGGATCGGCCGGCCTGCCGTTTGTGGGTGCGACAGACCTTTCCGCCGCACCCTCTGCTCTGGTCGTGAGGCTGTCCAGGGTTGTCTCGGCAGGCGGGCGATATTTGGACAGCCGACCGATGGAAGGCAAAAATCCGCGATACGGGTCTTCGGCATAAAGCCGCGATTCAATCGCCCAGCCATTCATCGCGATATCATCCTGCCCGAAGGCAAGCTTTTCACCGGCGGCAACACGGATCATCTGCTCGACCAGATCGATGCCGGTGATCAGTTCGGTCACCGGATGTTCGACCTGAAGCCGGGTGTTCATTTCCAGAAAATAGAAATTCCGCGCCCCGTCGACGATGAATTCCACCGTGCCCGCGCTGGTATATCCCACGGCAGCGGCCAGCGCGCAGGCCTGTTCTCCCATGGCGCGGCGCGTCTCGGGGTCAAGGAAGGGCGACGGCGCCTCTTCGATGACCTTTTGGTTGCGACGCTGAATGCTGCATTCCCGTTCGTGCAGATAGACGGTGTTGCCATGGGCATCGGCCAGCACCTGAATTTCGATATGCCGCGGTTGGGTTACGAATTTTTCCACGAAAATTCGATCATCACCAAAACTTGCCGCTGCTTCGTTCTTTGAACTCTGAAAGCCGTCGCGCGCCTCATTGTCGTTCCAGGCGATGCGCATGCCCTTGCCGCCGCCACCGGCGCTGGCCTTGATCATCACCGGATAACCGACTTCGCCGGAAATTCGCACAGCTTCTTCGGCGTCGGCGATCAGGCCCATATGGCCGGGGACGGTGCTGACTCCCGCTTCGGCCGCGATTTTCTTCGAAGTGATCTTGTCGCCCATCTTTTCGATCGCACCCACGGGCGGGCCGATAAAGGCGACACCGGCCTTGGCCAGCGCGGCGGCAAATTTCGGGTTCTCCGACAGGAAACCATAGCCCGGATGCACCGCCTCGGCACCGGTCTGGCGCACCGCCTCCATGATCCTTTCGATCACGATATAGGACTGATTGGCGGGGGCCGGGCCGATATGCACCGCCTCGTCCGCCATGCGCACATGCAGCGCGTTCCGGTCGGCATCAGAAAAGACCGCGACGGTCGCGATGCCCATGCGGCGCGCTGTCTTGATCACACGACAGGCGATTTCACCCCGGTTGGCGATCAGGATTTTCTTGAACATCGGGACATCCTTTCAGACACGCGCGCCGCGTGGCCTTAGATTTGCACAAATCGGTCGGAGCGAAAAACGGTCGGGACTAACGCAAAACGCCACCCGGGCACGTGGCTCGGGTGGCGTTAAAAACCGTTCGGTTGGGGTCGTGTCAGCGCGGGCAAAGCTCGGGCACGACATCGTCACACAGGGCGCCGCCTGCTGCACCGATGGCCACCGCAGTGCCGACGTTGTTGTTGGTAAGCGCTGCCGCCGCACCAAGCCCGACGCCGCCAATCGCCGCGCGGTTGAGATCGGCGTTGTCAGTGCATGCACCAAGCCCCAAAAGGGCCGCGGTGCCGAGAATCCAAAGTTTGTCCATGTTTGACTGCCTCCGTCATGGTTGTTTTTGTAACTGACAGCACTTGACCACGGCTCGGGCCTCACCACAATCGCGATTCCCACCCATATTGCCCGTTCGGCAAGCCATCGCCGACGGAAAGCCCCGGATGCGGTGCAAAGACGTGATCCGCCCCGCAAAGGGACGGACCACGCAAGGGAAGGGTAACGATCTTGACAGACCGAGGCGCGATTCGTGCTGTAAAGCGACGCCCCGACACATAGAGTGCCAGTCAGGATTAACGGGCGAAACCGTTGCGTCGCCACACGGCCAGGTTGTGCAGATTCTCGCCTTTTTCGTGGTGCAATTGGCCGGATCATGCCGGTCAACCCTTGAAGATGTCGGGAAATGCGGCGGCGGCACGGGCAAGATCCACCCGCAGCAGCGCCGAATAGCTTGCGTCGTCGAACGGATCTTCTGCGGGCACCACTTCGCGCCCGAAGAGCCACGACAGCCGTCCGGCGTCCAGATTGCCACGCTCGAACGGTTCTGCGCCGAAATATTCGCACAGGGCGAGCAGGAACCCTTCGTCCGCGCGCCGGTCAGCGGGGCGTCGGTCGGAGTGGCGCGTTCGCGCGGTCAGCGGCGTTGCACCCTTGGGATTGGCGCGGCGGACAGTGAACTGGAAATCGGTTCCGGGCAGACGGCCGGGAAAGCCGCGGTGTTTTGTCATGTCTTCCCTCATGCGCTTTCCCCCGGCAGGGTGCGGCATGGCAGGGTGCTGTTAGGCACGGGCCTGATAGGTGGAGACACGGACGGGGCAGGCGCCAGCGCCTGCCCCAAAAGGCAAGACCCGAAAGCCTGCCCCTGATAGCAAGTCTTACTTGTACTTGCCGGTATATACTGGCTCGGACGAGATGGCCGGCTGGGTGTATACGATTTCTTCTTCTTTTTGGGCGCAAGCGGCGACAACAGCAAACAGGCCGAGTGCCATGACAACTTTGATGCTCTTGGACATCGATAACTCCTGGTCAGGTTTTGAGGTTGGGCAATGGCTCTGCCTATGCCGCACCCCACGTGCGAAGTACAGGTCTCCTGTGGGATACCTTGCAAAATCTTAACCGATGCCGGTTTCGATTGAAATGCCCCGAGACGCAAGCCGTCGCGCTGTGGCAACTCTGCATCATTTTGGCGTGAAGCCTGTGAAAACAAGGTGATATGCTGGGGATTCATCAGAAACCCTCCCATCTGCAGGCGGACTCATCCGGACTGTATTGTTCGAAGAACTGGACGACATCAGGCGATATTTCGCCGAACTCCACCGACCGTTCGGCAAGGGATATTGCAATCCGCGAAGGCTGCGGCCCCAGCTCGGCCAGACGCGGCAGAGCATAGCCGTCGCAGAGCGCCTGCATGTCATCGACCGCACCCTCGTTGCTGCGGGCCACATGGGGCGCAATGAACCGGAATCGATAGACCAGGCCCGTGCCCGGCACGTTCGTAATCACGTCCTGCAACACCACCGCCTGCCCCGAGGGAACGGCGACAGGCAGATCAATCGCCGCTGTTGCCGGGGCGGCGCACAGCGCGATCAGGAACGGCGCAATGGCTCTGCGGGCGTGCCCCCTGCCCTTCCCGGGCATTGCGTCAAAGCGGAATATTGTCATGCTTTTTCCAAGGATTGCTCAATTGTTTACCACGCAGCGACGCAAAGGCACGGCAAACGCGCTTGCGGGTTGCACTGGGCCGGATCACCTCATCGATAAAGCCGCGCTCGGCGGCCTTGAACGGATTGGCGAAGTTCGCCTCGTATTCGGCGGTGCGCGCCGCGATACGCTCACTGTCGCCCAGTTCGGACCGGTACAGAATTTCCGTCGCCCCTTTCGCGCCCATCACGGCGATCTCTGCCGTGGGCCAGGCATAGTTCAGATCGCCGCGCAGGTGTTTGGAGGCCATCACATCATAAGCCCCGCCGTAAGCCTTGCGTATGATCACGGTTACTTTGGGCACCGTCGCCTCGCCATAGGCGAACAGCAGTTTGGCTCCGTGTTTGATGACGCCACCAAACTCCTGCCCCGTTCCGGGCAAAAATCCGGGCACATCGACCAGCGTGAGGATTGGAATTTCAAAGGCATCACAGAACCGCACGAATCGCGCGGCCTTGCGGGACGAATCAATATCCAGACATCCGGCGAGCACCATCGGCTGATTCGCCACGATGCCCACGGTGGACCCTTCAAGCCGGATGAACCCAATCAGGATGTTTTTGGCGAATTCTTCCTGAATTTCATAGAAGTCCCCCTCATCCGCGAGTTTGCCGATCAGCTCTTTCATATCATAGGGCGTATTGGCGTTTTCGGGCACCAGCGTGTCCAGGCTGTGATCCAGTCGGTGGGGCGGATCGAAAAACGGCCGGCGGGGCGGTTTCGAGCGGTTGTTCAGCGGCAGGAAATCGAACAGCCGACGCACCTCGGTCAATGCGATCACGTCGTTTTCGAACGCGCCGTCGGCAACGCTGGATTTGCGTGTGTGGGTAATTGCGCCGCCAAGTTCCTCAGCGGTCACCACCTCGTTGGTGACGGTTTTCACCACGTCAGGGCCGGTGACGAACATATAGCTCGAATCGCGCACCATGAAGATGAAATCGGTCATCGCGGGGGAATACACAGCGCCCCCCGCGCAGGGCCCCATGATCACGCTGATCTGCGGCACGACACCGCTGGCCAGTACGTTTTTCTGGAACACTTCGGCATAGCCAGCCAGCGAGGCAACACCTTCCTGAATCCGTGCGCCGCCAGAATCGTTCAATCCGATGACAGGGGCGCCGTTGCGCATCGCCATGTCCATCACCTTGCAGATCTTCTGAGCGTGGGTTTCCGACAGTGACCCGCCCAACACGGTGAAGTCCTGTGAGAACACATAGACCTGCCGCCCGTTGATCGTGCCCCAGCCGGTTACGACTCCGTCGCCCGGCACCTTGTTGTCGGCCATGCCGAAATCCGTGGCACGGTGGGTGACGAACATGTCGAATTCTTCGAAACTGTCATCGTCCAGCAAAAGATCGACCCGTTCACGCGCGGTCAGCTTTCCCTTGGCGTGCTGGGCATCGATACGTTTTTGCCCGCCACCCGCGCGCGCCTCGGCACGGCGGATTTCAAGCTGTGTCAGGATGTCCTTCATCACGCGCCCCCTTGGCTGTTCTTCCGGTGATACCGGATCGCTGCGCCGTCGCAAAGACGGATCGGCAATTTTTGCAAAGCAACCGGATGACTTGACCCATGAAATGGATTTTTACGAACGCGCAGGCACCGCCTGTCGGTGCAGAACATTGCGAAAAGAAGCGGGTGAACCGCCTGCCGATTGTGCCGCCTGTCGATTGTGGCAATCTTTCATCCAAACGCGACTTGCGCCTTTTCGTTGACCTGCTCATCCTGTCCGTTCCAATGCCCCGTGCAACGGAAAATACGGATGATCCGTGAACCAAGTCGCTTTGTATTCGGGAACCGCTCGAAATCCGTGCGCGTTGTACCACAGAAACAGAAATTCGCTTTGCCTTACAATAACAAAGGGGACACCATCATGACCCAATCCGATGTTACAACTTCGGCCGACCTTACACGCCGGGGGCTTTTGTCTGCCGTTTCGGCAATGTCGGTGCTGTCGCTGTCGCAATGGCCCGGTCGGGCATTGGCTGCCAATCTTGACGTTGACGCATTTCTTGCGCTCTCGCAAAAGTTGGTCGGACAAGATGGCGTTTACGAGGATATCGCAGGTGCAATGCTGAAGGCTTTTGCGGAAACCGGAAAAGAGGACGAGGTTGCGGCCCTTGCCGCAGGTGAAAGCAACGAGGATCTGGCCAATGCCATTGTGGCGTCCTGGTACACCGGAATTTCGCCAGATCCCGATGACTTGCAAGTGCTTACCTATACCGAAGCGTTGATCTGGCAGGCGATGGATTACACCAAACCGATGGCACATTGCGGCGGCGGCATGGGCTATTGGGCAGATCCGCCAGCGGCGTGACCCGGCACAATCCCCCATATTCTCCATATTCAAGACCCAAGGAAATCCACCAATGGCAAATGACATTACGGCAGACATCCTGATTATCGGCACCGGCATCGCCGGGGCAGTGGCCGGCGCGAAGCTGGCTCAAAAAGGACTGAAGGTCGCCTTTCTGGAAAGTGGCAAGCGGATCAACCGGGCGGATGCGGTCCAGACATTCTGGGATGCCAAGATCAAGGTGCCAGAGTCGGCCTATCCCAATGATCCGACGGCACCCCATCCTGTCAGCCACAGGATCGCCGATTATTACCAGCAGATGGGGCCTGAGGATTTTAAATCCACTTATATCAAGGTGGTGGGCGGGACGACATGGCACTGGCTGGGCACCACCTTGCGCAACGTTCCGGCGGATTTCAAACTGAAATCCCTGTACGGCCATGCGGTGGATTGGCCGTTTGACTATGATGCGCTCGAGCCGTTCTATTTGGCAGCCGAACAGGAAATCGGTGTGGCGGGCGACAATGACGAAGATCTGGGCTCGCCGCGATCCGGGAATTTTCCGATGCCTATGATTCCGATGACCTATCTCGACAAGCAGTTTGCCAAGGCATTGGACGGCACAAAATATCAGGTCCGCTCCACGCCTCAAGGCCGGAACTCGACCTTTCACGCCGACCGTCCTGAGTGCTGTGGCAACGGGTCGTGCATCCCGATATGCCCGATTCAGGCAAAATATGACGCGACCGTGCATGTATTTCAGGCCGAAGCCGCGGGTGCCGTCGTCTATGACCAGACCACAGCCATGCGGCTGAACCTCGGTACAGACGGGCAGATCGCATCGGTCGATTTCCGTCGTGCGGATGGGACCACAGGAACCGCCACCGGCAAGGTCGTGGTGGTCGCGGCACATGCGATTGAAACCCCACGGCTGTTGTTGAATTCGGCACAGGAAGGCGCGCCAAACGGAATTGCCAACAGTTCCGATCAGGTCGGACGCAACCTGATGGATCACCCGAGCAAGCTGAGCTGGGCCGAAACGCCCG
>RCMY010005730.1_pt1 | contig 10509 bp, 9 predicted proteins | sample 2041341 | NCBI WGS metagenome assembly RCMY01 (sample SAMN09708234, study PRJNA481090) | Marine sediment metagenome, whole genome shotgun sequencing project.
TGTCGGCTGACGGCTTGGCGTGCGTGCGTGTGGCGATCGAGGCCGAGACCGACACTGGCGAGGAGCATGTTCGTCTGTGGCGGCACGAGGGTGCGCTGTCGGCGGCTGCGCTGGCCGATCGTGCCCGCTGGCAGCTCGATGGCTGGCTCGGCATGGCCGCTAGGCGAGCATCAGAGGTGAACGACATCGCCGAGTCAGGGCACGGCATTCGGCGACTCACCCTGATCCCCGACGAAGTGGTGCCGGCCACTGGCCGCCAGTTGGGGTTCTGGGGCGGCCGGGCCGAGCGGGCCGATGATGTCACGCGAGTGGTTGCCAGACTCCAGGGGTTGTTGGGCGCCGAGGCGGTGTCGGTCCCCGAGTGGCGGGGTGGCCGGTCACCAGCAGAACAGATCGTGTTGATCCCCGCTGCCGCTGTCGACCTTGGTGAGGAGCGGCCGGCGACCTCGGCATCGTGGGTCGACGAACCGTGGCCCGGCCAGTTGCCGAGGCCGTCGCCTGCGAAGGTGCTGGCCGATCCGGTCGAGGTGTCGGTGCTCGACGGCGCTGGTGCTGCGGTAGGAGTGTCTGGGAGAGGCGAGCTCTCGGCTCCCCCCGACCACATTCGGTCGAACACGGGCAAGAGAACTCGTCGAGTCGAGGCATGGAACGGTCCGTGGCCAGTCGAGGAACGTTGGTGGGATCCTGCATCGATTCGCCGTCGCGCTCGATTGCAGGTGGTGCTCGAGGATCAAACGGCGCACGTGTTGGTGATGGAAGGCGGGTCGTGGTTTCTGGAGGCCACCTACCTGTGACTTCTGGCATCGATTCGGTAGGACCGGCGCAACCGCTATAACTTCGACTGTCGAACTATGTACTTCTTCTTCTCGCCCCTTGCCCGCGTCAGGGCCATGCCCATCGAGGCCTCCTCATGAAGGACAGCAGCACCTTTTCCACGGCGTTCGCGTCGCTGAAGATTCCGGAGTACCGCACCCTTTGGTGGGCCGGTGTCTTTTCGTTCATGTCGGTGCAGATGCAATTCGTGCTGCGCGGCATTCTTGCGTGGGACCTCACTGAGCGGGAAGGCGCACTCGGCCTCGTCTACTTCTTCTTCGGTCTGTCGATGCTGATCTCCACACCGTTCGGTGGTGTGGTCGCCGACCGGTTCCCTCGCCGCAACACGCTGTTGGTGACCCAGGGCATGATTTTCGTTGGTGCAGCGCTGATGGGTCTCGCCGTTGTCACTGACCTGATCCAGTTCTGGATGGTTCTCGTGGCTGGGGTGATCCAAGGCGTGGCCTTCGGCTTTTACGGACCTGCTCGTGTCGCCTTCGCCGCTGACTTGGTCGGCCGAGATCAGCTTGGCAACGCCATCACGTTGTCACTTCTCAGTATGAGTGGCACCCGCGTGATCGCCCCGTCACTTGCCGGTGTCCTCGCTGGCGTTGCCTTCTTCGGAGTCGGCGGTGCCTACCTCATCTCGGCCTTTTTCTCCTTCTTCAGCCTGGTTGCCATCTGGCGCCTGCCCGTTGTTGCCATCTCCAATCCGTCCACCCGTAAGCCGGTTGCCGACATCAAGCTCGGCGTGCAATACGTGGCCAGCAAGCCGCCGTTGCGTCGACTCGTGTTCGCCTCGGTGGCGATCATCATGTTCGGCTTCAACTACGTCGCCTTCCTGCCTGCGATGGTGAAGGACGTCTTCGAGGTCACAGGAGACAGCGGCGACCGTTGGATCGGCATCCTCAGCATGGCGTCGGCGATCGGAGCCGTTGCGGTTTCCATCCCGCTCGCCAGCCGCGCCGACAGCGCCGGTGCCAAGTGGTTGATGGCGATGTCCGGCTTCGCGTTTGGTGGAGGAGTCGTTGCGTTGGCAGCGAGCCCGAACATCTTCGTTGCCTTCGGTGTCATCGTGGTGATCGGCGCCGCCACCACGATCTACCAATCGTTGTCCAACACGCTTGCGTTGCAGATGTCCGAGGACGCATTCCAGGGCCGGGTGCAGTCGATCATGCAGCTCTCGTTCGCTGCGTTCGGCATGCTCGCTTTGCCGTTGGGCATCTTGGCCGAGGTCATCACCCTCCGCTGGACCATCGTGGTGATGGGCGGGGTGGCCTTCGCTGCCTCAGCCGTCTATTGGATGCTCGAGATGGTCAGCAGCGGCGACGGCGCCGAACCAGCGGTCGTTGACGCCGAGGCTGCCCCGGCTGGTGCCCCTGTTGCGGGCAACGAGTCGGGAACGGCTCGCCCTCACAGCGTGAGCTGAAAAGGGTGTGAGCTCGACAAAGGTGTGAACTCAACAGACGTGTGAGCTGAAAGCGTGTGAGCTCAACGAAACGAAGAACCCGAGCGCCAACGCTTCCGGCGTTCCTGGGCTATTCGAAGGAGATGACCGAGCGGGCGACGTTGCCGGCCTTCATGTCGGCGAAGCCCTCGTTGATCTGATCGAGGGTGATGGTCTTGGAGATCATCTCGTCGAGCTTGAGGCGACCGTCGAGATACATCTCGACGAAGCGAGGCATGTCGGTGCGGAACTGATTCGAGCCCATGTTGGAGCCTGTGAGCTTCTTCTCGTCGAGCAGTTCAACACCGTGAATCTCGATGTTGACGCCGACGGGGATCAGGCCGATCACCGTGGCTTGGCCCTGACGGCGCAGCATCTTGAACGCTTGCTCAGCCGTTGGCTTCATGCCGACGGCTTCGAAGCTGTAGTTCACGCCGCCGCCGGTGAGATCCTTGACGGCCTCGACAGCGTCGGTGTCAGAAGCGTTGATGACGTGGGTGGCGCCGAGGCTCTCGGCGAGCTCGAGCTTCGACGGGTTCATGTCGATGGCGATGACCTTGTTGGCGCCGGCAATGCGGGCGCCCTGAATAGCCGAGAGGCCGATGCCGCCGCAGCCGATGACGGCCACAGTCGAACCGGGTTCGACCTTCGCAGTACGGAACACTGCACCGAGGCCCGTGGTGACACCGCAACCAATGAGCGCAGCCTGAGCGAACGGCATGTCCTCATCGATCTTCACGAGGGCGTGCTCATGGATGAGCATCTTCTCGGCGAACGATGACAGGTGGAGGAACTGGTGGACGGGCTCGCCGTTGCGGGTGATGCGCGGGGCCTCGCCCTTCTGGCGAACCAGTTCAGTGGCCTTGAGTTCGCACGTACTCATGTGTCCGCTGAGGCACTGCTCGCAGTGACCGCAGAAGGCGGACAGACAGGTGATGACGTGATCGCCTGGCTTCACGTAGTGGACAGCCGAGCCGACCTCTTCGACGATGCCAGCCGACTCGTGGCCAAGCACAGCGGGGCACGGGTGGGGGTACAGCCCCTCCATGAAGTGAAGATCACTGTGGCAAACGCCAGCCGCAACAGTTCGGACGAGGACCTCGCGTGGCCCTGGCGAGCCGAGCTCGATGTCTTCGATGTCGAGTTGACCGGGAACGGAATTGAGAATGGCAGCTTTCATGGGCGGGACAGTACTTGCCTCGCGTCTCGCCGTCACGTTGGCGAGGAGCTCCAGACGTCAGCTGCGGTCTGGCGCGTTGTCTTGGTTGGCGACGTAGTGATCGACGGCGGTGACGAATCGTTCGAGGAGATCAGCGAGTTGTGTCTGCTCGGCTTCGTTGAACTCGCCAAGGATTTGTTCGAGGCCAGTGCCGATGCGAGCTGAGATCACGCCGTACCTGGCGTTGCCCTCGTCGGTTGCTGACACCAGGATCGAGCGAAGGTCGTCGACAGCTTTCACCCGCTCGGCAAGTCCCTTGTCGACCAGGCAATCGACGGCCCGCGTGGCGGTGGCTGGAGTGATGTGGAGAGCTTCGGCCAATTCACCCATGCGCATCGGCCCGTGCTGTGTGAGGACGCTCAGCGCGTCAGCGAGCGCCATGTCGATGCCGTCGGGGCCCATGCCGTAGAACAAGTCCTTGATGCGGCTGGCCGCTGCTCCTCGACGGATCTCGCGCCATGCGCCGCCGACTCGGCGCCGCGTGGCCAGCTTGACCTTCGTATGTGATTGCGGGGAAACGCCAGCCTCGCTCATCGCCGCATTGTGGCGGGTCACCGCGAAATTGTCAGGTTTCGTTCAACAACTGTTCCCACGCAAGGCGCGCCTCGAGGTCGAGTTGACGGACCGGAAGCCCAGTTTCTTGCGCCAACGCTGCGAGATGATCGTGTTCCGGTTTCGCCGAATGGGGGCCAATCTTCATGTCGATGGAGCGACCCCTGAGCATGACGGTTTCGAACCGGCGAGGGAGCACATGCTTGGTGGCGGCCACGGTTCGGCAGCCAAGTGTGCCGGTCTCGGCAAACACCATGGCGAGCAGAGCCCGGTGGTGCGAGGCGTCGCTGAGAACTCGCAGTTGCGATGCGGAACGACCCTTCTTCATCAGGATGGGAACCAGCCATGCGTCGTTGGCGCCAGCGTCGAGTAGTCGCTCAACGGCCGAAGCCAGGATTTCAGGCGTCGTGTCATCGATGTTGCATTCGATGATCCATGCAGGCTCGTCGACCGGCGATGACGTCGAAGCTGGCGCCGCTCCCGGTTGGGTCACCACAACACTCTCTGGCTCCACGCTGATGATCGTGACTGCGTTCGGATGGGTCGCAGGGTCTCGGCCCCCGGCACCTCGCGTTGTGGTGCCGACGATGCCGGAGGGCATCGGGCCCCACGCATCGGCCATGGCGGTCAGCAGCGCAGCGCCGGTTGGTGTGCAGGTCTCGCCTTCGACGTCGAGGCCGCGCACCGGGGCCCCCTCGAGCAGCGCGACCGTGGCCGGTGCAGGGAGGGGAAGGAGGCCATGCGCTGCCTGAACCGAGCCGTAGCCGAGTCCGACCGGCCCGACGGTGACGTGATCGGGAGCGATGGCGTCGAGCAACAGCCATGCGCCGACGATGTCGAGAATCGAGTCGATTGCACCGACCTCGTGAAAGTGAACGTCCTCGAGTGGGACCCCATGCTGCGCCGCCTCGACCTCGCCGAGCCGACGGAAGGTGGCTCGGGCCCCCGTACTGGAGCGATCGGGTAGACCGGCGGCGGCGATCAGTTGGTCGATGGCAGCCCAGTGGCGAGCATGTGTTGATGCCGCGGTGGCGACGCTCATGCGATGACACGTCAGGCCGCAGCGGAGCGTCTGTTCGAACTGGAGTTCGAAGGGCTCGAGCCCAAGCCGGTCGAGTGGAGCCAGAACGGATTCGACGGTGCTGTGGTCATCTGACGCGGCCGCCAACTGCCCTGCGAGGGCGCCAAGCAGCATGTCGCCAGAAGCACCAAAGCCAGGATCGATCCAGAGACGTCTGCTCATTGTTCGAGCATCAGGCCGAGCGGTGAACGGCCGAGCCGTGAACAGCAGGGCCGCCAGCAGCGGTGCGGCCGATGGCCGACAGCAGTCGGTGCGCAGCACACGCTGCGCCGTAACCATTGTCGATGCCGACAACGCTGATGCCGGGAGCGCATGACGCCATCATCGAGTGCAGTGCGGTCATGCCCTCGAACGCTGTGCCGTACCCAACCGAGGTCGGGATCGCCACGATGGGGTGGGGGATGAGGCCAGCGAGCACGGTCGGGAGAGCGCCCTCCATGCCAGCGATCGCCACGATGACTTCGTTGGCCGTGATCTCGGGCAGTGCGTCGGTGAGTCGGTGGAGACCGGCGACACCAACGTCGGTGAGTGCGACGGCGTTGTGGCCCATGGCGGTGAGGACCAATCTGACCTCGTCGGCAACTGGGAGGTCGGAGGTGCCAGCGCTGACGATGGAGGCGGTCCGTCCGGTGTTCGCTCGGTGGCGCCAGGTGAGTGTGGAGCCCACGTGGGCATCGGGGGCGAGCTCGGCCAAGGCGGCCTGCTGCTCATTGGTTGCTCGGGTCGCGATGACGGCATCGTTGCCGTTCGCGAGGAAGGCGGCGACGATGTCGACGCACTGCTGGACTGTCTTGCCAGCGCAATAGACCGCTTCAGGAAGTCCGAGCCGTTCCGAACGACCGAGATCGAGACGGTGGGCGTCGGTGGCGGGACTGGTCATGCGGCTGTGTCGTCGGCCGCGGATTGAGCGAGAGCGCTGTTCAGGTTGCCGCTGCGCAGACCAGCGAGATCGAGTGTGACGTAGCGATAGCCAGCCGATTGGACTGCCGAGTTGATCTCGGCGCCGAGTTCGGCTGCCTTGACGAAGTCGCCGGCTGGGAGCTCGATGCGAGCCGTGTCGTCGTAGTGGCGGACGCGAACATCTCCGAAACCCAGGGCTCGCAGTGCGTGCTCCGCCCGGTCGATTCGGCTGAGGAGGGGCACGGTGACAGCGGTGCCGTATGGGACACGGGATGCGAGGCACGGCATGGCGGGGCGGTCCCACACCGGGAGCGACCAATGCTTGGCGAGGCGGCGGATCTCGACCTTGGTCATGCCGGCGGCCACGAGAGGGAAGGCAGCGCCGCGTTCACGAGCCGCTTCTTGGCCGGGACGGTGATCGCCGAGGTCATCCACGTTGACACCGAGCACAACGGTGGCGTTACGCGCTTCAGCGATCGGCCCGAGCTGGTCCATCAGGGCCGACTTGCACCAGTAGCAGCGGTCGCCGTTGTTCTCGAGGTATCGCTCGTCGTCGAGTTCCTGCGTCGCCGCGGGCTGCCAAGCGACATGGTGATCGGCTGCAAGCGAACGACAGTGGTCGAGTTCGCCAGAGGACAACGAGGCCGAATCAGCCGTGACGGCGAGGACCTCGGTCGTCAGCATGGCTCGGCCTGCAGCGGCCAGCACAAGAGCGGAGTCGACGCCCCCGGAGAACGCAATGACCATGGCGCCGACGTCACGAACGGCTGCTGTCAGCGCGTCCTCGAGCTCAGCGACACTTCGGTCGGCAGAGCTCCGTTCGACTGTGGCGGTCTCGGACATCTCGACAGGCTAGAGCGGGTCGGCCGTCGAGCCATTGTCGGAGCAGCGACCTCGGCTTGTGGTGCCCATGCCGCGACTAGTCTCGTCGAATCGGTAATGCTCGCCCACTTACGACCGATAGTTGCGTAGCTGTGCCGACCAGCGGCCAGTATTTCGAGGGAGTTGTGTGATGCAGATGATTCGTAAGGCTGCCCTGTTGGCAGTGTGTGCTCTGGTCTTCGCCGCGTGCGGTGGTGACGACGAGACGCTTCGGGACGAGAACGGCAACGTTGTCGAGGGCGGCGAGATCGGTGTCTTCTCGCTGAACGTCAGCGACTGTTTCGCTGATTTGCCCGTTGGCGAAGTCAGCACGATCAACGCCGTGCCGTGTGGTGAGGACCATCTCTACGAGATCTACCACTTGTTCGACGTCGACATGCCTGACTTCGACTCAGCTGCCATCGACACTGCCGCTGCCGATGGCTGTCTGGCAGCCTTCCAGGGGTACATGGGCGTTCCAGCCAATACCTCGTACTACACCTTCGACGGTCTCCAGCCGTCTGCCGGATCGTGGGCGCAAGGCGATCGTGAGGTCGTCTGCCTTGCCACGCCGAAGAACGGCTCGACCACGGCGGGTACGGCCAAGGGTGCCGGCCTCGTGGCCGAGCAGGCCATTGCCGAGCCAAGCACGACCACGGCTCCACCAGCTACCGACGAGTCCACCACGACCACGGCTCCACCAGCTACTGACGAGTCCACTACGACGATCGCCAGCGGCGGCTCGCAGAGCGTGTTCGAGCTGAACGTCGGCGAATGCTACGTCGACCTTGCTGGCGGCGACCAGGTGCAGTCGATCGAGCCGATCGGGTGCGATCAGCCGCACGGCATCGAAATCATGGCGGTGTTCGACATCGATCTGCCGGCCTATGACGCTGAGGCCATCAGCGCAGCTGGCCAAGAGGGCTGCCTCGCAGCGTTCGACGCCTACATGGGAATCAGCTACGAAGAGAGCTGGTACGAACTCGACTGGCTGCAGCCCTCCGTGGGTTCATGGAGCGGTGGCGATCGTGAAGTCGTTTGTGTGGTCTTCCCATACGACGATGCCATCGCCCAGTCGACCGGTTCAGCTCAGGGGACAGGCCGCCTGCTCGGCAGCTGAGTCTGGAGTCTTCAGCGTGGCCTTCTCAGACGACGTTGAACCTCGCAAAACCAATGGCAGCCGCTACTCGTGGCTGGCATCGATAGACCTTGACGCTTCGTCCCCATGGCTCGCCATGGGGACGAGGGCGTTGGGGGCCGAGCCATGGCTGATCGACGACGCCCAAAGTGGTGATCTTCTCGTGATTCGTCGTGCGCTCCTGAGCGAGCGTCGCGAAGAGGTCCTGGCAACACCGGCGTCGGCGGATGTCGCTGTCGATGAAATCATCGGACTGGTCGAGGCCGAGGGCGTTGCTGTCGAGCGCAGCGCCGACCACGGTCTTGCCCGTCTCGGGCGATCGATCATCGAGGATGCGATCATCTTGCGTCGCGGCCTCGAGGAATGGGAGTTCGAAGCCGGCGTGCTGTGCTTTCCTTCACGTTGGCGGCTTCACGACAAGCTCGGCCGACCGCTGCGGGAAGTCCACGGCCCGACCCCTGGGTACGACCCAGTTCTGGCCGACCGAGTCACGTCGCTGCTTGATCGTTTGGGTGACCGCATTGTTCGCCGGCGCAACTGGTTCGTGCATCCGAACGCTGCGCTCTTCCAACCCGATCGGCCAGTGTCCGACCCGGTCATCGGGATCGAAGACGTTGGGGATCGGCTCTTCGTTCGGAGCGAACGCCAGACGCTGCGAGCATTGCCGAACAGCGGACGAGTGCTGTTCACGGTTGGCACACAACAGTGCACGATCGGCGAGTTCGTCGCCGAGGACGAGCGGCGGCGGAAGCTCCTGACCTACCTGACGGATGCGCCGACCGACCAGATCGAGCACCGAGGAATCAGTAAAGAGCAACGACAGGTTCTGCTGGACGCCTTCACTTGACGGGCGAGCAAGATTGGTGAGCTCAGCCCGTGTCGGGTCTGGCAATGAACAGCTGGGTCGAAACACTGCCTTCTTCGTACGGATTGTCGTAGAGCGGCGTCGTTGCGGCAAGCACCACCCCATCGCCGATGGCCAGGTAGGCAAAGGCCGGATAGCCGAACGCCGAGGTGGCAGTCTCGTGATGCCACGCGACGCCATCGGTTGACCAGCTGATGTAGGTCTCTGGCCTGGTTCGGTCCGAGGGCTCGCTCCCGAGCTGTGGTGGACCATCGAGGCCTGGCACGGCCCAGGGTTCTTCGGTGCTGATCGTGTTCGTTCCCGCCATGCCTGATGGGCCGACGAAGGTTTGGCTGAACGCGCGGAAGTTCTGCTCGATTGGCTGCCATGTGGTGCCGAGATCGTTGGATTGCAAAAGTTCGTAGCTCTCCCAGCCGTTGGCGTAGAGCGTGCGGCCGTCGCTGAGCAGGGTGGCGATGCGGGTGGTTGGGTCGACTCGGTCGAAACCGTCAGATCCCTCGACGTAGATCCGTGAGCCTTCTGCGTCTGAGCCGAGCATCACGATGCCGCTGGCCGTCACCGTGATGTCGCCAATGAATGTGCCGTCGGGGTCGAGGCCGACCGGGGTGAACATTGGGTCGGCGTCGTCGAGGTCGAGTTCGAGAAGGTGCGCGCTCTCGTCAGCGCGGAAGAAGGCGCTGACGAGCAGCGTGTTGCCTCGGATGGCGGCGGTGACGATCTGCGAACCGGGATTGTCTGCGCCTTCGGGAAGATCAGGCGGTCGTATGTCGCGCTCGTGCCAGGTGGCGCCGTTGTCGGGGCTGAAGTGGATTCGGGCAATGGCGCCGGTCGGATCCGGCTCTCCGTCGGTGCTGCTGACTGATTCCCTGATCTCGCCCCACACCGCAAGCGCCTGTCGGGAGACGGCGAGGTCTCGAGCCTCGATGTCTTCGAACGTGCGGTTTGCGTCGGTCCAGGTGACACCGTCTGGTGAGGTCAGAAGCTCGGTGAAGCCATCGTCTCGCGTGTTGACAGTGACGAATTGGGTGCTCGACCACACGACGTAGCCGAGTGCGAAGCCGGGTTGTTCCACCCGTTCCCACTCGAGCGGCTCGCCGGTGTCGAGGGGGACAAATCCATCGGGGTCGCCGGGGTCGGCCACTTGCGGGAACGTCGGCTCTGGGTTCTCGGTGCCGGACGAACACGCAGCCGCCATGAACGCGATGATGCTCAGCACCAGGACGACGTTCCGAGCGACAGGCATTCCACATGTTCGCCCGTCCCCGCCCGAACTGTGGCACCACAGCCTCAGAACTGAGCCCTGAGTGCCGCAGAACGGGGAGGTGTTTTTGCACTGGCGCGATCGAACAGGTGTTCGGTAAGGTGTCGTGATGGGGTTCGGCAATCCGCCGGTGCCGTGGCGCACCATCGAACAAACGCTCTCAGATCGAACGCGTACAGATCAACCGCGTACAGACCAGAAGTCGCCGGACGATCCGCGCCGTCCCGAAGGGGCTGACGGGGGAGACAGTCCCGCCTGGTCTCGCAAGCGTGAGGCCTACGAAGCTCCGGCCCTGATTCGGCGCCAGAGCCAGCAGCGCTACGCCGAACTCCACTGCCACACCAGCTTCAGTTTCCTCGACGGAGCCTCGTC
>RCMY010005731.1_pt1 | contig 10507 bp, 6 predicted proteins | sample 2041341 | NCBI WGS metagenome assembly RCMY01 (sample SAMN09708234, study PRJNA481090) | Marine sediment metagenome, whole genome shotgun sequencing project.
TGGATAGAAGAAAAAGTATACAAACAATAATTCTGGGCGCCGGGGCATCGGCCTTGGCCTTCCATGGTTGTAAGACCGAGGGGGAAAAAATGGTGAACGAAGATATTCCCGCAACCGAGGACACCAAATATTTTGGACGTAGGCCCGAAGAACTGGAGCGGATAAAGAAATTGAACGCCGAACAACTGTTCAACGAGCACGAAATGGAGACTATTGCTGTACTCAGTACGGTAATTCTTCCTCCCAAAGAACCGAACGGAGGTCCTATTGAAGCAGACGTTCCTGAATTTATCGAGTTCATGGGGAAAGATATCCCGGAGATGCAGAACACGCTCTTGGGAGGATTAATGTGGATGGACCATAAGAGCAATACGGAGTTCGGTACCGAATTTAAGTCGGCTACGCTGGAACAACAAAAGCAGATATGTGATCAAATTTGTTGGCACGATACAGAGGTTCCGTTGGACGATCAAGCCCTTGAAATACAGTTCTTTGCCCTAATGCGAAACCTTACCGTATCGGGATACTATACCTCAAAGGTAGGTATAGCCGATTTAGGGTATAAAGGTAATATGCCTAATGTTTGGGATGGTGTTCCTCAAGATGTATTGGATCAGCACGGTGTTGCCTACGATCCCGAGTGGATCGCTAAATGCATCGACCAAAGTAAGCGAGGTGATATTGCCGAATGGGACGAGAACGGGAATCTGCTGACGTAGGCCGATTTGTGGTTGAAGGTGGTGGATTACAGATTTTTTAGTGTTCAACGCTTCTACGAAAGTCATATTGAGCCCATTCGGCATACTAATAATCAGGAGTTTAATACTGTCTTACGGCAGGTTTAATGCTTCATCTGCGCTCCGCAGAAATTGGTCATTATAAAGGTTATAGGTTAAAAGTTCAAATGAAAAAACTGCTCATAGTATTAAGTATTTCCCTATTTGCTGTGCCTATTTTCGCGCAAGAGGTAGGGCTGCAACTTTACAGTCTACGCGATCAATTTAAAGAAGACGTGCCAGGTACCTTGCAGCTGATCAACAAATGGGGGATCCATAAAATTGAAGGTGGGGGCACCTATGGGCTTCCCATGAAAGAATTCGAAGCGCTCTTAAAGAAGAAAAATCTTGAAGTGGTAAGCGTAGGCGCCGGTTTTGAGGACTTGGAGAACGATGTCCAAAAAGTAATCGATAATGCCAAATCCTTCGGGGCGAAATATGTGATGTGCGCCTGGGTGCCGCATGACAATAACAAATGGGATCTCGAAGAGACCCAACATGCCACCGAGGTATTCAACAGGGCAGGAAAACAGTTAAAACAAAACGGCTTAATCTTGGCGTACCACCCTCACGGGTATGAATTCCGCCCGTATAAAGATGGTACCCTTTTCGATTATATGGCGCAAAACGCCACGGACTTCACCTTTGAGCTCGATGTGTATTGGGCGCAGCACGGGGGTGCTGACCCTTTGGCGTTGATGAAAAAATATCCCGATAAATTCAGTTTGATGCATTTAAAGGATATGGAAAAAGGTGTGAAGGGCAACAACACCGGTCATGAAGATGTGGAGACCAATGTGGTGCTTGGTACGGGCCAAGTTGATATCGCGGGCACTGTGGCCGAGGCTAGAAAACTGGGTATCGAATATATGTTTATCGAGGATGAATCCTCAAACGTAGTCGAACAAGTACCCCAGAGTTTGGCATATCTCAAAAATCTGGACGCGGCTACTCAAATATCGAAAGGATCAAAAATCGGTATCCAACTCTACAGCCTGCGCAACGAATTTTCCAACGACGTTCCGGGCACCTTTGAAAAAATAGGAAATTGGGGCATCAAATATTTAGAGGATGGGAACGATGGCACGTATGGATACCCGATGGAAGAATACAAGGCCATGATGGCGAAAAACGGACTTAAAATGGTCAGCGTAAGTGCTCCTTTTGATGAACTGGAAAAGACTCCGGAATCCGTTCTGGAGCGTGCCAAGGAATATGGCACAAAGTATGTCGTCTGTTTCTGGATCCCTCATAACGGTACGGAATTCACCATCGACGACACGAAGAAAGCGATCAAAGTCTTTAATACTGCTGGAGAAATGTTTGCCAAAGAAGGGGTTACGTTGACCTATCATCCCCACGGGTATGAATTCCGTCCCTACGAGGATGAGCTTCTGATGGACTATATGATCAAAAACTCCGAACATTTTGACTTTGAAATGGATTTGTATTGGTTTGCCCATCCGGGCGAAGATCCGGTGGCTTGGTTAAAAAAGTATCCCCAAGAATTCAAGCTGATGCATTTGAAGGATTGCCAAAAAGGAGTCAAAGGTAACCAAACCGGTGAATCCGATGTGGAGACCAATGTGGTTTTAGGTACCGGACAAATCGATATCGCCGCTGCGGTCAAAGAAGCCCGAAAACTTGGGTTGGACTATCTTTTCATCGAAGACGAATCTTCACGGGTGGTCGATCAGGTGCCACAGAGTTTTGAGTTTTTAAAGGGGTTGGAGGATTAAGGCTTGTGGTTACGGTGATTCTCTCTTTTTTAAATTGAGGTGGGCCATCTTGGGCAGGTCGGAGAAATTAGGTGAAGAATCGCAACGAAAATCAACCCGTATTTTTGGTTGTGAACTGGAAACCTGATCACTCGTCAAAAAGCTTACACGTGCTTTTGTGTTGCTCATAATTCATTCGTTTGAGCCACGTGAAAAAAGAGGAAAGGTTTTCCGCCAGTGCGAAAAAGAACATTACCCGTAAATAATCCTCGGGGCATGCCCAAGAGGCGCTTAGCGGAATATAGTTTTTTGATTGGATGAAAACCATACGTTTTCAAACTTTCCTCCAAAAATCGAGGCAAGTCGCGAGGGATTAGACGCAAAGAGATTATAAATCCGTTCTAAATGAAATTTCCAACCTTATTTTGCTTTCTTGCCCTATCCCTTTCTGGCTGCAATCAAGAAATGTCCAAACAAACCGCCACTAAGAACACCCTCCCGAATATAATCTGGCTCGTTGCCGAAGACCAATCCCCAGATTGGTTCCCCATGTATGGAGACAGTACGATTTCTTTACCAAATTTAGAAGCTTTGGCAAAAGACGGTGTCGTGTTCGATAATGCCGTAGCGCCGGTTCCCGTTTGTGCTCCGGCAAGAAGTGCATTGATTACAGGCATGTACCCGACAACCCTCGGTACACACAACATGCGTACCTATGCCCCGGGTCGGAGGGATGGTGACCGTCCCTATCCTGGATTGGATATTCCGAGTTATTCTCCAGTAGTTCCAGACGGCGTCAAAATGTTTCCCGAATACCTTCGGCAAAAAGGCTATTATACGGCTAACGGTCCAAAGGAAGACTATAACTTCAAAAAGACCGATGCCGCTTGGAACGAAAGCAGTGAAAATCGCCATTGGCGAAAACGGGAAGCAGAACAACCCTTTTTTGCCGTATTTAATTTTGCCGTTTGCCATGAATCCCAGATTTGGAAACGGGGCAAGGATTCCCTCTTTGTCGCTCCGGAAAGAGTGCCCGTACCGCCCTATTTTCCCGATACAGAAACCGTTAGGCATGATTTGGCGGTCAATTATAGCAATCTTAAGCGGCTCGACGACCAAATCGGTGCCATTATTGCGGATTTGAAGGAAGATGGACTTTACGAAAACAGCGTCATTTTCTTTTATGGTGACCACGGTGGTCCTTTCCCCAGACATAAACGGGCTTTATACGATACGGGGGTCAAAGTACCTCTGGTCATAAAATTCCCTAAAAGCAGGAATGCTGGTGAACGCGACGAGCGGCTGATCAGTTTTATCGATTATGCCCCGACCGTATTATCCATGGCCGGCATCGAACCGCCCAAAGTCATGCAGGGTGTTGTCCAATTCGGAGCATTTGAAGCAAAACGAAAACCGGATTACACTTTTCATTCTTCAGACCGATTTGATGAAATTTACGACCGGTTGCGGGCAGTGAGGTCAAAACGTTATAAGTACATTAAAAGCTACAACACCGATATTAGCCATGCACTGCCCGTCGCCTATCGCGAGCAGATGCCCATGATGCAAGAGCTTCGAAAGTTGCATGAAAGCGGGAAATTGAATACTAGCCAAGACCTGTGGCTCAGCGCCGTAAAACCAGAGGAAGAGCTCTATGACCTTCAAAAAGATCCTTACGAACTCCACAATCTTGCCGGTAACAAAGACCTAACGGACACCTTAATGTCCTATCGAAAAATTCTTGAGGATTGGATTAAGGATACCAAAGATTTAGGGGAATATCCTGAAAGAGAACTGATCGACAATTGGTTGGTCGATGGCAAACAACCCGAATTGCCACCCTTAGAAATGGAGGAAAATAACGGTAGTATTCATCTTATCTCAAAAAGATCGGACGCCACCATCGTTTGGAAGCAGCCCAAAGATTCGGTTTGGAGCGTTTATGGGGAGCCATTGCCCGCCACTATTCCCTTCGAGGCCAAAGCGGAACGGATCGGGTATGCGGATAGTGCGGTTTTACGGTTTGAATAGTCCTTTTTCCACATTTTCATTCCACCTTTCTGAAAACCAACAACCGAACCTCCGCTACCTCTTTGCCAGCGACTTCCAGCGTTTTTAAAGTCAAAGTGCCCTTCCCTTTTTTTAACACCATCGTACCCAGATCCATAGGTTTAAAATCCTTTACATAAGATTCTTTTCTAAGTACGCGATCATTCTCCATCCCTTTCAGTGGCGAATTGTTCACCTTCGTTATCTTTTTAGCTATTTTACTGTTACCTAGACTGAGTTCAACGATAGATCCTAGGTTTTCTTCGCTCACTGTATAGTAGAGTTCGACGTCGAAATGCCCGTTTTCTAAGACCTCTACATTCCAAGTTATGGAATCTCTTGCGCTTGACCAATTTGTGAAAAAACTGTCGTTGGGGTATTGGTTACTACGTTCGATAGTTCCATGGGGTATTCCATCGCGGGCAGGCAACTGAGTGTACAGATAGCTGGGATGCCCCAGGGTAAAGGGCCTTGTATCCGTTTCCGCATTTTGCGGTTTGACCTCTGAAAGCCATACGGACTTTGCCTTTATCAGAGAATCCCTCAACTTCGGATACCGGGGGGAGATATCGGTTTTTTGCCCCCGGTCGTTTTGAATGTTGTAGAGTTTGTCTTCAGCGTCTAAACGATACTTTTGGGTACGTAAGCTGGTTTTACCGTTCCAATGATTGTAGATTAAGCGGTCTTCCCATTCAGGACTTTCCTCGAAGAGCAAAGGACTCACATCTTTTCCATCGATAGGTTTGGCGGTAATCGGCGGTACACCTACTAATTTTGAAAGCGTAGGTAAAACGTCTAGGGCACTTGCGATTTGCGAAATGGTCTTTCCTTCGGGAAGTGAATCTTTCCATTGGATGTAAAAGGGAGAGCGAACGCCTCCTTCATCGACCGATCCTTTTATGCCCCTCATGTTTCCGTTCCATCGGTAGCTATTCGGGCCATTGTCCGTCAGGTAGATGACAATCGTGTCATCTTCTAGGTACAGCTTGCGCAACTTGGCCATGATTCGGCCAACATTGTAGTCGATGTTTTCTACCATCGCCAGCGCTGCCTTGTTGAAATTTATGTTTTCGGTATTTTTTACATCCTCTTCATTTTTTACATCCTTTTCTGTGGAATGCATGGTTAAATCATTGTCCTTAAATCCGTCCCAATATTCGTCGGGTACTTGCATAGGGCTATGTGGAGTGTTGAAGGGCAAGTAAAGAAAAAATGGGTCTTCCTGGTTTTTTTCGATAAAACTCAGCCCGTGTTCGGTGAGGTCATCCACCAAAAATCCATTTCCTTTTACGGGTTGTCCGTTATGTTCAAGCATAGGGCTAAAATAGTTGCCCCAGTGGCCGGAAGCGAATCCGTAGAAATCTTGGAATCCCTGTGAATTGGGATGATAGGGTGGTTGCGTTCCGTTGTGCCACTTTCCATATGCGGCAGTTTGGTAGCCGGCTTTCTTTAAGATTTCCGCCAAGGTGGTCTCATCGTAATCCAACCTTTCTCCTCCGGAGGAAGTGGAATAGACCCCAGTTCGGGGAAAGTGCCTTCCGGTCAATAATTCGGCGCGGGTAGGGGAGCAGACCGGTTGCACATAAAAATTATCGAACGATACGCCGTATTTGGCAATGGCATCAATATTCGGGGTCTTTAGGTCGGAATTTCCGCTGCTACTAAGATCTCCCCAACCTTGATCATCCGCCAGAATCAGTACGATGTTGGGCTTTTTACCACCACGGGGATCAGCATTCTTTATAGATTCTACTTTCTTTTCTTGACATCCTATAAAACAAATCAGAACAGAAAATAGGACGATACTAAAACGAATATGCATGGTTTCAAAAACTTTTTATACGTAAAAATACGGTTTATTACACCCTATTGCACCGCACTGGCCTGTGTTTCATATGTTTCTAATAAGATAACCAAATTTTCCAAAATCGGGCCAGTTTAGTTTTTAACTTTTTCGTTCAAAAAAAATGGTATCTTAAGCCGTGCTAAACCGAACAGCAACTTAATGTACTACAAAAAATTCAATTCACTTTTGTTGCCTTTTTGTGCGCTCTTTTTTTTGTTATCCGCCTGTAATAAAAAAGGGAAAGTACAAAATTACGTACTTGAAGGTTCCTTTAAAAAGTGGCAGCCGGTAACCCTTACTTTTGATGGGCCACAGGTTCCGGAAACCGATACTATCAATCCGTTTTTGGACTATGCGCTTATGGTGAATTTTCATAACGGAAAAGAGTATTTTAAAGTTCACGGTTATTATGCCGCAGATGGTGACGCCGCCGAGACCGAGGCCGAAAGCGGCAATACGTGGCAAGTGAAATTTGCCCCAAATAGCCAGGGCAAATGGGAATTTGAAGCCTATCTCGCGGAAGCTAAGGACATAGGTATTTCTCAAAATCCGCTGAAGGAAAAGAAAAAGGGTCTTTGGAAATCATCGGGAAGTTTTGAAATTGCTCCTCCCGATTCCACGGCGACAGGATTCTATAGCACGGGGAAATTGGGATATACCGGAAAGCATTATTTGGAGGAATCGGAAACGGGGAAACCATTCCTTAAAAATGGGGTAGGTAGCCCTGAGAACTTTTTGGCCTATCACGAATTCGATGGTACTTTTGATAAAGGAGGTGCAGAAACTCCCACGCTGAAGAATGGATTGCACCAGTATGCTTCCCATATATCCGATTGGAAGGATGGCAATCCCGTTTGGGGCAACGATAAAGGCAAAGGCATTATCGGTGCGCTTAACTATTTAGCCGATAAAGGCATGAACAGTTTATATTTCATGACCATGAACGTGGGGGGAGACGGCGACGATGTATGGCCATGGAGCGATCCGAACGAGCGAACCCGATTTGATGTCAGCAAGCTGGCGCAGTGGGAAATGGTCTTCACCCACATGGACAAGCTGGGTATGGCGATGAACGTTTTCACCCAAGAGACCGAAAACGATACGCTTTTGAACCAAGGAGAACTTGGGCTCGAGCGAAAGTTATACTATAAAGAACTAGTGGCACGGTTCGGCCATCATCTAGGAGTCGTGTGGAATCTGGGCGAGGAAACAAACCGTAGTACCGAACAATTGAAAAGTTATGCCTCTTACATACGTAATATCGATCCTTATAATCATCCCATAGCGGTTCACAATCACGTTCGGATAACTGGAAAAAGTATTGAAGGAAGACCATTAGACCCCATAAAGGAAACATTTTCACCGTTATTGGGCTTTAAAGATTTTGAGGTTGCGTCGTTACAAATGGCCGACACCTTGGAGGTTCATCAGGAAGTCAAGAAATGGCGTGATCTTTCATTGGAAAAAAAGCAGCCTTGGGCCGTGTATTTGGATGAGATAGGCCCCTATCAAATAGGGGTAACTACTGACTCCGCAGCGAACAATAATTATGACGCCGTTATGCACAGTAGTCTTTGGGGCAGCCTGCTGTCGGGTGGGGCAGGGACATCTTGGTATTTTGGCGGTGCTGATATTCCCAACAACGATTTATCCGCAGAAAATTTTAGGATGCGCGACCAATGGTGGGATATCGCCACTAATGCCCAGCAATTTTTCAATGACCATCTCCCATTTTGGGAGATGCAAAACCACGATGAACTGTTGAGCAATGAAAAAAGCTACTGTTTTGCAAAAAAGGATGAAATTTATGTGGTCTACCTTCCAAAATACGAAACAACGGACCTAAAAATCGGTGACGGTGCGTTTACGATTGCTTTTTTTGACCCGAAAGAAGGTGGAAAATTACATGACAAACAGAACGAAGGATGGAAAATAACCAAACCGAACAGTGTAGAGCTTTCCGCGTATAATGGTCAAAACTATAAAGATTGGGTGATTGTTATAAAAAGAAAATAGCACCTAGAGCTCGGACAAAATGCAAAGTATGATTCGCAAGATATTGATACTGTTCATAGTGACTATTTATCTCCATGGATGTAAAGAAAATACGACCAAAGAAAAGATACCGGCCGAGGATTTTGAAAGAGTCATGGAAACCATCGATTCCGTACCACTAAAACAGGCCCGACCAAAAAAATCGTTTCGTACATTTGAGAATTTGGCAGATACTACCTTTGTGCGCCTAGCAGAGTTTAGCGATGGGTTTGCCTATGATTTACGCTATGCCACCAAAAATAATTTTTTAAAGGAAAAGGTGTACGACTGCGCCGAATGTTATACGCGGGTCAAAACCGCCAAGGCCTTGCTGGCGGCCAACAGCGAATTTCGAGACAAGGGCGTAAGAATCAAGTTTTTCGATTGCTATCGTCCGAATTCCGTTCAGTATAAAATGTGGGAAATCGTACCGAATCCCCAGTACGTCGCCAATCCTAAAAAAGGATCCATTCATAACAAAGGCGGAGCGGTAGACATAACCTTGGAAACCTTGGAGGGCGAACAACTAGATATGGGTACGGATTTCGATTTTTTCGGAAAGCGGGCCTACCACGATATGACCGATTTGTCGCAGGAAATACTTGACAACCGAAAACTGCTCAAGGAAACGATGGAGAAACATGGTTTTTGGTCCATCAGAACCGAATGGTGGCACTACAATTTGGGGGCGGCATCCAATGACAAGGTCGCCGATTTTAAGTGGGACTGCGATTGATCGTCCAATTTGAGAATCTGCCTTTCCCGGCGGGTGGTTTTGAAAATTGGCTGTTTGAAAATAATTTACATAGATTTCAAAATTATAGGAACCTTATGAAAAATAAAAGCTACATTATTATGTCAACTTTCTTTTTCGGTGCCACCGTTTTTGCACAAGACACGATTATGCCCCTCTGGCCCAGGGATAAAATTCCAAATCGCATTGAAAGCGATGAAAAGGAAGAGCATGTGAGCGAAGATATTCTTAGAATCAGCAAGGTGCAAGAACCTACTATCGAAGTATATCTGCCCGCAAAAAAAAATGCCACTGGTGCGGCCATGCTGATATTTCCGGGTGGTGGATACGGGATTTTGGCCTATGATTGGGAGGGAACCGATATCGCTAAGTTCCTCAACGGCAAGGGTATCGCCGGAATTGTGGTAAAATACAGATTACCTTCCGACAGATCGCAGACCGAAAAATGGAACGTGCCCCTTATTGATGCCCAGCGCGCCGTGCGTTTAGTGCGTAGCAAGGCAAAAAAAATGAATATCGAACCTGACAAAATCGGAATTATCGGCTTTTCCGCAGGAGGCCATTTGGCATCGACCTTAGGCACCCATTTTGACGAAAAAGTATACGACCCGGTCGATGATGCGGATGCGACAAGTGCCCGACCCGATTTCATGACATTGGTGTATCCAGTTATTACATTTACACAAACTACGAAGCACTCCGGCTCGCAGAAGGCACTTTTAGGTGAAAATGCAAAACAAGAAATGCTGCAACATTTTTCGAACGAGCTTCAAGTGACCTCAGAAACCCCACCAACCCTATTGGTGCATGCAACCGATGATACGGGCGTTCCGGTCGAGAACAGTCTGTTGTTTTTTCAGGCCTTGAAAGACAAGAACGTTTCCGCCACCATGCACATTTATCCAAAAGGGGGACACGGATTTTCATTAGCGCACAAGGACCGACACTTGAGAGGCTGGACGGAACGTCTTTTCGAATGGATCGAAAGTTTAGATTAGTTTTTGGGATTTTCCGTAAAAAACCAAGGGTAATCAAAAGCTGTTTTATATTTTTGCATTTCGATTTCAAAGAACTGAATTCTATTTTCTAGGAGTTTTATGTTTGGTTATTGAAATTCAATGGCATCAGCTATTTTTTCGGGATGTAGCCCATCAACTGCGCTCAAGGTAAACTGCACTGCAGTATAACGGAGCCTTTGAAAAACTATCATAGACATTTAATAATTATAGTATGCTTAGAGATTTCGGGATGTAGCGCAGTCCGGTAGCGTACACGCCTGGGGGGCGTGTGGTCGCAGGTTCAAATCCTGTCATCCCGACCAGTAAGCACG
>RCMY010005732.1_pt1 | contig 10507 bp, 9 predicted proteins | sample 2041341 | NCBI WGS metagenome assembly RCMY01 (sample SAMN09708234, study PRJNA481090) | Marine sediment metagenome, whole genome shotgun sequencing project.
GCCTCTCCCCAGAGCCCAGATTCGAACACCTCGCCGCCGGCGGGTGGCGCCTCGATCGCTCCGTCGGTCGGCGAACCGGCGAGAAAAGCTGCTGGATCGATGATGACCTCGGAGGTCCCGGGCGGATCCTCGAATGCACGATCGAAATCGTCGCGCCCCCGTTCCCAGAGCGCCGCAGCGAACGCATCCCCATACCGGTAGCGGCCGAACTGCAACTCGAGGAAGGAATCGGTGAACTCCGAGAGTGAAACACCGCGCGGGAGCGCCCGTTGCACAGCGACTTCCTCGTCGCGTTCTGCGGTCGACAGCGTTGCCCGATAGCGCTCTTCGATCACGCCAGCAGAACCTTCGATAAGCGAGGAGAATGTCCAGTCGATCTCGTCGTCGCGCTCGTCGTAGGCATCTCGGTCTATTCCGAACACCTGATCGTCGAGCGCATGCACGAGTTCGTGCACGAGGACGGTCTTCGTGAATGCGGTGATCTCGCCCGAGCGAAGAACGATGTCACCACGATCGGGATCGTAATAGCCGAGAACACCTGCATCGCCGAAGAGTTTCCAGATCTCCTCGAGCGACACAGAACCGTCGATGATGCCCATCGCCCGATAGATGTCGGTGTAGTTCACATACTCGTCGGCGTTCTCCGCAGCGTCGGCGGTGACCAATGCGTTCCATTCGGCGGTGAAGGCCGTTCCGTCGAGAAGCGTGACCACTGGGCGTTGGGTGAATGTGTGCCCACGTTCTTGTTCGACGAAGACGATCAGTTCGTCGAGCAGCCTCGACAACTCGGTCGACTCCTCGTCGGGTGGCTCAGGCAGGTCGCCATCACCGGGCGAACTCGGTGAGTCTTCGTTTGTCGCCTGGTCGTTCGTTGGATCGACGCGAGGGGCAGCGGCGGGTCGGTCGAATGCGAGCGCATCCGCATCGAGTGAATCGACAGCTGTAGACCCATCATTGGATGGTTCTCCAACTTGACGCGCTCCGTCGGAGGTCGCCTCGTCGACTTGCCCGGTGGCTGGTGATCCATCGACCTGGGTGGAATCGGACGAACACCCCGTCGAGAGAACCACCGCCACAAGGAGGTACCGAAGGGCGCGCATAATTCAGTATCGGACATTCGACGCAAAACCTTTCGTCGGGCGTTGGGAGCTCGAGTGGTTCACTTCAGACTCGTCTGACCAAAGCAGACACCGTTGGCGACCAATACACTCCAGTCTGGAGACATGGAGGCAGAGACGATGAGTGATACCCAAGAGAACGCAGCCGAGGCGTCCGGCGCAGAAAACATCGAGACGGAGGAGGCCGCCAACGAGGTCTCAGCCATCACCGATGCCGCCAAGCTCATCCGGCTCGGAACCATGACGCAATCCTTGATGACCGAGGCGCGAGAAGCACCGCTCGACGAGGCTGGGCGAACACTGCTGGCCAAGATCCACGGGGAGACCATGGAAGCGCTGGAAGACACGATGAGCGACGACCTCCTCGACGAGCTCCGCGAGTTTCAGCTCTGCATCGACTGCAGCGACAAACCACCATCCGAGGGCGAGTTGCGAATCGCGCAGGCGCAACTCGTCGGCTGGCTTCAAGGTCTCCACCAGGGGTTTCAGGCAATGGCGATGGCGCAGCAGGCCGCAGCGATGCAACAACTCCAACAGCTTCAAAAGCGCGGCGCCGCAGGACCTCCCGGGCTGCCGGCAGGTCAGCCCCCTGCAAACTCAGAGGCGATCGACGCTGCCAGCCGACCCGGCACATATCTCTGACGGCTGCGTGGCCGTCCGGTCGGCTCAGGGCTGGCGAAGCGATTCGGGTCCGAAGAATGCCTGCCACGCAAACCAAAACTCATTGCGGTGTTGGAGCGGTTTGAGTTGGGTCCCCGCGAGCTCCCCGTCCAGAGCGACTCCCGCAATCGACCACGTCGAACCGGTCTGATCGTCGACGAAGACGCCATCGCTCGTTGCGGTGAAGGTGAGTGTCTGTCCATTCACCACGGGATCATGGGCCACCGCCGAACCGATCACATTCGAGGTGGCGATGTCGCGCTGATCGAGTGCATCGGCCGTTTCGCCGCCGAAGAACACCACGATCGGGAGTCCGTCGACCTCGTCATTCACGACGCGTTCTGCTTCGAGGCGTTCGAACGAATACGACGCGATCACCTCGCCTTCGCTCACGCCCACTACGCGGCTCAAGGCGGGAAGTCGGCCATCGGTTTCACCGCTGAAGAGAAACGGCCGCTCGCTCGAGGAATACCCCGTGTACGGGTTGACCCCGTAGGTGGTGCGGCCGAAACCGCTCTCGGCAGCAAGTGATTTGCCATCGGGGAAACTCTCGACGAACTGCGAGAACGACACGATCGATGTCGACACGCTCTCCAGTTCTGCGCCGGCGAACGATCCCACGACGCCAACGCCCGTGATCTGCTGCCACAGCGAGGTCGTGCTTTCGTCCCACATCACCAAATCACTGTTTCGCAGCAGGCCCGAGACCCCGAACCTGAGCACCTCGCCGTTGACCCGCCGGTCATAGGCGATCGCGGTGTTGCACAGCGGACAGAACGTGACGGCGACGGGCACATCGTCGAAGGCATCGTTGACTATTTCATGCCTGGTCAGAATCGACAGTGGATAGAACCGTGCTTCTCCCCCGACTTGGACCAACGCTCCAGGGTCGCGAGGGCTCAGCCACTGCGCCGCAGCGGTCACCGTCTCGAACACCGGCGTGTCGATCGGCGGGATTCCATCGCGTGGGTCGCTCGACAAAAGCCCGGGTTGGAACTCGCTCCAATCTTCGACGGTACGACGCGTCCAATCCGTCGGCCATGGATATCGACCCAGCGCTCCCGGGTCTGCGTCTTCATCGACGATGACGTCGACCGCGGTGGGATCGAACTGCAGGCCGCCGCTGGTATCGAACGGACCAGCGAGGTTGGGTACGAAGGTGGTCGTCGGACCGTCGAGCGAGGTCGTTGACCGAGGCTGGTCTTGGTCGACCGCATCAGCGCTCGACGGGTCGCTCGTCGACGGCGCCGTTGCATCACCTGAGGCCGTTTCATCCGCGGTCGACGAGCACGCAACGGCGACGGCCGCAAGAGAGACGAGGGCGAGAACGAGGCGACGGGTCATGATCGGCAAACCCGTCGTAGGCAACGACGCATTCCAAAATCGGGGAGAGGCCGCATTCCGCACACCGAAGACGGCTGTCCAGCGTGATGCCCGTTACCCTGTTGGAATGGCTAAGACGGTTGACCTCTCCTCTCGGATCCGTGCGGGTGCAAAGGTTCGTGCGACGACCGATCTTCCTGGCGTGCCGCAAGGAACTCCCGGCAAAGTCGCCATGTCGAACGGAATCACCTGGCTGCGCTACTGGGTCCGATTCGACAACGGCGAGCTGCTCAGCCATGTGGACCACGACAAGATCGTGATCAGCCGAGCGTGGGACCAATTTTTCGCCGAACAAGACGCGGCTGCGGCCGCAGCTGAAGCTGGAGGGTCCGCCGGAAATGCTGCTGCGTCAGGCGCAGCCCAAGCCGCAGACAACGCCTTTGGCGTTCCCCAATACCTTCTCGACCGCACGGCGGCTGCGCTCGAGAAGGCTGGCGTCACTCGTTAGGGCCTGACGATCTCGCTTCTCGACCACATCCCTTCGCTGGGAGCAGAACCGGACCAGCTGATCGACGCGTTCGTCGACTATTCGACCTCGGCGGGTCTCGACCTCTATCCCGCTCAGGAAGAAGCAATCCTCGAGATGTTCTCGGGAAATCACGTCATCCTCGCGACACCCACGGGCTCGGGGAAGTCGCTGGTTGGTCTCGCCGGTCATTTTGCCGCAATGGCAAACGGTCAGCGGAGCTACTACACCGCGCCGATCAAGGCATTGGTCTCGGAAAAGTTCTTCGCGCTGAGTCGTGAGTTGGGCTCGGACAACGTGGGCATGGTCACCGGAGATGCCGCGGTCAATTCCACGGCGCCCGTCATCTGTTGCACCCAGGAGATCCTCGCCAACATCGCTCTGCGACGCGGCGCGAGCGCAGACATCGCTTTGGCGGTGGTCGATGAATTTCACTACTACGCCGACCCACAACGCGGGTGGGCATGGCAAGTCCCACTTCTCGAGATGCCGCAGGTGCAGTTCTTACTGATGTCGGCGACGCTCGGACCCACCGATCGATTCGAGGCCGACCTCGAGACGCGCTCGGGTCGACAAGTCGTGACCGTCTCGAACACCGAACGACCGGTGCCGCTCGACTTTGCGTGGCAGACCAGCGCCATCCACGAGACCGTCGAGACGTTGCTCGAGACCGGCCGAGCTCCCATCTATGTCGTGTACTTCACGCAGAAGTCGGCGCTGGAGGCTGCTCAGTCGTTCACCAGCCTCTCGATCTGCAGCAAAGAAGAGAAGGCGGCCATCCGAGCCGAGGTTGGTAACTTCCGATTCGACTCACCGATCGGCAAAGACCTCAAACGGTTCCTGTCTCACGGTGTTGGCATTCATCACGCTGGCCTTCTCCCCAAGTACCGACTTCTGATGGAGAAACTCGCCCAAAAGGGTCTGCTGAAAGTGATCGTCGGCACCGACACCCTCGGCGTCGGCGTCAATGTGCCCATCCGCTCGGTGCTCATGACGCAGCTCTTTAAGTACGACGGGCAGAAGGTGCGGATTCTTTCGGTTCGCGAATTTCAGCAGATCGCCGGACGAGCTGGTCGAAAAGGTTTCGATGACCAGGGCACCGTCTGGGTGCAGGCGCCTCCACACGTCATCGACAATCTCGTCGCAGACCGAAAGGCGGCCGACGACCCGAAGAAAAAGCGAAAGGCACAGAAGAAAAAACCGCCTGATCGCGGATACGCCCACTGGACCGAGGAGACGTTCACCAAACTGGTGCACGGTGCACCCGAACCCATGATCTCGAGCTTCAACGTGACACATCAGATGTTGCTCAACCTTCTCGATCGGCCACCGATCCACGGTTCACATCCCCAACCCGGCGGTTGCGACGCTGTCAAACGCCTCTTGCAGGACAATCACGAGACCACGAAGGCACAACGTGGTCACATCAAACGGACGATCTCGATGTACCGCTCGCTTCTCGACGCGGGTGTGGTCGAACACCTCGATGTGCCCGACGACGAGGGACGAATGGTTCGGGTGACCCTCGATCTCCAGGACGACTTCGCGCTCAACCAACCGTTGTCGCTTTTTGCGCTCGAAGTCATCGAAGGCCTCGACCGTGATGCCCCCGACCATGCGCTCGATGTGCTCTCGGTCATCGAATCGGTGCTCGAGAATCCTGGCGCAATCCTCGCTGCGCAACTCGACAAGGCGAAGGGCGATCTGATCGGTGAGTTGAAACGCAGCGGCGTCGAATATGAGGAGCGAATGGAGCGGTTGGAAACCGTCGAATACCCCAAGCCGCTTCGCGATGAGCTGTACGAGGCGTTCAATGGCTTCCGTTCGCGTCATCCATGGGTCGGCCAAGAGAACGTGAAACCAAAGTCGATCGTGCGTGAGTTGTACGAGCGAGTGATGAGCTTCAGCGAATACGTCTCCGAGTACGGCATGAAACGGAGCGAGGGTGTTGTGCTCCGTTACCTGACCAACGCCTACCGAGCGCTCATGCAGACGGTCCCCGACAGCGAGAAAACCGAACAGGTCGTCGACATCATCGAGTGGCTTGGTGAGCTCGTCCGACAGGTCGATTCGAGCTTGATCGACGAATGGGAACGGCTGACCAACCCCGAACCCGATGACAGCGCCTCCGACTCACGATTCACCGTGATCGAAGCGGCCCCTCGAGATGTCACGTCAAACGTCCGGGCGTTCCAGGTCATGGTGCGCAACGAAGCGTTTCGCTGGGTGCAATTGCTTGCTCGCCGGAATCTCGCGGAACTCTCGCGGCGGTCCGACCCCGACCATGCTTCAGAGGTCGAGCGACCAGCATCTCCCTTGCGTCCGCTCGACCAGGTCGAGCGGATGGTCGAGGCGTATTACGCCGAACACGAGTCGGTGGCCACCGGTCCCGATGCCCGCGGTGCCGAGTTCTTCCAGCCAGCCGAACCAGACGAACATGACATCATCCCGGTGCGACAGGTGGTACGAGACCCCGAAGGTCACGACGAGTGGGGTCTCTGTGGCTGGATCGATCTGGCGAGGTCGAGAGACCTCGGCCAAGCCGTCCTCGTGTTCGACGAGCTTCGGCGACTGTAATCTCGCTCCATGCGCGTCCATGTGCTTCGAAGCCCCACTGGCGGCGGCCGGAGGTCGCGAGCAGCGACGACCGAGTTGTTGGCAGAACTCACGGCGGCGGGGCACACCGTCACCGATGTCACCGGCGACTCACCCGACGAGTCATCAGAAACCCTCCGGCGTGCAATCGAGGGCGGCAACGTCGAGCGGCTACTGGTGTGTGGCGGCGATGGTCTCGTGCACCTCGCAATCCAACACCTTGCCCAGACCGATGTTCCGATGGTGATTTGTCCGTCCGGCAGCGGAAACGATTTCGCGACAGCGCTCGGTGTCGATGCCGCTGACATCTCCGGCGCGATGTCTCCGGCCCGACCGGTCGATCTCATGAAGGTCACCGATGCTCGAGGGTCGATCGGCTGGGTCGCTTCGATCGCGATCGCTGGTTTTCCTGCCTCGATCAACGCACGTGCCAACAGGCTTCGGCTACCGCTCGGTGCGCAGATCTACACGCTCGCGGCCGTTCTCGAGTTGCCACGATTCCAGCGCGTTGGTCTGACCCTTCGACTCGACGGGAATCGCATCGAGACAGACTCGGCGATGTTGGCCATCGGGAACACCAACCTCTTCGGGGGTGGCATGCTGGCCTGCCCCGATGCGACAGCATTCGACGGCTTGTTGCATCTCACCTCGATCGAGGACGTTGGCCGGCTCGGCATCTTGCGACATCTTGCCGAGCGAGGCGGCGGAACCGCCGACTGTCCCGAAGTGCGACGTCAAACAGCGCGTCGCGTCGATGTCGACACCGTTGGCATCGACATGTGGGGTGACGGTGAGCCCATCGGCGCTGCGCCTCTGTCGTTCGAGGCGATCCCCGGCGCACTGCTCCTGGCAGGTCTCGACAGGGCATGAGACTCGGGGTGCGCGCTATGGTGCACTCCTCAAAACTCGAGGGAAAGCATCTCACATGTCAGATTCACTTCTCACCGGACTCGCGCAACAGTTTGGTGGCGACACCATTGGTCAGCTCGCTGGTCTCGTCGGTGCCGACCAAGAACAAACTGGGCGCGCCGTGGCGGCAGCGCTCCCGATGCTGCTCGGTTCGATGACCGGCGCAGCCAAGGATAGTAGCGACGCGAACGCGCTGTTTGGCGCACTCAGCAACGATCACGACGGCTCGATCCTCGACATGTTGGGCCCGCTGCTTTCCGGCGGATACGCCTCCCGCGCACTCGGCGCCGATGGCGGTCGCATCCTCGGACACATTCTCGGAAACAAACAGCCCGCCGTCGAACAGACTGTGGCCAAGAGCGCGGGGATCGACGCCAGCCTCGTCAAAAAACTTCTGCCCATTCTGGCCCCGATCGTGATGGGCTACCTCGGCCGTCGCCTCCGCAGCGGAGGCCTCGATGCTGGTGGACTCGGTGCAATTCTCGGTGGAGAACGCGAACAGGTGAAGAAGCAGGATCCCGGGCTCGGTGGCATCTTCGACATCCTCGGTGGCGGTTCGAAACAGGACGACGGCGATGGCGGCTTGATGGACATGGCTGGCGATTTGCTCGGCAGCTCGGCAGGCAAGGCGATCCTCGGCCAAATTCTCGGCCGATGACGCCAGCGGTTCGATGACGCCGGCGTGCCGCGTGCTCGACGCTTCGGGCGTCGAGTACACGGTGCACCCCTACGACCATGACCCCAATGCGGTTTCATTCGGCGAAGAAGCGGCTGCGGTGCTCGGTGTCGAACGCGACAGAGTGTTCAAGACGCTGATGGCGCAGCTCGACGCAGAGGAGCTCGTTGTTGCGATCGTGCCGGTGAGCAGCATGCTTGATCTGAAGGCGCTTGCAGCCTGCATGGGGTCGAAGAAGGCGACGATGGCGCCGTTGAAACTCGCCGAGCGCAGCTCGGGTTACGTGGCTGGAGGAATCAGCCCGTTCGGACAGCGGAATCAGCGGCGAACGATCATCGACGAGATCGCGTTCGCGAGCGACACGATCTTTGTGAGCGGCGGGCGCCGAGGCCTCGACATCGAACTGTATCCCGACGATCTCGTACGGACGCTCGAAGCGGTCGTGGGCTCGATCAGCTGATCGTTTTGCACCTTCGGTGAGGATTTGTACGCGGCACGCGACGATTGGTGACGCTCACCTTTATGTCTTTTCGCCATCGGTGACTAGTCTGCGTGAAGTCTCAGGGTGCGGGCCCTGTCTCGAAAGGTTCTCAATGACTCGACCAACTCTTCTCCTGGTGGCCCGATGGAAGTTGCTCGCGGCATCGCTGATGGTCGGATTGCTCACGATCGTGGCACCGGCATGGGCGAGCGAGGCCGGGGCGACGACTGGCTGCGGAACATACAGTTATGGCTTCGAAGGCACGCGTCTGCTCAACGACGGCATCTCCACCGTGTCTGGGCCGTACCCGATCGACTTGCCAGCTGGCGTCTACACCGTCACGCTCATCGCACATGATCACCATGACCGCCAGGCCGGCGTCCCGACCCAGAGTGGCGAACAGTACGTCGTCGAGCTGGATTCGGGATATCGCTCACCTGCCTCGACGGACATCCCCGACGACAAGATCTTGACGACAACCGTCTTTGCCGGGCAAGACATCGAGGCAAGCTCGCAGATAACGGTGCGCCATGGTGGCCAGCCGGGTGTCAACTCTGTCGATGTCGTCTGCGTCGGATTCACACCTGAACCCATCGACCCCGTCATCGAGCAACCCGACCCACCTCCGGCGGTCGTCGACCCACCGGTAACCGATCCGCCCAGCGTCGACATCCCGATCCCCGACGTCCCCGTGGTCGCCCCACCGGTGGAAACGCCCGTTCAAGACATCTCTGACCCAATCACCGTCGTGCGAGACCCTGCCGTGATTCCGCCGGCCTCGGTGGTTCCCGAAGTGAAAGGAACCGTCGAGTTTCCGCCCGCCACTCCACAACTGGCGATCACCGGGCCCGCTGACCACGCCGACCTCTTGCTGGCCGTCGGAACGATGCTGATTTCCCTTGGGGTCATTCTCGTGCGTCGGGAGCGTCGGATCAGCCGTTCGCTCTAGCTCGCCGTCTGAGCGGTCCTACGCGAACGCGTTGGCAGCGTCGCCGATGTAGGACAGCGACACGCGATCACCGCGAACCCAAGAAGATCGAGCGGACGATCGGACCTGTACCTCGGTGTGCTCGTCGAGTGCGACGGTGACCATCATGTCGTGGCCGTAGTACTCGGTGAGAGTGACCGTGCCCAATCCGTCGGGGACAAGCGCGAAGTCTTCGGGCCTGACCAACACCTGCACCGCCCCCGATGACGGTTCTGCGAGTGGAATCGGTCCGGCGATCGTGTCGGCCGTATCTCCAGTGCCGATGCCAGCGAGCAGATTGACGTCACCGACAAACGAGGCGATCCACGACGAAGACGGTGCTCGATAGATCTCCTGGGGGGTGCCAATCTGCTCGATTCGGCCGTCCTGCATCACGGCGACCTCATCGCCGAGAACAAAGGCTTCCTCTTGGTCGTGGGTCACGAAGATCGAAGTGATTCCGAGGTCGACCAGGAGACGATGGACCTCGGACCGAACGCCGGCTCGCAGCGCTGAGTCGAGGTTGGAGAACGGTTCATCGAGCAACAAAACGGTAGGTCTCGGTGCAATCGCACGAGCGAGAGCAACGCGCTGTTGTTGACCTCCAGACAGCGTCTCGGGCATCCGATCGACGAGCTCGACGAGGCCGACCATGTCGAGGGCTTCGAGCACTCGAGGGCCGTCTCGATCGGCTCGCGGCAACCCATACCCGACGTTTCGACCAACGGTGAGGTGCGGAAACAACGCCCAGTCCTGGAAGACCATGCCCACATTTCGTTTTTCTGGAGGGACCCAGGTCCCGGCTCCTGCCATCTCGTGGCCACCGATGATCACCGATCCCGAGTCGGGTCGTTCCAGCCCCGCGATCAGACGAAGCAACGTCGTTTTGCCGCAACCACTCGGTCCGAGGAGCGCAAGGCTCTCACCGGGTTCGACGGCGAGGTCTATACCGCGAAGAACCGATGTGTCGGCAAAGGACTTGTCGACCCCGGAGACAACGACACCCCTCGCAGTGACTTGTTCCATGGCGCTCAGTATGGAGGCACTTTCCCGAGTTGGGATCTCAGAACGTGTCGCACGACTCGTAGGACTGCTCATCGAATCCGCGTTGGAACCATTCGACCCGTTGCGCTGACGAGCCGTGTGTGAAGTTCTCTTGGTTGCTGCTGCCCGTGATTGCATCGTCGCCGACTGCACTGGCTGCACGCACACCCTCTTGGAGATCGCCAGCATCGAGCAAACCTGATTCTTG
>RCMY010005733.1_pt1 | contig 10507 bp, 10 predicted proteins | sample 2041341 | NCBI WGS metagenome assembly RCMY01 (sample SAMN09708234, study PRJNA481090) | Marine sediment metagenome, whole genome shotgun sequencing project.
AAAGAGCAATTATTGAATAAACAGGTTATTGCTATTATAAACTTTGAAAAAAAACAAATCGCTAATTTTTTAAGCGAATGTTTGGTTTTAGGAATTCAAAACGGCAAAGATGTTGTACTTTTACAACCGCAAAAAACTGCACAAAACGGCAAAAAGATTTCGTAGCTGATTTGATTTTTTCGATGATAATTCTGATTTCATAAAATAATTCTTATACCGATGGCACTAGAATCCAAACTAAAACAACTCGTTGACGAACTTAAAGGAGAACTTTTTTTTGATGATTTACATAAAACAATTTATGCTACCGACGCCTCGGTTTATCGAAAAATACCACTCGCCGTTTGTTATCCAAAAGACAAAAATGACCTCAAGAAATTAATACATTTTGCTAAAGAACAACACATTACACTTATCCCTAGAACAGCTGGAACTTCTCTAGCAGGGCAATGTGTTGGAGAAGGCATTGTTGTCGACGTTTCAAAACATTTTACCAAAATTTTAGAATTTGACGAAAAAAACAAAACGGTATCGGTCGAACCAGGTGTAATTCGCGATGAACTAAATTTATTTCTAAAGCCTTATGGTTTGTTTTTTGGTCCAAACACTTCTACATCGAATCGATGCATGATTGGTGGTATGGTTGGTAATAACTCTTCGGGCACCACCTCAATTCAATATGGCGTAACACGAGATAAAGTTATAACAATGCAAACCATTCTTTCTGATGGTTCAGATGCATATTTTCATCCGCTTAAAGCGGAAGAGTTTCGAGAAAAATTGAATGGTGACTCCTTAGAAAGTAAAATTTATAATACGCTATTCACCGAACTTTCGCAGCCGGAAGTCCGTAAAGAAATCATTAAAGAGTTCCCAAAAAAAACGATCCACAGAAGAAATAACGGCTATGCAATAGATGCCTTGCTAGATGCCTCAATTTTTCCGGAAGGAAATGAAGATTTCAACCTATGCAAACTACTCAGCGGAAGTGAAGGAACTTTAGCTTTCACGACAGAAATCAAACTGCAATTGGATGATTTACCGCCAAAAGAAAATGTTTTAATTGCGGCTCATTTTCAAACTATTCATGAAAGCATGCTCGCCGTCGTTGCTGCAATGAAACACAATCTGTATACTTGCGAATTAATGGATAAAACCATTTTAGATTGTACAAAAAATAATCGAGAACAAGTGAAAAACAGATTCTTTGTTGAGGGCGATCCTGAAGCAATATTGATGCTAGAACTTTGTGCAGATACCAAAGAAGAGGCAGAACTTTTAGCTAATAATTTGATTCTTGATTTAAAAGCAAATACAACAGCTTATGCCTACCCAAAATTATTGGGTGAAGACATAAATAAAGCGGCAGAATTACGTAAAGCCGGATTGGGCTTGTTAGGAAATATTGTTGGTGATGATAAGGCCGTTGCTTGTATTGAAGATACAGCTGTAGATGTAGATGATTTGCCAAAATACATTGCCGAATTTACTGAAATGATGCAAAATTTTGGGCAAAAAGCAGTTTACTACGCGCATGCGGGAGCTGGTGAATTACATCTGCGTCCGATTTTGAATTTAAAAAAGAAAAATGATGTAGTACTTTTCAAAACAATTACGACCGATGTTGCCAAATTGGTTAAAAAGTACAATGGTACCATGAGTGGTGAACATGGAGATGGAATTGTTCGGTCAGAGTTTATTTCGATGATGATCGGTCAAAAGAATTATGCGCTTTTACAAAAAATAAAACACACCTTTGACCCGAATAATATTTTCAATAAAGGTAAGATAGTTGATGCTTTTCCCATGGATGCAGCATTGCGTTATGATATCGATCGAGAAGAACCTCAAATTGACACTATTTTAGATTTTACCGATTCCCTCGGAATTTTACGAGCTGCAGAAAAATGTAACGGCTCCGGTGATTGTCGCAAACCAGTTTCTGCAGGAGGTACAATGTGCCCTAGTTACCGGGCTACAAAAGATGAAAAAGATACCACAAGAGCTCGTGCCAATACCTTACGTGAATTTTTAACGCATAGCGATCAACCTAACAAGTTTAACCACCAAGAATTGAAAGATGTTTTTGATTTGTGTTTAAGTTGTAAAGCTTGCGCTAGCGAATGTCCTAGTAATGTGGATGTCGCAGCTTTTAAAGCAGAGTTTTTGTACCAATATCAAAAAGAAAACGGTATTCCATTTCGGACTAAAATGTTTGCCGACAACGTAAAATACAATAAATTAGGTAGTATTGCTCCTTGGCTTACAAACGCAGTTTTGAATACTACTCTTACCAAAAAAATTATGGGAATTGCTCCAAAAAGAAGCATTCCAAAATTGGCAAATAAAACCCTAAATAGCTGGTATAAAAGCAATAAAAAGAAATTTGAAAACCGCAATTATAAAAATGGGAAAATTTATTTATTTGCAGATGAATTTACCAATTATTACGATGCCAATGTCGGAATTGACGCCATCGAGGTATTATCCAAATTAGGTTATAAAGTGATTTTGACCGATCATAAAGAAAGCGGACGAAGTTTTATTTCTAAAGGGGTTCTCGACAAAGCAAAAGAATTAGCCATTTTTAACGTAGCGCATTTTAAAGATCTAGTTACCGCCGAAACTCCATTGGTTGGAATTGAGCCATCGGCGATTTTATCTTTTCGAGATGAATACCCAAGATTTGTTGAGGATAAGATTTCCGCAGAAAAAATTGCAAAAAATGCCATTACCATGGAGGAATTTTTTGAGCGCGAAATTAAAAAAGGGAAAATTACTTCTAATCAATTTTTAGATACAAAAAAGACTCTAAAAATTCATGGGCATTGTCATCAAAAATCTTTATCAAATATCTCGGCTTCCTTTATCATGTTGAATTTACCAAAAAACTTCGATGTAACTATTATAAATTCTGGTTGCTGCGGTATGGCTGGGTCTTTTGGTTATGAAAAAGAGCATTATGATATTAGTATGCAAGTAGGTGAAGATTCCCTTTTTCCTAAAGTTCGGAATAGTGATGTTGCCGTTGAAATTATTGCAGCAGGAACAAGTTGTCGACACCAAATTTATGATGGTACAAAGAGAAAATCACAGCATCCAATTAGTATTTTGCGAGAAGTTTTAAAGTAATCCTTGCCAGTTTATAAAATTTGATTTATTTTTAAAATCTTAAATGGAAAAAATACTTTTTTATAAAAAAAATTGTTCCGTTTTAAGGGGTAAATTGATGTGAAAAAAAAATTATATTTTGATACAATTTTTATTGTATTTTTTAGTTACTACTTAATTAACATAACAAGATTAGCATGAAAGTTTCAAAAATTTTATTGTTTACCCTATTTTTATTTATTTCACTAGGCTCGTTTGCACAAACGCAAAATGATGACGAAGAAGAAAAAGCAACTTTGAACAGCGGTAGTCTAGAAGGTCAATTTGATTATTTATATAAAAAAGCAGGATCCTACCAAGAATATAAGGTAATTAAAAAGACCTCCTTTTTTAAAATTAAGGGCAACGTTTTAGATTCACTTAAATCATTAAAAGATGATTTAAAAGCAACCAAGCAAGTGGTAGTCATGCAAAATAGTGAAATCGATAATTTAAAGGCCAATTTAAAAACCACTAACGATAATCTTACCGGTGTTACCAAAGAAAAAGATAATATTAAATTCTTTGGCGCTTCAATGACAAAAGCTGCTTATAACGGTATTTTATGGACAATCATTACAGCATTAGTTCTGTTTTTGTTGTTCTTTATCTATAAGTTTAAAGATAGTAATTCGATAACAAAACAAGCAAATTCTTTACTTGCAGAAACCGATGCTGAGTTTGAAAACTTCAAAGCAAGAGCTTTAGAAAGAGAGCAAAAAGTACGAAGAGAATTACAAGATGAAATTAATAAACAAAAATACGCTTCAAAAGGTAAAACTGAAAAATAATTTCTAAAATTACCTCATGAAAAAAAACAGTATTTTAAGTATCGTTGCTATTATTTTGGTAGTACTAGGTATTGTTATGATTTATTTAGGAGGTTTTTACGGGCCAACAATTATAATTCCACCAATTATTACCGGAGTTGGCTTTTTTGCAATTGCTTGGGCTTTGAAGGCATTAAAAAGTTAAAACCTCACTTTCAAGATAATTCAAGGCATTAGGACCTTCATTAAAAAGCAAGTCCAAAATACTTAAATTTGGAATAAAACTGTGTTTATCATCGAATACTTGCACATATTTTTTCAGTTCAAAATTTGTGTTACTTTTTGCATTCGCTAAAAAACGATAATCTTCCACAGAAGAAACTTCTAATTGAAATTCTTCGGTCTTTTTATACGGAATTTCAATTTGCAGGCTCTCACAAATTACTTCAAAAGTTTTCAAATTCAGATCTAATAAAAATCGGTATTTTTTTTCAAAGACAGAAATCAAATCATCTTCATAAAATTCAAAAAAAGGAGAAGAACTATAAGCTGATTGCAATGCTTTTTGCTGTAGTTTTTGCCAGCCAAAAGTTTGGTCAATTTCAATATCTTTTGTTTTTTGTTTTCCCGAATTTTTTAAATGAACTATTGCCACCGTTAACAATTGCTTACCATTCGCACCATAGATATAGCATCTGTTTCTATATGTTTGCTTTTGAAAATTATCTTCCACTTCAAAAACCACATTTTTAGCTTGCACCATCGCCGCATATTGAATAATGGGCGCAAAATAAGTTGGTTGAAATAACAAAATACTATTCGGATTATGGCTTAAAAATTAACTACTCTTTCTTTTTTTGTAAACACTATATGCATAAAGTAAGGCTAAGACTCCTAAAAAATAGTATAAATAAGAAACTCGTTCTCCGCTTCCACTTACGGTGGTAAATAAGCGTTCCCATCTTATTTTATCCATTCCTTTAGCGTCACTATTCCAGCTAAACCAAATAAATACAGGTTTTCCAACAACATGATCGAAAGGCACAAAACCCCAGTATCTCGAATCTTCTGAATTATGACGGTTATCCCCCATCATCCAGTAATAATTTTGTTGAAAAGTATAACTTTCTGCCGGTTTATCATTGATAAGAATTTCATCCCCTTTTACCTGTACGGTGTTTTTTTCATATTCAACAATAATTCTCTTGTAAAAAGGCAAAGTCTCTTTTGTAATAGAAACCGTTTTTCCCTTTTCTGGAATATAAATCGGTCCGAAATTATCTTTATTCCATTGTAAGCTTTTAACACTAGGAAAAACATTTTCTCCTTCCCCAACAGGGGCAATTCTTCTAGTCAAACTTTTTACAGCTGGGTTGTTTTTCAAACGGTTGGCATCTTCTTCTGAAAGGTTTAATACATAATTCCCATCCTGCATTCTTCCACCTTCTCGAACATGGTAACTATTTCTTATTGAACTAAGGCTTAGTTCTTTACCTTCTGTATTCACATCATAGTAAAATTGTAATCTAGCTCTATCTGGCAAAACATTATGTTTTCCGTTGATATAAACAAAACCATCTTTAATAGCTAAAGAATCACCAGCTATTCCAACACATCTTTTTACATAATTCGATTTTTTATCTATCGGTTTTCGAATTTTTCTGTTAGTTTTCTTAAAAAATTGTTCAACCGTATCTACTGGCCAGTTAAAAACGACAATATCATTTCGTTTTATATCTTGAAAACCAGGTAACCTAAAATAAGGTAATTGTGGTTTATTCAAATACGATCGTATTTTAACAAATGGCAAAGTATCGTGTACCATTGGTGCCGCAACTGTAGTCATAGGAACTCGAGCACCGTAGTGAAACTTACTCACAAATAAGAAGTCACCAATAAGCAACGATTTTTCTAAAGATGAAGTTGGTATCGTATAAGGCTGCATAAAATAGGTATGAACCAATGTTGCAGCAATTACGGCGAAAACAATAGAACTCACCCATTCGCCGGCAGCAGTTCTCGGTGTCAAACTTCTGTCTTCAACATATTTTACATCTTCCATATAGTTGATGTAATAAATATAAAACCCTAAAGTCGCAATCACTAATAAAGAATCTTTGGTGGTGTTTTTACCAAAACTTCGAATAGTTTCTACCCAAATAACCGGAAACATCAATAAATTGATAATTGGAATAAATAGTAAAATCACCCACCATTTCGAACGATTAATAATCTGCATTAAAACAATTGCATTATATATAGGTATAATTGCCTCCCAAGATTTTCTTCCTGCTTTTACGTATAATTTCCAGGTACCCAAAAAATGAATCACTTGAATTGCAAGAAAAAATAGAAACCATTGATTTAAAGTCATAATAAATAATTTAATGAAATTAAGTACTCTTTTTATTAGTAATACAAAAGATCGTTTTGTTACGTTTATAGGTTATTTTAACGAATTTTCACAAATGTAAAACATCTTTCATCGAATAAATACCTTTTTTCCCTATAAGCCACTCTGCGGCAATAACCGCTCCAAGTGCAAAACCGGTTCGGTTAAAAGCGGTGTGTTTAATTTCTATCGAGTCAACATTCGAGCTGTACGCTATTGTATGTGTACCAGGTACTTCATCCTCACGTTTTACAGCAATAAAAATATCTTTTTTAGATTTGTTTTCTAAGCTCCATTGCTCTTTCGAGGAATTTTTTATAATCTGTTCTGCTAAAGAAATTGCTGTTCCACTTGGAGCATCCAACTTGTGAATATGATGAATTTCTTCCATGTCAATGTCATAACCTTCTATATTTTGCATCATTTTAGCCAAATATTCATTCAAATTAAAAAACAAATTAACGCCAATACTAAAATTAGAAGCATAAATTAAAGCGCCATTTTTTTCTTTGCAAAAAGAAACTATTTCCTCATATTTTGACAACCATCCTGTAGTTCCCGAAACTACCGGAACACTATTTTTGATGCAAGACTTTAAATGACCGAAAGCCGCATCAGGACTACTAAAATCAATGGCCACATCAATATTCGACAAGTCATAATTACTGTTATCAATATCTACTTTTAATATAATTTCATGGCCTCTTTCTACAGCAATTTTTTCAATTGCTTTTCCCATTCTACCATATCCCAATAATGCTATTTTCATGAAAATTATTTTAAAAATCAAATGTTAAGCTTAATCCGGATACTGTTTTATTATCAATCGGATTAACATATAGAATCGGACGAAAAGATAAATCTTTGCTAAATGCTCTATCGTCCAAATGCGCATCGACATTCGCTTCTATTATGTTTAAAGCATATAAGCCTATGGTGACAAATAAGGACAAATCTCTATTCTTTTTCAATATTTTTTGAGCTCTTACAAGTCCGTCGGCACTAATATTTGGATTACCATCTACACCATTAAACTCATCGTCTCTACCCGAAAGTCTCAATTTATAAGCGGTTTGGTATCTTTCGTATTGCTCTTTATTATCGATATAAAAATAAACTCCAGTTCCGATTGCGCCGTAAACTATCGGCATTTTCCAATACTTTTTATTGTATGCTTGTCCGAGGCCAGGTAAAACTGCGGAATAAAAAGCTGCTCTTGCCGGTGAAAGCGGATCGAGTTTTTCTTCAATCACTTTAATGCTATCCTTCGGTTTTTTTGCATTCTTAACTACTTCTTGTCCAAAACTTAAATTCCAACAAAAAACAAACAAAAAAAAGCTATAGATAGTCTTATACAGCATTTATTCCAATAATTTTTTAATGCGGATAAAGTCTTCTTCAGAATGAAATGGAATAATAATTTTCCCTTTTTCTTTTCCAGAAACTTTAATATCAATCTTTTGTCCGAGATAAGAACTCATTCCTTTAATGGCATTTTTAGCAAAATCAGGAATTTCTTTTGGCTTGGCAGGTCCATTATGCAGCGGTTTTCCGTCACGAAGATTTTTCACTAACTGCTCCGTTTGTCGAACTGATAATTTATCTTTTAGTATTTTTTGATAGATTTCAAGCTGCTTTTCTTGATCATATACATTAATTAAAGCACGACCGTGACCCATACTTAAAAAACCATCTCTTATACCTGTTTGAATAATCGGATCTAATTTTAGCAAACGTAAAAAATTGGTAACGGTAGTTCTGTTTTTACCAACACGAATGCTTAACTCTTCTTGTGTTAATTTTATTTCCTCAATTAATTGTTGATAAGAAAGTGCAACTTCAATCGGATCTAAATCTTTTCGTTGAATATTTTCAACCAAAGCCATTTCTAACATTTCTTGATCGTTCGCAATTCGGATATAAGCCGGAATTGTTTTTAAACCTATCAATTTAGATGCCCGAAAACGACGCTCACCTGAAACCAGCTGAAATTTATTTCCTTCCAATTTACGAACTGTAATTGGTTGGATAACACCCAGTTCTCGAATTGAACTTGCCAATTCACGTAATGCTTCTTCATTGAAATTAGTTCTTGGCTGAAACGGATTTACTTCAACAGCATCTAATTCAATTTCGATAATATTCCCTACTAATTTATCTGCATTTTTATCTTTAACCGAAATAATATCATCGTCGGTATCTTTCAATAATGCGGACAAACCTCTTCCCAAGGCTTGTTTTTTAATTGCTTTAGCCATTTGAATTCTTTTTTATTACTTCATGCGCCAAGTTAATATAATTAACTGCTCCTTTGCTCGTTGCGTCATAGGCAATGATACTTTCACCATAACTTGGTGCTTCGCCCAAACGTATATTTCGTTGAATAATAGTTTTAAAAACCATATCGTGAAAATGCTTTTTAACTTCTGCCACCACTTGATTAGACAAACGTAATCTAGAATCATACATCGTTAAGAGCAAACCTTCAATATCTAATTCGGTATTATGCACTTTTTGAATACTTTTAATGGTATTCAATAATTTACCCAATCCTTCTAATGCATAATATTCACATTGAATTGGAATAATTACCGAATCTGCCGCGGTTAATGCGTTTAAGGTAATTAAACCCAGCGACGGTGCACAATCAATCAAGATATAATCATAAGAATCTTTCACTTCTTGCAAAGCAGTTCTCAACATATATTCTCTTTTTTCACGATCAACCAATTCTATTTCAATGGCTACCAAATCAATATGTGCCGGTATAATATCGACATTCGGTGAAGTAGTAGGCACGATAGTCTCTTTTGCCGAAATTGTATGCTCTAAGACCTGATATGTACCATAAGCCACATTTTCAACATCAATACCCATACCCGATGTTGCATTTGCCTGAGGATCAGCATCAATCAACAGTACTTTTTGTTCTAAAACGCCAAGAGCGGCAGCCAAATTTACTGTGGTAGTTGTTTTTCCAACTCCTCCTTTTTGATTAGCAATTGCTATTATTTTTCCCATTAAATAGAATGAATTTTTTCGCTGTAAAAATACAATTAATTACGAGCTTTTAAAATGAAGTTTTAAACATTTAACTGTTAGTAAAAAAGATTTGATCAATAAAAATCATTAAAAAAAGTAAAGAGTTCTATACAATTGTATAGAACTCTAATTCATTAATTTACGTTGTAAAAAAGCTATTTTTTATTTTTGCTTTTGATCATTGCTTCCAACATATCCCACATTTCTTGCGGAATTTTTTCTAACATATTGAATTCTCCTGCTCCTTGTAACCATTCTCCGCCGTCAATTGTCACCACTTCTCCATTCACAAATGAAGAAAAATCTGACATTAAATAAGCCGCTAAATTTGCCAATTCTTGATGCTCACCTACTCGTCGTAGCGGAATTTTTTTTCGCATGTCGAATTCTTCCTGTAAATTTCCAGGTAACAATCTATCCCAAGCGCCTTTTGTAGGAAATGGACCCGGCGCAATCGCATTGAAACGCATGCCGTATTTTGCCCATTCTACTGCAAGTGAGCGCGTCATTGCTAAAACTCCTGCCTTCGCTGTTGCGGATGGAACCACGTAAGCTGAACCTGTCCAAGCATAAGTTGTCACTATATTTAATACCGTTGCTTTGGGTTGTTTAATATTAATCCAATGTTTTCCGAAAGCTAAGGTGCAGTTTTTGGTTCCTTTTAAAACGATATCTATTATGGTATCAAAAGCATTCGAAGATAATCGTTCCGTCGGACTTATAAAATTACCTGCGGCATTGTTTAATAAGCCATCTACCTTGCCAAAAGCAGTCAAACTTGCTTGCAACATAGCTTCCACTTGTTCGTAATGTCGAACATCACATTGTACCGGTAATACTTTTCCACCAGTTTTTTCTTCTAATTCTTTGGCAGTATTTTCTAATTTTTCAATATTTCTTGAGCTAATAACAACTTTAGCACCAAGCTCTAAAAAATAGGTTGTCATGGCCTTACCAAGGCCGCTACCTCCACCAGTTACAACAATAACTCTATCTTTCAATGCTCCTTCTCTAAGCATAGGTTCATTAAATTGCATCATAATTATTTATATTTTCAGTAAAAATACATTTTTAAATTGTTAAAAAGTATTGAAAATTGTTCAATTTTTTTTTACTACTCGCTTGTCAGAACTAAAACTCTTTGTATATTTGC
>RCMY010006990.1_pt1 | contig 10504 bp, 9 predicted proteins | sample 2041341 | NCBI WGS metagenome assembly RCMY01 (sample SAMN09708234, study PRJNA481090) | Marine sediment metagenome, whole genome shotgun sequencing project.
TTCGGGCGATATTTGCACGTGCGGAACAGCGCCTCTGAGAACGGATTGTCATTGCTGACGCGCGGGCGGCTGTAGGACGCGGTGATGCCAGTTTCTCCATGGTGGCTTTCATCGTGGCGCCTTTCATAGGACTGCCGTTGTCAGCGTGCAGAACCAATGGGCGCAGGGTGCATCCCTCGGCCAAGACCGCTTGTCGGATGAGGACGGCTGCCAGTTCTGCACTCTCTCGCTCATGAACGTCCCAGCCCACGATTTTGCGGCTGAAGATGTCGACGATCAGATAGAGGTAAAAGAGCATGCCTGCGACGGGCCCCGGCATCCAGGTTATGTCCCAAGTCCAGACCTCGCAGGGCGCACTTGCCTTGTAGCTGGTGGGCGGTTTGCGCCGGACCGGGGGCTTGGCCAAGCCCCGGTACTGCTGCTGTCCATCTGTGCGCAGAATGCGATAGAAGCTGGATTCCGAAGCCAGATATCGCCCTTGATCGGCAAGTTTTGGCACGATCTGGCTTGGCGGGAGGCTGACAAATTCCTTTGAATTGCATAGCGACAGCACCGCCGTGCGCTCAGATGCGCTCAGCTTGTTGCGCGGCTCCGGGCGCGACACGAGGGGCCGTTGATCGGCGTGAACCTCGCCGCCTTTCGTCCAGCGTCGCAGGGTGCGGTCACTGATCTCCAGTTCGGCACAGGCCATGGCCTGCCGCGCGCCAGCAGTGACGGCATCATCGATCAGTGCAATGGCGGTTTCGCGATGTGGGGTGTTGATCATGCGTCCTCTCCGTCCCCCCAGATCGCTGCCGCCTTTTTTCGCAGAACCAGAAGCGCTGCGGTTTCGGCCAGTGCGCGATCCTTGCGGGCCAGTTCCCGCTCCAGATCTTTGACCCGCTTCTTCTCATCCTTAGTCGCCCGCCCCAGACGTGCTGTGCTGGCACGGTCCCAGTCGTTGGCCTGCTCACAAACGGATCGCCATACTGCAATCTGCGCAGGATAAAGCCCGCGCTTGCGGCAGTATTCGGCCAGATCGGCCTCGTTCAGCGCCGCCGTTTCCAAAACCGCCGCGAACTTGTCGCGCGAAGACCAGCCATCGGGGCCAGCGTCAGCATCAGGCATAAGCTGCCCCTTGCAACGCGCCTCGGCCCGCCACTTATGCAGCGTCGCCTTAGAGATCCCTTCATCCTGCGAAAGCTGCCGAATGGCCAAGTTATTCGGCGGCAGCATCCGCTTCAGAACAGCCGATTTTCGTTCTGGTGAGTATCCCCACGTCATTGTCCTATCCCGCCGACCTGAAAGTTAGAGAAAAGTAGAGCAGCGGACAACACCCCTGACAGAGGGTGACGCATCTGGTCTCTCCCCCATTCTTGAGGCTCGGCACCAGCCAATCCGGCGCAACCCTCGAACGGAGAATGCCGCGGGAGAGGCCGCTGAGCCAGACAGCTCACACCGCGATCATGGGGTCTAACGCCTCATTTGATAAGCTTCTCCAATGTCGAGTGGTGGAAACATGCGATATGGCTGCCACCAATGCGAGAAATTTGCGTAGTTGAGCCAAACAAATAGAACAAGCGAATAGAATAAAAGTATCATGAATACCACCGCCTGCTTTTGACCGTGGTAGCGGCCAAACGCATCAGGCGAATTAGAGAACACAAAGACCTGTAGAGGAATTAGATAAAGGCCAATACGATCCAGAGCTGTGGAGGGGAGTCCTCCTAAAACCAGCGCACCAAAGGACAAAATGGCTAGCAAAGCCATAACAAAATAGGCTTTTTGTTCACTCTTAACTAAGGTAAACCGCTTCCTGAACAAGATCAGAATTAGTGCCGGCACGACGTTCATCAGCAGTCTTACGAACGCTCCATCAGACTGCATTTTATTGTCTATATATTGCTCAATGAATTGATCTGTTTTTCCTTCAAGAAATGCCGTGTACATCAGGCCCACCACAATTACGAGGACCGGGATATTCTTAATATTTCGAAAATTGAAATTAAGCAGGGGAATACTAATAAGTACAACAGCAGAACGATGAAAAGTGGCGGCAAGAAACACCCAGAAGATAAACCAGATGAGGCGCTGACGACCAAGCGCTACGAGTCCTATCAGCGCAAATCCCAACGCGACACCTTGGCGCGAATACCCCATTGCGACCACAATAGTCATATACGGGATGGAAACAGCCAGCGCCAACCACGGTCGTGGCGTTGATTTTGCATAAATTACCAACCCTAAGGAGAATATGAACCCACAGAAGAGATTGACGCCGACAATGCCCATTCCCATCTTCAAACTTAGAACGTTCAAAATGTTATATGCTGGATCTGGTAAGAAAACTGCCTCTGCGAAAGTGAGTGTTTCAGCTTCGAATAAATGTCTGACGTAAGCAAACCAATCACCGCCGACTCGGTCACGAAAGCCGATCATGAGAGCAATTACAATCAAGACCAGAATCCAGATTGCGTCTATTCTTACACTGCGGGTGCCGTCCGCCCTAAAATTTTCTCTTGGTCTGGAAAGGAGTGCAGCCGTGGCTGGTACTAGAAAGAGTATCCAGTAGGGTAACATTATTTACATCCTTAACTTGCTCTGACTGACTTAATAAGGTCAATCAACCTCCGGCAAACTCTTCCGCAATTAAACCCCAGCGTCTCGAAGGCTGTGCTAGCGAAAATTTCTCTATATTCTGATTTCGCAGGGATAAAGGCAAATTGGAAGAGCTCTTGGCAATGCTCCTGATGAAACATGTCCTCGTCCGAACCTTGCGAGTATCGCAGGAACCGAAAACTCGTTGCGCAAGACGGCAACGCGGCAGATTGACAGACTAAGCTGTTAGCGGTTTCGCGGACGGCAAGTTAAGCTTTCAACACCTTCTTCCCCCTGAGCACCTGGGCTATGAGCCGCATGGCGAGCCTGCCTCACAACAGGCCAATCGGCACAATGGTTCAACGCGCAAAGTCTTCAAGGGCAATGACGGTGCTTTGCCCATCGACATCCCGTGCTACCGCCATGGCTGTTTTGAGCAGGAGTTGATCAAGAAGAGCAAGACACGGATTGATGGCATGGATGACAGGATCAGGTTATCAGGCCCGTCTCGAAAGAATACTTCTTGATCCTATTACGAAAAATTTACTCCTCTGCGCAATTGGGCTTCACGTCGCGCACCGCCTGCTTGCAAATAACGTTCACGAATCCCGCATCTACTGCTACATTTTTCGCCCAGTTGTTTTAAACTGGGTTAGAGTTGCCCATGGGCCAATTTTCGACTATTCTTGAGTATAATCGCAATTACAACCGATGATTGGACATCATCTTTCTTCACCGTCGCTGGTTTTCTCGGCTTCTGCGCCAATGCCAAAGCCTGCGCGCCCAATCGAACAATAGGCATCAAATCCGGCAACTCTGGTATCTTCTGCATTGTAGATATTACGTAGGTCCGCCATGCGCCGGGTTCGCATTTGACCCGCAAGTAGGCTCAGATCCAGCGCCCGGAATTCGTTCCATTCCGTCAAAATCACGATGGCGTCTGCCCCCTCCGCGGCTGCATAAGGGTCATCATGCCATTTCACATCTGGCAACAGTGCCATTCCTTCGCGCGCGCCCTGCGGGTCAACCACGCGAACTTCAGCACAGCCTTCGACCAATGCCGGAACGATGCTGAGGGACGGCGCGTCACGCATATCGTCAGTGTTGGGTTTGAATGTAACGCCCAGAACTGTGATGATCTTTCCATCGAAATCACCTCCGCAAAGATCGCGCAGCTTTGTCACCATACGCTGCTTTACAGCTTCGTTCACCTCGATCACGGCTTCAGTGATGCGCATCGGCACGGCATATTCCTGACCGATTTTCACCAGCGCGCTGGTGTCCTTGGGAAAGCACGACCCGCCATACCCCGGCCCGGCGTGCAGGAACTTGTTTCCGATCCGCCCATCCAATCCCATGCCCTTCGAGACGCTCTTGACGTCGGCGCCGGTTTTTTCGCAAAGGGCTGCAATTTCGTTGATGAAAGTAATCTTGGTCGCGAGAAACGCGTTGGAAGCGTATTTGATCATCTCGGCGCTTTCCAGATCAGTTATCATGATCGGAAAATCGCGCAGATAGAGCGGGCGGTAGATCTCGCTCATCACCTTAGCGGCGCGATCCGCCTCGACACCCACCACGATGCGGTCTGGTTTCATGAAGTCTTCGATTGCCGCCCCTTCACGCAGGAATTCGGGGTTGGAGGCGACGTCAAAATCCAGCGAGGGCGCAGCTATTGCTACAGTCTGCTGAACCTTCCTATTGGTTCCAACAGGGACAGTCGATTTTGTGACCACGACGGTGTAGCCGTCGGCTGCCTGTGCAATTTCTTCTGCGGCGGCATAGACATAGGTCAGATCGGCATGCCCGTCGCCCCGGCGTGTCGGTGTGCCAACTGCAATAAATACCGCATCTGCGCCTTCAACGGCAGTTTTGAGATCAGTCGAAAAGGAAAGCCGCCCAGCGTCTACGTTCTTAGCCAAAAGAGCTGCCAGACCCGGCTCATAAATCGGCACTTCACCGTTATTCAGCATGTTGATTTTGTCGATGTTCTTATCGACGCAAACCACGTTGTGGCCGAAGTCGGAGAAGCAGACCCCGGAGACCAATCCGACATAGCCTGTGCCAATCATTGCAATTTTCATTAAATAACCTTTTTAAACTAATGCATGTTTTTCCCTATGATAAAGTATATCGCCTGATGCTGCCATACGCTTTTCCGCCGTGTGCACCGAAGGTCACCTCGATCCCATCATAGATACGATGAAACAGAAATCCTTCGTTGTTCAAAATCAGTAATGCGAAACCGATTTGGTGGAGTCTGCTGGAAACCCGCAGATAACCTCAGGCAGGCCGAATACGTGCTTCGGGCGGCACAAAACCGGGTCAGGTTCAGTACAAAACAAGAGCGCCCCGAGTCATATGCGCAAGCCGTTGCCATTTTGAACCGCGTTATAAACGCACTGTTGGAGCGTGGACTTAGCGTTTAGAGTTATAGGCCGGAACCAACCGATGCAACGCTGTTAGCTGATCCTGCAGTACCAACCAGCGCACTGAGTACCTTGGCCCACTGTACATAAGGCGCTTCAGTCACGTAAATTGTGTCGCCGTCGCGGACATCGAAATCTCGCGCAAGCGGAATTCCGTTCGGCTTTGTCAGGTCAAGTATGTAGATAATGCTTTTCTTACTGATAATGTCACTTCGAGGAAAAACCTTGCTAGCAAATTCCGCCTCTTGGTGGCGAATTACAAAGATTCCGGTCGGATCGGAAACTGATCCATCCAATCCGCCAACTTGCGCGATTGCTTCAAGCGCTGACAGATCTCTCATTCCAAAAGGCACATTGGCCTGCGTACCAGTTGCTCCGAGGGCTGTGAAGACGCGAGGATCCCGCTGAACAAGAACCCTGTCGCCCGCGTGCAGTGCGATGTCGAACTCCGGGTTGTCGTATATGTCTTCGAACCATACCTCACCTTTGGTATTTTGCCGAAGTACCGTGATGCGCGCGACTTCGGAGGGCGCAGTGATCCCGCCGGCAGTGGCCAGCATTTCCATCAACCTACGGCTAGATCGTTGAATTGGATAGACGCCTTGAGATGCTATACCATCTCCCAGGATTGAGACCGTCGCACCGTCGCCAGCAGCGCGCTGTACCAGAACTTGCGGCTCGGGCGTCTGCATGCCCAGTTTTTCGGTGACTATCCGGCGTAGCGCCTCAGGTGTGTTTCCAGCAGCGCGAATGCGTCCCGCATAGGGGATGAAAATAAAACCGGCTTCATCTACCTGAATTGATTGGAGGTTTGACGACCCGCTATCGCCTCTTGTCAAAACACCGTCGTCAACATTTTCGTAGATCGTGAACGAGAGCGTATCACCTGCACGGATCGTGTCAGGGGCAGCGGAGGCCCCCCGGACGAGAGCATCGGGAAAGCCGGTGTCGGCGGGGAGAGCAATTGCACGAGTGACGGCCTCAGTCACCTCGACGATTTCAGTATTGCTGCGTTCGTCGAGATTTACATTAATTATTTCAGTCTTCTTGGGTCCAGGCCGCGGCAAGCCGCAAGCACCGACCAAAGAAACTAGGACAGCAACAGCCACGATTTTGGTCATGCGAATAGACATCGTTTTCATATTATGGCTTCCGTTCCATTCGAGTAGTGTCTCGGACCAACCCAAAACAAGTGATTTAAAAATGCACTTTTCGTGTTGTTACAAGTTAGAACCAGAAACCAGGATTTTTAGCAATCGCTCGATACAGGGATTTTTTTTTTGTTGCACATGTGATCCATCTGGAACGGTCCTGGATGATTACAGCCGCTACATCATCTCATGGAAACTCTGTCCACATGAGAACTCATGACGTGACGGACACCCTTGATCTGGCTTTGCAGGCGTCAGGATGCGACCAAGTTCACGTCATCCACAAACCGCGCCTACTGAGCGACAACGGCTCCAGCTACGTCTCTGGGGAACTGGCCGAGTGGTTGCAGGATAAAGGTATGAAGCACTCGCGCGGCGCGCCGTATCACCCGCAAACTCAGGGCAAGATCGAACGCTGGCATCAAACCCAGAAGAAACGCATCCTGCTGGAAAACTACTTTCTGCCGGGTGATCTCGAAGCCCAGATCGAAGCCTTCGTCAACCACTACAACCATCAGCGCTTTCAGGAGGGTCTGAACAACGTCACACCCGCGGACGTCTACTTCGGCCGTGACAAAGCTATTCTACAAAAACGCGAAAGGATCAAACGTAAGACACTCGAAACACGCCGCTTGCATTACCGCCAGCGCGCCGCGTAATCAAACCAACCAGATGAACCAAACTCTCTCTTAGGTTAAGCTGCCATTGGTGCCAAAAACCCTGACGACGGACACCCAAAACATAGTCTGGCACAATGAAGCCTGTTGCTGTGTTGTAACGTCTTCGTCCCGGTAACGCCAAATACTCTGTTCTGGCACCGCCGCAGAATGCCGTTCTAGTCCTGGGACATGTCGGGATTTTGCAGGCTCTGAACCAAGGCTCGTGCTTCCTCAACCTGAGGCCTGGTATCGGCCGGGCCGGCGACTGCGATCGTCTTGAGAAACTGCGCAAGCGCATCCTCGCGTCGTTCCAAAGACATGTATATTTGACCCAGATGATACTGAACAATTGCATCTCTGGGTAGTCCCTCCGCCGCCGCTTCGAGATAGGGGAGGGCCTCCGCGCTGTTATCACGTCGATGGAGAATCCAGCCGTAGGTATCTTTCAACGCCGGGGCCGTGGCGTCGCGGAAGCGCCTTGCGACGGTCCAGGCGCGATCCAGGCTGTCTGCATCTTGACGATAGGTCGAGAGCAGGCTCGCAAGATTGTTGGCTACGACGACCGAGCTTGAGTTATTCTCGTAGAGCGTTTGGTAGATTTCGATTGCCCCGTCGATGTTCCCGCCACTTTCCAGATATGAGGCTTTCGCCCAGAGCAGATCTGCATCTTGCGGCGTGTGGCTCAGGCCCTCGTCGATTGTGGCCTCGGCAGCCGTTCGGTCAGCTCGCCTTGCTTGCAATTGGGATAGCTGAAGCCAAATCCTCGGCCGATCAGAGTTCAGAACCAACAGACTGCGATAAATAGCTTCAGCTTGATCCAGATTGCCGTTCGCCACCTGAGAGAGAGCCAGAACAAGATTCAGCGCCTCATTGCCCGGGCTTTCGTCTTTCAATTCCTGCGCTACAGCGAGGGCACCTGCTCTGTCGTCGATGTTCAGTCTAGCGCGAACCAGGGCGATCTTTGTGGCTAGCGGTGCATCGGCTTGGTTGGCCAGTTCCTCGAGAAAAGAAACGGCGGAATCGACTCCTTGCTGGCGATTGATCCGCTCGGCCTCAATACCGTTGGCCGCTTGGATTGCAGCATCGTTTCCAACGCGCCGCAGGGTATCAACAATACTTTGCACACGGCCAAAATCTTCCATTTTCAGATAGAGGCCTCCAATAGTGGCCAGAATATTTGTATTGGACGGGGTGAGCCGCAGCGCCGACAGCAGTATATCTTCCGCTGGAAGATAACGTTCTTCGGAGATCAACAGGCGCGCATAGCGTAGGGTTTCGGTCGGAGCGTTGCCGGATGCCCCCACAGCTTGCGACAAGAAATCTTTTGCCAGCACAAGCTGTCCTGTGCGTCCGTAAGCACTTGCAATCAAAGTCATTGCCTCGGCATCCTGCGGATTCTGATCCAGCGCTATCCGGAGCCCCCCGATTGCGGCATCGGTCTCATCAGCTTCGATCTGCCAAGCAGCTTTCATCTTGAGCGCATTGGGCTGTGTCGCGTCCTCGGCCAAGACTTCCTCCACGTGGGCGCGGGCGCCGACCTCGTTGCCGGTGGCGAGAAACATTTTGGCCAGTGTTATCTTGATGTCGCGGGACTGGTCCGATGGTTCCAACCCCGTCAGCACGTCCTGAAGTATCTCAATCGCCTCGCTTTGGTTTCCCAGGGAGAATTCAAAACTGGCTCTGATTATGTGGAAAGCCACCGGATCTGAGCGTTCGGATAGCGCCTTCTCGATCTCGGCGCGTACAGCTTCGGGGTCACGCAGTTCTATGAGGAAACGAATCAGGTCGACGGTTGGGCCTGCCACATCAGGCGCGGAAGCGGTTGATCGGTCACGCAGCACAGCTTCGGCCGCATCTAAATTGTTCCGCGAGACGTAGAACCGGATCAAAGTCTGCGTCTGTGTGGGATCATCCGGAAAGACTTCTATCATTTCGCGTAATTGCGCCTCGACAGCACTCATATCACCGAGCGTTGCGAATACTCGGAGGCGCTCTTGATAATGACGGCTGTTCTGGGGCTCGGCTTTGATCATCCAATCGAGTTCAGTCAGCGCGCGGGTAAAGTTCTGCTCGCGAAGCGCGTTGTCGATGAGCGTGTTGCGTAGCAGCACGTTGTCGGGCTGCTGCGTGAGCATTTCATCGGCCCTGTGCCCAAGATCACGCCTAGTTGGTGCGTCATCATCATCGATTGCTGCTCGATAGGCGCGCACGAGGGCGATGGCTTCTACGCGAGGGTTGTCAGGAGCCAACTCGGCGGCTTGTGTGCCATGACGATCGAACTCCTCCCAGCTTCCGGAGGCAAATGCCATCTCAGCGAGTATAATCCGACTATCGAGATCGTCGGGGTAGGTTTCCGCCAGACGCAAATACTGACGATAGGCGCCCTGGCGGTTGCCTCGCTCCAATTGCAATTCTGCAAAGGTCCGGCGCGCACTCATGTGTCCGCTATCCAGGTTAAAGGCGTTGCGCAACTCGACCATGGCCCGGTCTACATCGCCTTCGGAGATCAAGGAAACGGCGTTCTGATAATGCTTTTCCGCGCGTTCTTCAGCGGAGTCACAGGCGGAAAGCAACAAGGTGCTGCTCACCAACAGAAGAACGGGGACAAGACGATTCAGAAAGCGCACAGGTATATTCCTCGGTATAAAATAAGTTTTAAAGAGCACGGGAGCAATGTTGGCCGTGCCAGCTGTCGTCGAATTCGAGCCTGCCGACAAGGCTTCGGTAACGTTTGTTGGGGATTGCGCCAAGTCCTGCCTCCGGTCGGTTGCCCATTTTCGATTTCTGAAACGTTCGATCGCTTTTCAATGCTCCCAATGGTGCAACAGCGCAAGAATTGTCCGTCGTCATAGCAAATGGGACATCGAAACAGCTTAAGCACTGGAGGCTCTGGTTCCTTTTTGTGATTCAGTATGCTGATTGTTTTTGATGTTGCAAGAGGCGCTGTTGGATCGGCAGTTTCTTAATCTTCTCACTCTCTCTCAGAATGGCTTTGTTCCGGCCAAAATAGACGTCGGCGGGTGTGACGGTGTTCAGGCTCTCGCCCCGCTCGGTGATGCAAGCATCACCTGTCGGTCAAAGGGTAACGCTGGTTGTTGTAATATTCGACGAAGGCCCGATCTGCCGCTCAAGATCGCCGGGGAAACAGTAGTTCTCCAGCAGACCCTTGTTCTTCTTAGTCTGGTGCCAGCGCTCGATTTGCCCTGAGTTTGGGGTGGAACGGCGCACCACGGACCACCTCTTCCCAAGACCCAAACGGTGCAAGAGCCGCTCGGCAGGCCGCCCGCCGGTCGCGTGCCCAAGAAGTCCGACAATCTCCCCGACACGCGAGGTGCGACGTGCAAATGGGCGCGCAATCGAGGCGATCTGGTCCGAGAAAGTTCGGCGCGGTAAAGCGGGCACCATACATCGCCAAAGGCAAACCGCAAGATCAACCGTTACCTCGTCTCCATGCGCGGGATAATCCTGCAGCCGCCGACGTCGCCAGCCGTGACGTCGTGGAGAATGCAATCCACAGTCTGGGCAGATGCCGTTTGTCAAACTGCCCGATACAATCCACCCGCCGGATTCACTCCTATTTATGATAATCGCATTGCGCGTCGGCTACAATCACGAGGCAGCGCGACGCCTTGCCCGCCTGCGTCTGAGATGGCATCAAGAGGCAATATCGACCCCTCTCATCCGCACGCAC
>RCMY010015542.1_pt1 | contig 10503 bp, 19 predicted proteins | sample 2041341 | NCBI WGS metagenome assembly RCMY01 (sample SAMN09708234, study PRJNA481090) | Marine sediment metagenome, whole genome shotgun sequencing project.
TTGGACTCTGAGCGGGATGAGTGGCGATGTTACGCCTCGTCTGTACACGGTAGCCCTGCGACCCGTGGTTGCTGGCGGGGGAGGGGGACAATCCTTATTCATTGGTAGTACTGAGTATTCCAAAGCGTATTTGGGAGACAAACCTTTGACAGCTATGCATGTTGGTGGGGTCAAAACCTTCGAAGCAACCTAATTTAAGTCCTCCAAAGGGCTCCAGAAGGGGGTTACATGGGAAGATAGGGCGACTTAGTTAAGACATTTGGACAAATGTTTTGTATTCTCAAGGGACTAGAAGAGGTTCTGTTGCCTGATACCAGGCTGAGCACCCCTTCTAGGCCTTTGAAAGCAACCCAAGCTAAGGACCCAAAACATGACAACACTGACAAAAAAAGGCTTTGAATCCTTTCTAAACAAGATCCGAAAGGCGGATGAAACCCAGGTCAATGCCCAGTTCGAGATCGCTGGCATACTCTCAGCAATCCGGGAACACAAACTCTACGAAACGGGTGAGTACAACTCGTTTGGTGCCATGGTTAAAAAAGAGCTGACCTTTTCACTCTACACCGCTGATTGCTATTGCCGGTTGCATAACCGGTACATGAAATTTGGCTACAACCAACCTGAATTCCTGAAACTCATGCAAGCTTTTGAGTGGCGGGTGGTGGAAAAATGTCTGCGCGATGCTGACAAGAAAATGGGCATGCGCGCCATGCAAAACTGGGTAAATGCCAAGAACCAGGAACCAAATCGTCAGTACAATTTTCACATCGAAGATGACGATGAAGCCTTGCGCCTTGAAACCCTGTTGGCTCGGTTCGGTCTGGAAACCAGTGAAGCGGGGACTCGCACACACATGACTACAGCACTGCTGGCTTTGCTCAAGGACTATGAGCGACTGGACCAGAATGGTACCCAGCTGACGCTTTTGGGCAGCCCTGACGAGGAGGAGACAGAGGCTGCCAAAGCCAAGCGTGAGGCTGCTGCTCAGGCACGTTACGTTGCCAAGTCATCGGCTGCCAAAGCCAAGCGTGTGAGCAAGAAAGAGGCGCAAGCTGCGTAATCTATCGGCAAATTCAGAGCGGCTTTTGGTCGCTCTGCGCCATGCCGGAATACACACAGAACCTGATGACACGGGTACGCTCAATATCATTGTGCCACCTATCAAGGCATGGATAACCGAGCGTCCCTACTACTGTGATCGAGGTCGCTGGCAACTGAATGCAGAATCGACAGATCCTGCCAAACTTACCATTGACTGGGCCGATGGTTTCCCGCGCTATTACTTTCACGAAGACTCATTGGTAATGGAGCTGGCTACCTGGCTGATGACACGTCTTGCCCAGATCAAACCTACAGAAGAATGCCCATGAAAATTGAACGAACTCTACCGGCTGTTATTGCCAGTATTACCGTGGAGCTAATCAAGGTTGCACCGTCAGGTCTGGCCATTGAACCCATTGCCACCATGCAGGATCCAGAGGACACCATAGACGGGGATTATTCGATTCGCTGTGCGGTACCCATAGAGGCTCCGGCAAGTATGGATCAGAGCAAACGCTACATGACTTTGTTTGAAGCTTTGATCCATATGGAAAACTGGATGAGCATGGATGAGGAACGTTTCAAACACAATTTGGAACGTCTGGGTGCTGCCATCCATGAATTCAAACACCGGAAAGTGAGCGATACCGACAAGGGGTATATGACCACTCGTACCGGTATTTTTGACTTGCATGAATTGGGTAAAAAAGTTATGCGAGGCTCTCTCCAATGAACACGGAGGAGAGGCAGGATGCGGTAAAACTGCTATTTGGTCATATGCTTGAACAGCTTGATGAACTGAAAGAGGCAGGTATTGCCGTGCCCAGCGAGGTGTATCTGTACCTGGGTATGCTGCAGGGTAATATGGATGGCATTGTGGCGCATATCGCTGGCCACTACGATATAGAAATCACCCGACTCAAGCGGCGCATCAAAGAGGATATAGCAGAGACTTGCGAGGAGGAGGAGGAAGAAATTCCAGAACCTCCACCAAAGCCTAAACTGGTAAGTTCACGTAATGTTGGGACCAGTAATGACTGATCATTGGGTAGTACTGGAGCTGTGGTTTTGAAGCGAAAAAAAGACATTGACAAAGCGTTGATTACAGACTGGGTTCAAGCCGGGATTACCCATCTGGAGGATGCAGGTACGGTAGGTTCCATGGTGGAACATCCTTTCTCGGATGAAGCCGATAAAGTCGTTGTAACCATGACGATCGTATTACCCTCGTTTCTGGCGCCCCTGGTTCGGGCTGAAATAGAGAAAATCATGGACGGTGCTGTGCACGCACTGGTTGAAGCCAAAAAAATCATGGCAGATAGCGAGTCCGAGCAGAACATCACAAAACATTGAGCCTTGTTCAATATCCTGGATCTCTGGACGCTGATACGTTCAGTACCAGAGAGAGACGATGTGTCAAGGTGTTCCCCGGTGGTAATGAGGTTATCTCTCACAGGCATGAGGCCTGTGGGGATAATTGGTAGCGGGGCTCAGCACTCGATCTGGTTGGATCACTCACCGGATCATCGCCATGAGACACGTTTTAAGCGCTTCTGAGCCACTTTGCAGGCACGCTGCTAGCCTGACATCCCCATTTGCCTTGCTGCGCCTCTGATGGAGCCTGACTTCATTCGGCTGTTCCTGCTCGAAGCGCGTGTGAAAGAGATCCAGCATCAGCTGGCTCAGGAGCACACCGAGCTTAAGGACATCAAAATTACCCAAACCAATATCAATCGGTTGCTGACCAAAGCTGAGACTTGGGTACGCACCATGCTGTGGGCGGGTATCACACTGGGTGGCGCAGCTACTCAGTATTCTGAAAAGATTACTACCTGGCTAAACCAATGACAGAGACAAACACTCCTTTTGTATGGCGTGTTTTACGCCGACTAGTGGACATTGGTGCCTTGCTGGCGCTGTTGGGTATCATCTACACCCTGTACTCGCAGGCGCATCAGGATCCTGCCGATTACATGATTCTGGATGAGATCAGCGTATCGGATCATGAGCTGAATACGGATCCTCCGCTGCTCTATGACCCAACGATTCTGCAAAGTTTCTGGGTTTCCTGGTCACGCAAGATCTACCCGGCAAATCTGGCCACTGTTGTGTGTCAGGGACGAGGGCGCAGCTACCTGGAACCTTTAGATGAGGTTGGTGAACTGACGCTTTCAGATTTCATGGATGTCAAATGCTTGCTACCTCCGGGGGCCTATCTGATTCGTTCCTCATGGGTGCTGGATAACGGGCTGATCATCAAGAACACCTCCAATACCTTTCGGGTGGTGAAAACCGAGGTGGAACTGGAAACACTCACAGATCCGCCCATTATTCCTGCAGAACCTGCATTGCCTCTGGGACCTTTGCTGCTGTTACCGGACATTCGTCAGGAGGGCTCCGATGGGGCAATTCAGTAGATCGTTAGTGGTGGAAGTACTGGACAACAAACGCTACCCGTATCGGGTGTGCGAGATGTTCGAATTCAGCTCAGGGCAGGTTGATAGTGGTCTGCTGATTCGTTGTGAGCAGGGTTTTGAATTCAATGGTACATCCATGCCCTGGGGAACCCGCTGGTTGATCTCTCCTGCTGACCCGGAACTGTTGCAGTGTTCAGCTATTCATGACATGGGATTTTTAACCGGCAAGGTCATCATCCGGGTAGCGCTGATGGAGCAGCAAGTTATCGTGCATCGCAGTGTCATCAACGCTTTGATGAGCGAGATGATGCGAGCGCGAAAGGTGAGTCTGTGGAAGCAGTACATCATCAATATTGGTTTGGCTCTGGCCTCACACATTGTCTGGCGTAAGTACGCAAAACTACGGGGTGCGGCACGCACCTTTACAACCGCATAGGATTTAAACCATCATGCAAAGCGCTAATCACTGGCCCAAATCAGATTACCAGTCGATGACCCATTTCTACGGGGAACGAGGGCAACATCTGACCCGTCTTCGTTGCCCCTATCCTTTGATGCTGTCCTGGAGTCCGAGTATCAAAGTCACCACCATTACCGTGCATGAGAAGGTGGCTGATTCCATGGATCGGGTGATGCACAATGTATTGCAGCTCTATGGCAAAAATCGCATTACGGCACTGGGTCTGAATCAGTGGGGGGGATGCTTCAATATGCGCAAGATCCGTGAAGGTCACAGCCATTCAGTGCATAGCTGGGCTGCTGCCAATGACTGGCTTCCTACAGAAAATGGTCTACATACTCCGTGGAAAGATGCAGCCTTCTCACAACCGCAGTACATTGATTTTCTCAATTGCTGGCTGATCGAAGGCTGGCAGGTTTTGGGCTTGAGCTGGGATCGAGATGCGATGCACATACAGGCCACTGATAATGATCTGCACCTAATCCCATCCAATCAGTACTTTTTGCACGCCTAGAACCACGCTCAATAATCCTCGTACTCGTGGACGATATGCATCGGATCCACGTAAGGGATAGCAGGGTTCTTGGATAAACCTCCGTTGATAACCCGCAATCTGGCCCGAGGGGAGTTTTGAGCACGTAGCTTTTTTTCAAATTCCAGGAGCTGGGTGCTGATGTTGTCATCAAAGTTTTTCAATCCCCAGTGGATTTCAAAAAGACTCAGGTTATCCTCTTCCGGGTGACGAGCATCCCAGTTGACCAGAAAAGGTTGAATCCAGGGATCATCAATGAGCTCTTCACCCAGTTTGCGCAAATGGCGGCAAACAATCAGGGGTTGGGATTCATTGTAATTGGATGCAATATCGCCAAAGAATGGATAAAGCACGTCAAGCAATTTTTGTTGCCGAGTCTTTGGGCGGGTGTTCATGGTCTGCAGTGTCCTGTGTAGAGATCCCCTGATGGGAACTTGTATGCAGGAGTGTAACCATAAATCTCAAGCGGGAATAGACGGTCGGGTTTTCTTGCCAGGTAATTCCCACTTTGAAGTGCCGGTGAAAACACCTGGTCAAATCAAAGTGGGGTTCCCCGAGTAATCCCAAGATTGCTCTGCACTAACCCAATCAAAACATACTTCAAACACTGCGCTGGCAAGGCGTTTCCTACAACCGCACGCGAAGTATAGGGATTCTTGTCGCAAAGCACAACTAACCCCTGATTCCAGGGTTTCCGGGGGAATGGAGCAGGGGCGCAAGACAGAAAAAATCCACACACCGTCCAGACCTTCACTCAGCCGCCTAAGCGGTTGAGTGATTGTCAAGGTGGGAGGGTTTTTTATGGTGCAGGGCAACCTGTCCATTCACTCGGAAACTACTGGACTTATCCACAGAACAGAACAAAAGTAACCTGAATTTGTTCCCGAACCTTGACAGGTTTTTGGGTCTGGATACAATGCGACCGTAGGTTGCTTTCTTGTTCTCTTATATATCTATTAGTAATTACTCTCTACCTTACACTGCCTCGCCGCTTCGCTACCGGCAGTGACGGTAGAGAGTAATTACAGAGCAGTAGTTATCTAGTAGATAACTATTATATATACGCGCGCGGAGGGAAATTGGCCAAAAAGGTTGCAACTCTTTGCCCTACTTTCCAACGATAAAAGGTTTGAACTCTGTGCTGTACTTTATTTGATCAATGAATTTTGCTGGTAGCGTAACCTGATTGATGCCCTCAAATTGATCACTTGAGGGGTAACGCCTCACTCGGGATGGGCGACGATTTCACTTGCTAGTCCTGATTGGTGGGTTCGGACCCCTACTACTGGCACTGCCTAATGCACAAGATTCCATAGCTCCCAGAGCCCGTGTATAGCCCAGAATGCAAAAATTACCATGGCTCCCAGAGCTAACCATCGGGAACGATTATTCAGGGTGATTGAGGTGTTGAGCATATCCTGGGATTCTTGCAATCGAACCCGTACCAGGTGTTCTCTGGCCACTACGGCTTCCAGACGTGAGCTGATGATGTCCGGGTTCATTTGGTCAATCTGAGCTCGGAGCAGGTAGTTTTCCTGCTGGAGCTGAGCCAGGGTTTGGTCAGAAGATTCAGAGTTTTGCATGTTTTTTATTGGCTTTTGAGCTTGTCCCATTGACACATAATGTCGTACAAATAGTGAAGCCGTGAGAGTCGTCTATCCAGATCAGTAACGGATACCTTATGCTCTTTAGCGGCTTCAAGAATAATGGATTTTCCCGCAAAGACATCAACCAGTGCCTCTGTCATACGGTTAGAGACACGGGGCATCAGGTTGTTGATCATGAAACGCGCCTCCTTGCGCTTGGTGTGTGTTGCGCTATCCATCATGAATGCGTGTAACCGTCTTTTTCAATCCCCAGCCACATGCCGCACCAGGGCACCATGATGCAGTCAGGTCCTGTTGCTACGGATAGGCGGAACTCTCGGTAGCTCAAACCTTGATTGTTTTGACACCATTTACGGTGAAGTGCTTGGCGTTGAGCTTTGGTTGTGATGACCATTTTAGTGATTCTCCGATTGACCCAGCAGGTGCATGGTTGTGAAATTCATCATCTCCACAGGCTCTGTAACAGACCATAGTTCAGGGGCAAGGCTAGTATTGGGCTCATTAGGTATACCGGCCTTCTGGTTGCGCACAGCGGCTAGAAACTCCTGTGTCATGGCCCGAGGCAGGGTAAGCGATCGAATGACCTGCAGGTTGTTGCTGACTGCATCAATCAGAAATACGGTAAACATCAGGTGTTCCCGCTCGTCGTATTCGGGAATCACAGGTTCCTGGATTAACCGGACATCAAAGATACCTTCGCAGACGAGTACCGGAATACGCTTGTGATTGCCGGATTGATTGAACTCCCAGACAAAGCAGATCTTGTCACCAGAGATCAGCAGACCTCCATAGAGGTCTCCACTGCGTACTGCCATAATCTCTATGGTCTGCAGGTCTGGAAAGTGCAGAATCAGTTCATTGTAGGGGTTCAGGAACTCGGTGATAGTACCCTGATTCTTAATGGGAAGCGGGTATTGCTGGCCGACAACCAGTGTGCGTGGTCTGTATTCAATTGGTGTAGTCATGGGTAGTCTCTTTTACTCGGGTTGTGTTGTTCATGGGTCTGTTTTCAGTAGAAGTTCCTGCCTTGTTAGCTCAAGGCATTCGTTGAATACCATGAGTGCTTCTTTGAGTACTTTGGGTTTGATTTCGTAAAACTCTTCAGCCTGCTCGATAGTGAATCGTTTGGCATGAATATCCAGAACAGCGTTGCCAATATCGTGGTGAAAATTTTGCAAATAGAGACTAATGATTTTGCTAGCTTCTTTGCGCAGCGGATCATTGGGAATTATGGGTGCGCCACCTTCAGGAACATAAGGCTCTGGCTCACTGCAGGGTGCGATTATTATTGCATCCAGGCATGGCTTGAGACGCATAAGCAGATCTTCTATGTGTTCTCGTACTGCCTTTGCGTCACCTTCGGGTATCAACATGGTCAAGCTGAATTGTCGAATAGGATGAGTCGATACCGCCATTGTTGTTACTGGATTGGTAATGAACCGGCAAGGTACGGAATCACACTCATTGATTAAGTCCATACCAGCATCCATAAATTCTTGTTCAATGTCAGTGGGTACATAGGTATCTTTGGACATGATTTGTTTTTCCTTATAGGTTAGTAGCGAATGCGCTCGATCTCATCGAGAGCAATTTCAGCATTACGCCGGTCGTAAAGCTGGGTGGTGGTGGTGCTGGCATGGCCTGCAATCTTGGCAGCGGTTTCCAAAGTGCCGCCATTGCTCATGTACGTGGTGATGCCGGTACCTCGGAAGCTGTGATTGCAGATCTCGGCAGGTAATCCTGCTTGGCGACATCGACGCTTGACCATTCTCAGAATCGTATTGGTCAGTAATCGCTTATCACTCAACGTTTTGCGATCAAGCTGCATGGTTCGAAACAGGGGAAGCTTGCGGCCTACATCAGCCAGGGGAAATTGCATCAGATACTCATCGACGTAGAGCTGTGCGGTGTGATGTGCCGGGACTTTGTTCTGCACACCACCTTTCTCTTGCAGGATGAAATAGCTGCGCTTGGACTGGGTGTAGTAGTCACTGACATCAAGCTTGGTGACCGCTGAGACACGAGCAAAGCTGTAGGCCATGGTAGCGATGATGGCGCGATCACGAAAAGCACAAATGCTATCCAGTTTGATCGAGTCAAAGAGCATGCGCATCTCTTCAGTGGTCAGGATCGGCGTACTGCCTTCCTTGACCACATGCTTGGGGGTTTTCACCGATTTGGCAGGATTCATTGTGATGATCTGCTGCATGACCAGAAAGTCAAAAAGCTGACGAAGACCTGCCATGTACAGCTTGATTGAAGGTGCCGATAAACGCTCTCCCAGATGATGCACATAGGCACCGATCATGTGAGGCTCGACATCCTCAAGCTCAATACCCGCAGGGGCTATCCAGTCTGCAAAGTCATAGCAGGCCCGTAGGTAGACAAAGCGGGTATTGGGGTTGGCGATCTGGGTTGCAAAGAATTCCCAGAACTTCTTGCGCTTGTAGCCTGTGCCATCAAACAGGACCGGCGTACTGCCGGTCTTTATTCGCTGAACAAGGCTCGTGGTGTCAACCGGAGCCAGGGCTTTCATGGCTAGCTGCGCTTTACCAGGCTCAAGTCATCATTGCAGGTGCCTACGATGACGTAGCTTACATCCCACGACCAGATTTCATGCGTGTCCGTTGGTGTAGGTCCACCAAAAGTAGGTAGATCGGTGGACCATTGCCCGTGCTTATCAAGAACAGAAGGGTCATTGGCCTGCATCGCTTCAAACAGCTCATTGAGTGTGTTGTATGGCGTCAGATAATCTTGGGCGCGAAGCGAACCTTTGGCAAAAACTTCAGAACTGTTGACTATTCTTGTCTTCATAGAGAGATCCTTGTAACTAAGTTTAATTGGTCCTCCAGTGTACTCCAGAATGCTCTGGAGAGTTACACGTACTCCCAGGCATATTTGCCCTGTTCATCGGGTCCGACATCGAGCTTGAAGTGCAGCAGCATGTCGCCGGTCTCATCATCAGCGTTTGAGATGGTGAACTCACTGGCCTTGCCTTGAGTTATCGTCGTGATGCTGTGTTCCAGCTCTTTGAGGTAGTTGGCCAGTGACCGGATCTCTCGTGGTAGAGAAATCCGGGTACTGCAATCGATGATGTCATGTTTGATATTGCTCATCAGACGATCAACGTGTGCAGATCATCGAGCAGTTCTTCCATCTGGACAGCGGTATAGGGTTCTCCCATGACGACTTGCTTGTGCCACTTGCGCAGTATTCTCTGGGCCTCGGTACGCTTGGGAATGATGAAAGCGCACGCGCCGCACGCGGGACATTCCCCAGCGGGCACCTCTTCGCCGGGGTAGATTCGGTCCTCGATGTCAGAGATGGGTTTAAGCTTTTTGGCTTTGCCTTTCCAGCCGCAATTATCACAGCGACATTTCAGGTCTTTGTCCAATTGGACGTTTAAATAGGTTGTACTCATGGTTTTTTCCTCTGAGGGTTGGCGAAAGTCTTCACGTTCGGCCAGGTGGTAGAAATTGTGGTCCTCATCGACAAAGAATGTGCGACCTTTCCAGTCTTGCAAGATGGCCATTGCTTTGTTGTAAAGATCCTCCGATTCAGGCTCGGGTTCACTGGCCAGGTCAAAGCCTGCAGAGTTTGCCAACTGTATGATCTGTCTGCCGGTGAGGATGATTGTTTTGATCATGGGTATCTCTTGTAGGGTGGTCAGTGTTTTGTGGAAGTCTTTGGCAGATACTCGACAATGTTTACAGCCATAAGGCTACTGCCAGTGGCACTGGATTCCGGGTAGGTCATGAGCTTGCCGGTACCCAGCTTGCCAGCAAAGCCGAAGGCTTCCAGAAGAGCTTCGATAGATTCTTTGGATGGGTACCCTTCCTGGTCGATCATCGATACCGACAAGTGGTGCACTAAGCGCCCTTCTCGATCCGGTTCATGGGAGTAGCAGCAGCGATACCCTTTGTAGATATCAATGCAGTGTTTTGGGTCACTGCCGATCGCTGGCAGATTGCCTTGCATGCGATCTTCCATGGAGTCCAGAGTCAGCGGATTTGTGGTGGCAAAAATGATCAAATTGTCGATCTTTTGCTGCGTTGCAACATTGAGCAACAGGATGCTCATCCGGTTTTTCTCATGGGTATCTTCACAACATGACCACTGTGGCATTGCATACAGAACCTGTTCCTAGTCAGTACGTCATCCAGGACGTGCATTTGTTTTGCGACATCCCAGTGGACATAAGCTTCGAATTTGACATCAGAAGATCCACAAGGCTTGCAGACGTATTCAATCATCGGATCCTCAGTCTCAATGCTCTGGTTTTCCAGAATCTGGGGATCGGCATCGATGGGAGGTCTGATAGAAGGAGTTTGTTGTTTCATGGCTTTGAGCTCTTTGAGGAATTGGTAAACGGCGTAGGAACGCACCTGTACGTCTCGTGGTGGCACGATCACCCCTGCAGTGGTAGCAATAGAGGGGGTCAGTTTA
>RCMY010016961.1_pt1 | contig 10503 bp, 5 predicted proteins | sample 2041341 | NCBI WGS metagenome assembly RCMY01 (sample SAMN09708234, study PRJNA481090) | Marine sediment metagenome, whole genome shotgun sequencing project.
TTATGCATTGCCGGCGGATAGAGCGTAGTACCCTTATATTTGATCATCTGTTTTTTACGGCCCACCACGGGGCCAAGTCGCATGGTATTTCTTCCGCAATCGCAGGGCGAGGTATGTGAAACTACCATATCACCGGTCTTAAACCGTAATAGCGGCATGGCTTCGACGCCCAAAGTTGTGATGACCAGTTCACCTTCGGTGCCTGCGGGAACGGGATGATCTTCACCATCCAAAATTTCCGTGATGATCAATTCGGGATGATGGTGGCCGCCCTGTTGTTCCGAACACTCGGTAAAAGCGGTACTCATTTCGGTAGAGGCGTAGGTGGAATACAGTTCGATATTCCAAGCCGATCTTATCTTATTTGCAAGCACGTTGAGCGAGAAATCTTGATTACGTAAAGATTCTCCGATACAAATCGCCCCTTTAATTCCCGAAGCGTTCACATCAATATTCCGTTGTTCAGCGTACTCTATCAATTTCAATAGGAATGATGGCACCACGACCAAATAGGAAGGCCTGAATTTTTGAATGGTATCCCATTGCAGTTCAGGGATGCCCGCTCCTACTCGAATAATCCCCGCCCCTAGTTTTCTGGCGCCCAAAAAATAGGCAAGCCCCGCCATAAAACGTCGATCGATGGTCGTGGTCAATTGTAGGATGTCGTCTTCCGTTATCCCCGCACAGGCAAACGAAATTGCTTCGTTATAGGCCAACCGGTCGAGATCAGCATCGGTTAGGCCAACGGTAACAGGTTCGCCGAGCGTTCCTGATGTGGTGACAAAATCGACAATCTTATTTTTCGGAACGCATAAAAAGTCATCGTTAAATTTTTGAAGATCTTCCTTGGAAGTTGTTGGAATACGTGTCAGATCCTCTAGAGTTTGAACGGCATCGACACTTATTTTATGCTTTCGGAACAAACGCCGATAGTAAGGCGAATTCATATTCAGATACTCGAAAAGCGCCCTCAATTTCTCTTCTTGGAAGGTCTTGATTTCTTGTAAGGATGCTTTTTCGATTTCTGGAACCATCTTCAACGTTTTAACTTGCGAATATAACGCTCTACTTCTTCCCTGTCCGGAACCGTGGTGATTTCTTTGGTCTCCGCTTCCAAAAAAGCGGTCAAAGCCAAACGATTATATCCTTTTTCATAATTGTACTTCCCGACCAAGTAATATGCTTCCCAAAAATCGGGATTAAGAAGGATAAATTCTTGTAGCGTCTTTTCTTCTATATATCCATCCGAAGAAATCGCCTTCGTAATTTGGTTACGGAGCTTCCGGTAGCGCTTATAATGTTGATATGCCAAAGTATTTAGAAAGGGGTCTTTAGGAATGTTCAATTTTTCTTTGGACATTGATTTTGCCTTGGGATTTCTATCCTTTTCATTTTCATTGAAAATTTCGTTGAGGTCATAGGCCACGAACTCTCCCATTTGATACGGACTACTGGATACCCACACTTTTAAGTCCTCAGGTTGGAAAACGATGCCATGGTGGGCTAACAGTTGGTTCAGGGCCTTTTCGTTTCCATAACCAATGCGCTTATCATCAAGGCCCTTTTTATCGCGGAGGATGTCAACGACGATTTGGGGAGTCACTTTCGGTTGTTCGTCCAACAAATCTTCCATGCGCTCGTAGCGGTATTGCGAATGGCTTTCGAGAATGTGCTTTTGGTTTTTTTTGTCGTTGGCGTAGGCCGCGCTCTGAAAATGGTTGGAACAGATCAATTGGTTGGAATTCTCGACTTCGTACACTCCAAAATTGTTCGGTGAGATTTCGATTACGGCGGCCCGCTTGTCTTTGGCACTTCCAACAAAAATGGATTCCGAAACAAAGACTTCCCGTTTTTTGGCTATGGAGATGGCTTCGTCAATAGTCGATGCGTATTGCAAAATCTCACGGGTTACCAACGAAATCGGAGTTTTGGCGACCAATGGGAAATCAGATTTCCCTGCATTGATGGTTACGGTCAGGCCTTGGTCGTTCATTCCCGATAGCACGCCGATAAAGCCGCCCCAGGTGACCGACATGAACTTATGTCCGTCATCGGGATTGACAAAGGCGATAATCTTGTTTTCCGCGAATTTATCCCCTACATAGAAATCAAAATTGCGGCCAATGATCATTTTTCCGTCCTCGGTATGGTCGCCCCAGGCCGCAAAGCTCGAACAGCCTACCAGTGCCAAATCTTGCAGCGCATGGCCGATATCATGCGCGCCATGAAAGTACATGACCCGTTGATAGGGTTTGGCGATATAATCGAAATCTTTTGAGGCGTATTGGGCCATTCCGTAGATTTCAGCTTTGAATTGCTCGTCGATGTTGCGATACATTTTACGGTTGAACCAGGCCAAAAACTTTCGAAGCAGTTTTTGTTTGCCTTTAGAGGGAACTAGGGAATCGATTTTATCGACAAAAATCTGTTCCTGTTGATTGAAGAGCTCTTGGGTAAGACTACCTGCCTTTAATCCTAGTTCATAGGGATTTCCGTCGACGTACAACTCCCACTGGCCTTGTCGATTTTTGGTCAAAAAATTATCGCCTAACACAAATGTGGAGTCGTTCAGTTGGGTGCGTTCCGGGATTTCGGATTCGTATTGACTTATGTTCGGGATATCGTGCAATGATTTTTTGACACCGCAGGAACTTAGGAATAAAAGCAATATCATAAATAGTTGGATGTTTTGAAGCCAAGTACACGAACCTCCCCAAGCCCCTATCCATAAGGGAAGTGGCAGTAATTTTATAAGATCAACCTGATTAAATAAACTCATAAACGTTTAAGCTCCTAACCTGCCCCTACAGGCAGGCAGGCTTTTTTTAAGTAAGATGTTTCTTTGTTTTAAAATCCCGCTCCATCCTTTCGCTGCCAAATCTCCTTTTATCTTCTGACTATTGTAACTGCCCGCTTTTGGCTCTTCCCGCCACGATTTTTTCCAATAAATACTCAGCACCCAAAATCTCCGAACAGGTCACAACCCCGCTAATGGTAACTCCTAAAATACCGTGCATGTTCAAGCTCTGCCCCGTAAAATAAAGGTTTTCTATTTTGGTACGGGGAGAGATGAACGATTTTAACGGATTCTCCACATCTTTAACATAGCCGTACATGCCCCCACGATGGCACCCGATATAATCGCGATACGACAAAGGCGTCGAGGTGTGGATGGATTGGATGCACTCGCGGATATTGGGGAATTTCTTCTCCAGTTCATTCAGAAATATCTCCGTCTTTTTCTTTTTGAACTCCGCATAGGTCTCCCCACGGTCGTTCTTATCGGCGACCGTATTAAAGGTCTTTGCCCAAGGGATTACCTCTTCAAAACGCATATAGGCGATGGCGGTCATCTGTTCGCCCCATGCGTCCTGATTTTTGCGGACGCCCATGGAAACCATATAGCTCAGGGGCCAATTATCTTGGGTGTATTTGTGGCCGTTCCAAACGGCGTCAAGGTCTTTGGAATGGTAGTAATTGTGGTTCAGGTACTTGAAGGATTTCGGTTTTAATGCTATATGGATGCTAAAGGCCGAAATCGTACTTTCCATCTCATCGATGCGCTGGGTAAACGACTTTCTGAAGGGTTCGCCTTCCGTCAACTGTAAGGTGCTTTTTGGATCGATATTCGATATAAAAAGGTCGCCATTAATTCTTTTCCCCGTTTTGGTAATCACGGAGACCGCTTTTTTATCGGTAACATTGATGCGGATTACTTCCTGATGTTTAAACGCATCGCCGCCGTTTTCCTTTAAACGACGGATGAGCAATTTGGTAATCTGGCTTCCCCCATCGGCACAGCGGTAAGAGCTTTCTATAAACGAGTTGACCGAAAGCGCATGAACATAAAAGGGAGTTTTATCAGGTTCGCCTGCGTACAAAAGATTTGACCCGGCCAGTACGGCCCGCAACCTCTTGTTCTCTGTCAATGAATCGATGTAGGATTTTGCCCCAAGTGCGAACAGATCCGAATCTTGATGGTAGGGCTTACCTTCTTCGAGATTATAAAGCGGAAATTTTCGGCAAACTTCTCGTAATTTATCGCAATAGGCAAGAATTGCATCGGCTTCTTCCGGAAATTTTAGCGTTAAATGAGATGCGAAATTTTCATAGCCCTGTGCATGCGGATATTCGGTATCATCGTCGTCAAAAGTGATGATATCAAAACCGTTTTCGTCGAGCTTCTTAAAATGGAGCCCATCTAAAATATCAAGATACTCGAAGTAGCGATAGAGATTTTGGCCTTCGGACAGTCCACCTAGATAATGTACTCCGGTATCGAAAATGGTCTTTTCACGTACAAAAGTCTGAAGGTTCCCCCCAAATTGGTTGTTTTTTTCGAGTACGCAAACAGATTTCCCCTCGCGTGCCAAAATGTTAGCCGCGACCAGACCGCCCATTCCGCTGCCAATGATTACGATGTCGTAGTGTGCTTTCATGCTTTTCTGACCATTGCCAAAATACGGATAATTTTGGTAATTCAATTGGTTGGCTAAGGGCTGGTTATGGGTTGTTTTCTTCGATTAAATCAGTCATCACGATTTTAAGATAGGAAGATGGGTCTTAAGTATGGGCCAGACATTTTCATCTCAAACGTTGTCATACGCATAGATGATTTGATTTCTAAGACCAACAATCGATTTTGCACTTGTTATTTTTTCCGCCAAATCAATAGGCTTGAACCGTACCAAGAAATCAATATCGCTTTTATCTGTAAAATCTTCTCTCAAAGCAGAGCCGAAAAGGTAGATTTTAGCTACATGGTGGTGATTGCAGAGTTTTCTAAGACTTTCGATATGAGCTTCAATGGTTTCCATGGCTCTAAGTTAGGGAAAATCGTTCGTCTTATTCTTAGTTGATGGCTAACCTAAAATTGAAAAGCAAGAAATGACACTTGTAATTGGCCCAACTTTATGTATCCTAACTCGTTCATGTGGATAGGGTCATTGTAATATATGTGCTTATTGTATACATTAAATCCGCCTGAAAAGAATTGATCGAGAACCGGAATCCCGTGAAGCTGGCAGACTCTTTTTTGCATTTCAACATATTCGTTCATCCCCTGCACATAAAACGGATCGTACCCACCTCGGTCATTAAAGGCCTTACTAGAAGTGAAAAAATAGATAACGGAATGGGGATTCAGCTCGTAGATTTTTTTTATACAATAGTTGATTCCGCCAGCTTGGGTCGTCAGTTTTTCATTATTATAACCATCGAATTCTGTATAATCGGTGTAAGATCCAACATCCCTATGATTTGTATAGTCATTCGTTGAGGCCCAAAGGATATAGATATCGAACACACCGGCTTCATCAACTTGTTGTTGAAGGGATTTCCCTTGAACTGAAGAAAACCCTGCACCAGATACTCCGTAATCGGTAATAGTCATGTCCAAATTTTCTTTCCACAGACTTTTGGCACTCTCACTGGCCGGTATTACGGAAACCGATCCGCCAAAAACAGCTACGGATTTTCCGTAATTGACGGATTTGCTAAATGTAGTTTCTTCAATGCTATCTTGTGAAAATGCACTGTTGGAAAGAAGAATAAACAAAAGAATCAGATACTTGATGCTTCCTTTCATAGTAGTTTATTGAAGGTCGTATATGTCAAATTATTTGTTCAGGGCTTGCCCTGTTTTAAAATCAAAAATCCTTAATAGGAGAAGAAATATCCATCTAAATCTTAAAACAGCGATCGTTTATATCCGCTAACTCCTTAATAACACCATAAAGTTAGCATTTTGAACGGAAGCGATAAAACCATCCGGTATTCCGATTTGTTGCCCGGCCTTCAATAAGATCAAGATTTTAATTTCATCCAACTTATCCTTAGCTATCGACTTCATATCCAACAATTCCAAATTCACGATCAAAACCTTCGCATGATGCTCGAAGACTGCTTCCACCGAATCCACCACCTCAATTTTGCAATATTGATGCGTCAAATAATTATTCCTCAAGATTGCCCTCGCTTCCGCGTCGTCCAAATAGCTGATAATTTTCCGGTCGATGGAATCTAGGGCCAACAGCAAATCCAATTGTCCTAAGTCTTGGGAAAGATGGATTATGGTATCCGTATCGCCAATCGTTCCTAAAATGGCTCTGTAGGTTTCCGCATTATCCTTTAAATCCTTTTTGACCGCTTTGTACAGGGCATCCCCTTTATGTCGATAATTTTCTAAGATCAGTTTGTTCCAATAGGTCGGCCCCTCATTCTGGTTGCGAAACCTTCTGAATTCCGACCTGAAATACTGACCGATATGTTTTGGGCGTTTGGAATAGCTTTTTGGGAACCGGGAATCGTCCGGAGTAATTCTAGGTAATATTTCAAGGGTAATGCTTCCGTCTTGTATGATAAAACTTCCCTTGGGCGAAACTTCGGAGCAGCCATGAATCAATACGGGAAGAATATCAAGGCCAAGCTGTTCCGCCAAATAGAAGGCACCTTTGTGAAATCGACCTATTTTGTTATTGGTCGATCGAGCTCCTTCAGGAAATGCTATGATAGAAAAGCCTTGGGCCAATTTTTGTTTTAGAAATGCTTCACCGTTTTCGATACCTCCTGAAACAGGGTAGGCACCGTGGAGTCTAGCGGCATAGCCTAAGGTTTTTGAATTGTATACATGGTCCTTGACCAGATAGATGCATTTCGGATGCAGCATGCCCATGGCCAAAATATCCAAAAAGGAGGTATGGTTGGCAATCATCATGGCCGGCTTTTCAAAAGTTTCGTCATGGTTATTGATTATCTTTTTGGATAGAAAGGGGTTCGTATACAACACCGATTTCATAAACTTAGATGTCACCTTGTGCAGCCCCAACAGTTTCTTGGTTCTTGCGTTCGGATTTAATATCAAGACAATCCATGAACAGATGGAAAGCAGCAATCCTCCCAGATCAAAATAGGCAAACGACAAAAGAGAATGAATCAAAACTCTCGGCTGAATAGGCCTCTTACGGGTGTCTCCCAAAAAAAGCCTGAATAACAAGGGTTGAAGGGTGAAGGCGACGAAAAGCGCACAGCCGATACCGATAAGTGAGACAACGGAAACCGTGTACAGCACTGGATGCTTGGCAAAAATCAAAACCCCAACTCCGGCGATGGTAGTGATAACCGATAGTATAATAGATGTTTTATGTGTAGTAAGCGTCTTTTCGCCCGTGCGGTATTCGGTCAGCAGTCCGTTGGTCATAAAAATACTGTAGTCGACACCCAGCCCGAAGATAAAACTACAGATGATGATATTGAAGATGTTGAACTCAATATGCAAAAGCCCCATGATACCGACCGTCAGAAACCAGGTCACAAAAATTGGAATACTGGTAATCAGCGTCAGTGTAAAGCTTCGGTAAAAGAGGAATAAAATCAAGAGTACCACAATCAGCGAATAGGTCAAAAGATGATTGAAATCGTTCTTCAGATTGCCCAAAAAAGTCTCGTTGACGTTTTGCCGATCGATGAGCAGTGTGTTTGGTGTATTTTCGAATTGTTCACGAATACCGTTGGCATGGGTATCATCGACCTTAACTAAAGAGGTGATAGTGGTGCCGTTTTCATCTTTCACAATATAATCATCAACGGAAAAGGATTCGATCGCCGAAATATCGGCAAGCTGTAAGGGTTCGAAATCGGCATCCAAAAGAGAATAGAACCGGGAAAAGGTAGTCGGTTTAAAGCCTAGATCGGAACCGCTGTCTATAAGGTTCTGTTTAAGGGAATCGATTTTCGAGGCACCCCAAAACCGCTGCCAAGCCTCGATTTTTTGTTGCTGGGTGCGGTTTGATTTTACCAAGGTGCCAACAGATCCGAAACTAACGATCTTGCCGCGTTCTTTCAGTTGCTCCAGTTGCAGGTAAAGGCTATCGTTCCGTTTTAAAACTTCCTGAAGATTCTCGCCGTAAGTGGACAGGTAAAGCGATTTCGAGCCGATGTCCGTAAGTTTTTCAAGGCGTTCTCGGGCATCCAATAAAGCTTGGGTCTCATAGTTGAGTTTGGTGATATCTTGGTCGAAAACGACTTTATGGTACGTAAAAATACTGGTGACAAAAAGGATGGCCAATGCTGCAATGGCCCATTTACTTTTATGCCATTCAAAATTGGCCCATTGATCCAGTATTGTCTTTTGGGCCGTCAGTGCCTTTTTGCCCCTGTAAACCTGGGGTATAAAAAGCAGTGCGAAAACGGAAGCGCCCAAAACGCTGATGGCGGCAAATAGGCCTAAGTCTTGCAAGGCCTGGGAATCCAAAAATAATAAACAAAGAAATGCACTGGCCGTAGTGAGGCTGCTGATCAATACCGAAGGAGCGACTTCTTTGAACAGGCTTTCCATATCTTCTCCGTTTCGGATATGGGTCAAGATGTGAAGCCCGTAATCCAAGGTTACTCCGAGCAATATCGCGCCGATGCCTAGGGAAAGCGCCGAAATTTTATCGCGGATCAAACAAAGAAAAGCAATAGCTAATAAACCGCCGAAAAGGGTAGGGGCGAAGAGGATCAGCGGCAATACCAATTTGCGATAGAACAAGATTAGCAAAACAACGAGCAAGGTCAGCGCAATGCCCACCGTAAATTTTATGTCGCGTTCGATTTGTTTCGCATTGGAAACGGCACTCAGGGCCGCCCCGAAATACTCGCTGCTGGCCTTTTTACCGTATTTGGCGTTCAAAGCATACTGAATACTGTAGAGCGCATCCGAAAAAGGCAGGTTTTTGTTCGTTTCACCAGAACCGAATTTTGGGGAGATAAAAAGTAGAATGTTCTCTTCCTCTTCATTGAGAAGAAATCCGTTTTTGAGCTTGAAGCCTTCCCCAAAACCCAATTGGCGTAATTTTTTTAGGGCTATAAAGGATAGTCCCAATGGATCCCTTACGATACTTTTTTTGGCAACGATACCGGTCGGGGAAATCAAGGTTCGGTAGTTGTCGCCCGTAATCTTTGTAATGCTGTCTTGGGATAGTTTGTTTTGGATGGCCCCATAATCGGAAGTTTCCAAAAATAGCGGAAGGTTCTCATAGACCAGATCAAGGGTCTTGGGTATATCTTCTGGAGCGACCCTTCCCTGAATATTTTTTATGAATTCGCCTTGGCTTGATTCCACGCTATCCAAAAACTCGGTTGCGTATCGGGTCAGATCATCGACGGTACCGGTTTCTCCTTTTCGAATGTTGACCACGATTTTATCGGTAAAGGCAATCGATTTAAGAACTTGCAACGTCCGCTGCGTTTCCTCATTGGCGGGAATTAGGGAAGAAATATCATCATCAAATTCAATCTGTCTGGCAATGCCGAGAAGTGCCCCGATGATGCCCAACAGGCACAAAAGGGCCAACCATCGTTTTTTGGCGATGGCCTCGTAGGCTCGGAAAAAGAAACTACCCATTTTCTACGGCTATTTTTCGTTTGGCCATTTGGGTCAGGGCCAAATAGCCTATCAGGCCTGAAAGTATCGAAACTATGGTCGCCAAGACAAAACTTCCTATGAGATAGGTTTTCAATCCTTTTAAGGCCACAAGATTGTTCATAATATTTTCCGGGGAAAAGAAATTTTCTTCCCCGGTGATCCAAACTCCCGTTTGAACGCTAAGATAGAATACGAACGGTATAAATGGCGGAAGGCTGATATTCGAGAACGCAAAGGCAATGGGTTTGTTCAACTTAAACAAAAATGCTAGAGCGAGTACCAAAAGTGTGTGCAGCCCCCAAAACGGACTCAATCCGATAAAAAGGCCCAAAGCAATGGAAAGGGCTTTTTTTCGAGGGGAATCATTACTTCCCAAAACGGCCAAGAATTTTGTAATCCCTTTTTTCTTGACTTTCCGAAAAAAATCACGGGGTTTGATGTAGAAAAGCGTGACGAAAACGAACACCGTATTCAATACGCTGATACGGGCAAAATCGGGTCCTTTTCTAAAGTGGGAGACTCTTTCCGCTTCATCGTAAGAGATTTTAACGGGAATATTTTTAACTGAAGTACCATTCCAAGCGGCCTTAACGATGACCTCGATCTCGAACTCGAATTTTGAGGTATACAAGTTCAGTTTTTCGATTTCCCTGAGCGGATAAAGCCGGTAGCCGCATTGGGTATCCGTAAGCCGTATGCCCGTTTCGAACCAGAACCAAAAATTTGAGAACCGGTTGCCAAAACTACTGGATCCGGGCACATCGTGTTGCTTCATATTGCGAGACCCGATGTAGAGCACGTTTTTGGTTTCTTCTTGTTGTAAGGCTTCCAAAAAAACAGGAATATCCTCCGGAAAATGCTGCCCGTCGGAATCTATGGTAATGGCAAAGTCATAGCCTAATTTTCGGGCTTCCTTGAAGCCGATTTTTAGTGCGTTGCCCTTGCCCTTGTTTTTTTTTAAATGTACTTGAAGGATTTCGGGGAAATCCCGAAGAACACCTTTGGTTTCGTCGGTCGACCCGTCGTTGACAACAATGATGTTTTGAGTCTGTCGCAAGACCCCGTTCAACACCTTTTTAAGCGTACCCATATTGTTG
>RCMY010010072.1_pt1 | contig 10501 bp, 10 predicted proteins | sample 2041341 | NCBI WGS metagenome assembly RCMY01 (sample SAMN09708234, study PRJNA481090) | Marine sediment metagenome, whole genome shotgun sequencing project.
GGCAAGCCATCAGGCAGCGGGGTGTGTGCGAATGCGGCCTGATCTTCTGGCGTGCCAATCGACAACAGCAGGTCGGCCCGCGCCAACCCGTCTTGTACCGGTTCGCGCAGGGGGCCGGCTGGCAGGCAAAGACCATTCCCGAAACCCTTGGCGGCATCCACCACTACAATGCTTAGATCCTGCTTCAACGCCGGGTTTTGAAAGCCGTCATCCAGTACAACTACACTTGCCCCGTCCGCCGCTGCGGCGCGTGCGCCGGCAGCACGGTCACGGGCGACCCAGACGTCGGCAAAGGCGGCCAGCAAAAGCGGTTCATCCCCAACTTGCGCTGCTGAGTGCCGCGACGGATCAACCAAAAGCGGCCCTTTTTCGGTACCGCCATATCCGCGCGATACAACATGTGGCGTGTGGTAGATGTTACGTAGATGTTCGACCACGGCCATAACTGTCGGCGTTTTCCCCGTGCCGCCGGCGTTTATATTGCCGACACACACAACCGGAATACCCAATTCTATAGGTGATCCATGGGCCAACCGCCGCGCGGTGGCTCTTGCGTACAAAGCCCCTAGGGGCTGCAGCAAACGCGCACGCCAATCCGGTTTGGGCAAAAACCAAAAGGGGGCGTTTCATCTTTCGGCCTCTTGCTGGTCAAGTGTGTCTTGGACCAAATCTATCACCTTGTCCGTCAAGGCAGCACCGCGGCTAATCACGTCCCACCCGGCGTGCGCCATTACGGCAGCTTGGTCCGGCGCGATTAAACGGCTGACCGCGGTTCCCAGAGCCGTTGCGTCATTGACGATCCGCGCGGCCCCTTCTGACGCGAGGCGCGTGTAGGATGGCAGAAATCGCCGCACCTTTGGCCCATATAGCACTGCAGATCCAAGGGCGGCCGCCTCGAACGGGTCACATCCGCCCGGTCCGCTGGTCAGGGAACTACCCAGAAATGAGACTGGCGCAAGGCGATAGAAAAGCCCTATTTCAGAGGGGTCATCGGCCAGCATGATCTGTGTCGAACTGTCAGGATATCCCTCATCCCCCCATCGTAGAACGCGGAAATCTTCCTGGGCCATAATTGCGGCAAAATTTGCTGCCTGATTTGGATCGGCTGGCATCACGACCAAGAGCAGCCGGTGAGATAAACGTAGTGCCTGACGATGTGCTCTTAACACGGTCAAAAGCTCGTCTTTCATGATCTGATTAGCAAACCAGACCGGCCGGCCGACCAAGGCAGCGGACAGATCGGCCATGTCGGAATCGATACAGGGCAACGCCTGTCCACCGGCCTGAAGCGCGGGTGTCATTTCGACTTTGTCCCGCGAGATGCCAAGGCGAATCAATCGCTGAAAACCAGCATCGGACCGGGCCAGAATGGCCGAAAAATGTGAAACCAACTCAAACGTCAAATCACGCATCCAGCGGTCGCGACGTCCGTCAAAACCACCGCTATCGGCGTCGATCAGAAACAACGGGCATTTACGCTTCGCTGCCGCCAGAATAAGGTTCGGACGCAGTCTGCCCCATGCCCAAACGCAGGCGTTGGGCTTCCAGTGATTCAGAAACGCCGCTACGGATGTCGGGTGGTCATCGGGAAGATCATCGATGATTACGTCAGCATGGGAAGATGGCGGACGTCCACCGCCAATACTGCTTTTCGGGAGTGTGATCAGGACGCGTAGCCCCGACCTGCTGCGGCACAGCCGTGCTGCGAGATCTTGGATGGCAAGCAAGCTTCCCGGTTCCGGCGCATGGCACCAAACCAGCTCACCGTCGGGGCGGTCTGCAGCAGGCGTGAACGCCGGCGCGGAACCGCGCCCTGCATAGGCGCGATACGCGGCCAGCGTAAAGGTCGGCACCATTAGCGATTAGCCCAGTTCTTCGGTCGAGGAAGCAGCGGCCTCTTCGTCCCGCAGGCGGTGCAAATGCGCAATAAAGTACCGCATGTGCGCGTTATCTACCGTGCGCTGTGCCTCGTTTTTCCAAGCGTCATAGGCGCTGGCATAATTCGGGAAAATACCGACCACGTGAATGTCATCTACATTTTTGAACGCTGTTCCCGTTGGCGAAACCAGTTCGCCGCCAAAGACAAGGTGTAGGCGTTGGGTCATGGTGCAGTCCTTTGTTCTCGGATGAATGCCGATGCCAGTATCTAAGGCAATGGGTCACGTATGGGCAAGGCTGCTAAGCAAATCCGCATGGATCGATGTGCCTGCCGCAAGTACGCCATTTAGTCGCGGATCAGGGTTGTTAAATCGTAAAGAGGCCCCGGTTTTATCGGTACAATACCCGCCAGCTTCGGTCACGATCAAGGCACCAGCGGCAATGTCCCACTCCCAACTCTTCCGCAGGGTTACCATGCCATCGAACCGCCCTTGCCCTACCAGCCCCAGCCGATAAGCCAGCGATGGACGATGGGCACGTTTGAAGCCAGGGTCGCCCGCAATCCAGTGTTGTTTGGCCATGACAGGCTTGGTTGCCAGAACCGTTGCGTTGCTCAGACCTTGGGTGGTTGAGGCGTTGATTATCTGATCATTCAACGTTGCACCACCGCCCAGCGAGGCCGCATAGAGCCGATCGAGCATTGGCAGGAAAACAACGGCAGCGGTTATTTTGCCTCCTTGGGAAATGGCCAGCGAATGGGACCACGTATCAGACCCTTCGATAAAGCTTCGGGTGCCATCAATCGGGTCGATAATAAAGACGTGGGATTGATCCAGCCGCCTTTCGGTATCTTCGCTTTCCTCGGACAACCACCCGTAATCGGGGCGGGCTGTTGTCAATGTTTCGTGCAGCATTGCATTTACAGCCAGATCAGCTTCAGTCACAGGGCCAGCATCGCCAGGCTTGTCCCAGCGTTTCGCCGTCTGCCCTGTGAACGATGTGGCAATCTGGCCAGCCTTGCGGGCGCAGTCGATCAAAAGGTCAAGATCACGCACCGGCAAGTGTCATTCCCGGAACAAGCAAGGATGGCACAACGCGGCTAAGATGCGTGCGTGCGTCGTTTGCAGGGACAATGCTGCGCAGCATATCGCGTAAATTGCCTGCTATCGTACATTCATTTATCGCATGGGTGATTTCGCCATTTTCAACCCAAAGACCAGAGGCACCACGCGAATAATCGCCTCGTAGAGCCGATCATAGAGGTTACAAGCAACCCCGTTCCCATGTCTTTGATGAGGTCATCACGTGTTGCGTCACCTTGGGTTAAGGAAATATTCCAGATTGCAGGGCCGGGGTTTGATCCGGTGCCGCGCGCAGCGTTTCCGGTTGGGGCCATCCCCAGTTTCCGGGCCGTTGCCAAATCCAGGGTCCAGCCTTTCAATGTCCCGTTTTCAACAATCACGCGTCGGTTCGTGGGCAGACCTTCGCCGTCAAAGGGCCGTGATCCAGATGTACGGGGGCGGTGTGGGTCCTCGACTATCGACAGACCGTCGGGCAATACCTGTTCGCCCATCGCGTCGCGCAGCCACGAGGCACCACGCGCAATTGCGGATCCGTTCATGGCCGCCAGCAGGTGCCCGATCAGCGTGGATGAAATACGCTCATCGAACAAAACAGGATACGCACCCGTTGGTGGTTTGCGGGCATCCATCCGCAATAACGTGCGTTCTGCCGCCGAGGTGCCAATGTCTTCTGGGCTCCGCAGATCGGCCTGAAAAATGCGGCTGTCCCCGTCATAGTCCCGTTCCATTGCTGTGCCACTGCCTGCGATCGTAACGCAGGACAAACCCCGATCTGTGCGGGTATATCCGCCCTCAAACCCGTTGCTGGCGGCCAGATAAACTTGTTGTTCACCGTAGGCCGCACTGGCGGATTGCACCTGTGAAATACCCTTGACGGCCAGTCCTGCGGCCTCGGCCCGTGCGGCATCATCTTGCAAGGTCTGTGGCGACGGCTCTGGCGTAGGGTCAGCCAGTTCGAGCGCTTCAATATCCCAGCTGGTTGCCAGTTGATCGGGGTTCGCGAGGCCGGAATATGGGTCTTCGGGGGCTTCCTTGGCCATTGCGACGGCGCGGTTTGCCATTTCCTCGATTGTGCGGATGGAAGTGTCGGACGCTGACACATTAGCCGACCGCTTGCCCACAAACACACGCAGGCCGATATCAACACCCTCGGACCGTTCCGCTTGCTCCAAGGCACCGCCACGGACGTCTACACTGACCGATGTGCCGCGCACGGCCATAGCATCAGCGCTGTCTGCACCGGCATTCTTGGCGGCAAGCAACAGTGCTTTGGTCAGCGCATCAATGGATTGCGGCATGGGAGGCTCCTAGAGGTTTCAAAGGTTAGCTAGCGACCCCGCTGTCTGTCCGCAAGGGACGGGGGTGCGCGGCATCCGGCTGGCGGTCTATTTGATCCGCTGGCCATTCGCCAAAATTGCGCCGGAACGCGTGAATTCGATTTTGGTCTCAAGCGTATCTTCGCCATCGCCGGGGACTGCAAACATCGCCATCACCATCCGTGCACCCATCGCTGTTTGTGCGGGCAGCAACCCAGAATCCACCAGCGTATTCAAAAGGGTATTCCCCCCGACCAGTTTCAGATCAAGCGCCCCGTTGGGTTTCAGATCAGCATTGTCCGCATCGGGGTCCGTATTTTCAAACGTTGCAGCCCCAAACCCGGTCAGCCGCGCCCCAAGGGCATCAACAATCAACGAATTCAGTTTGATGCTTTCAGGTTTGGCCGGAACTTGCCGTGCGTCTGCCATCTGATCAACGTCTTGTATATCAAGGTAGTCAGTCAGCATTGTTGCGGTTCCGGTCATATCAAGTGCAACCGAGGCTGGATCGCGCGGCAAAGTCCCCTGAGGGTTAAGCATCCCCCAAACCATGTCAGACATGGTGAAATCAGACAGGTTCAACCCAAGGGCAAAGTTCTGCGGCGCTTCGGATTTCATCACAGGTGCGCTTAGGTTAAAGGCGGCATTGTCCATGGCAAAGGACAATAGGAAAGGAAACTGCGGTGGCTGAACTGATACCGTCGTGCCTTGGCGCGTCCCAGCATAACTAATGCCGTCGGCGCTGGTTTCCATGGTCAGTGTGCCACTCTCGGCGGCCATCGCGACCGCCAGGTTTCCGCTATTGGGATCCTCGATATTTACCGTAAAAGTGCTATTACCCGCTGTAGTTTTACCTGTAACATCCATGCCCGCACGCAACAGCCCCGCCATATCGCCCACCTGCGCCAAGGCGAGGGGCAAAATGCCATTGGCTATGAACGTAATGTCGGATGAGGTCCCTTTGACCGTGGCGATTGCCGGCTCATCAGGTTCCTTGAAACTCATGTCGTAGGAAACTGAACCTACCGTTGCAGTCTGATCGTAGTCACGCATCGCACCCAGTTTGCTATCCGTCCTGCTTTGAACGTCTTTCAACACGATGGCCATTTTGGCGTTCTGGGGGTCAAGCGTTTCGTTTCCCACTGTCAATTGATCCAATGTCAGCCCGACCGTTCCGGCGGAATAGCTGCTGGTCATGTTGGTTGGCGATCCACTCACAATCATGTCCTGAGCGGACTGATTCAGGATCATCGTCATATTGACGGGTTCCGCATCCGCCGCCGCAGGGGTGATGCTGAGCGAAACCGGCATAACAGCGGGCAACAGTACGGCTACGCTGCCGTCGTCGTTCTGCGCAAAGCCGATGCTTTCAAGTGTTACAAACATTTGACCCTGATCGGGGTCTGTGGCCAGATCGAATTTCACGTCACTGACAGTTAGGATGTCGCCGGATGTGCTTTCCTTGGCTGTCAGGCTGTACCCCATGCCTTGCATGTAGTCGCGCCAGTCCTGCCAGACCTCATTTGGTGTAATATCTGCGGATGCGATATGCGTAGTCGACAAAAGGGCTAAGGCCGAACAGCCAAGAACAGTGTGAAAGCGGGTCATCTAGAATTCCTTTGTCTTACGCAGATGGCGCGAATGTCATCCAGGCCTTAAAGATAATTGGTATCGATCTTCTTACAAGGCAACGCGCATTTTGGCCCAAATTGGGCTTTTGTCTGGCATAGGCTTATGTAGATGCTAAGTATCGACTAAACAAACGGCTTGGCAAATCTACAAGCCTTTTTATGGTGAAAGATGGGGCCCACGACATGGAAATGACTGGCAAGACCGTGATGATCACAGGCGCAAGCCGCGGCATCGGTGCAGAAGCTGCGCGCAGTTTCGCAAAAGCGGGGGCGAATGTTGTGCTGCTTGCCCGCTCTCAGGACGCTATTGCCAATCTGGCAGGCGAGATCGGTCAAAAAGCCATCGCAATCCCCTGCAACGTTGCCCGCTTTGGAGAGATGTTTTCTGCCGTTGAAACCACCATGCAGGCATTCGGCAGTCTGGACGTATTGATCAACAACGCTGGCGTAATCGACCCCATATCGCATCTGGCCAACTCTGATCCAGACGCGTGGGGGCACGCCATCGATATCAACCTTAAGGGCGTTTATAATGGCATGCGTGCTGCTTTGCCTGTAATGAAACATGCAGGTGGTGGCACGATCCTGACTGTCAGCTCCGGTGCTGCGCATCACGCGATTGAGGCATGGAGCGCTTATTGTGCGTCCAAGGCCGCGGTGAATATGATCGGCAGGTCCGTCCATCTTGAGGAAGCAGCCAACGGCATTCGCGCCATCGGGTTGTCACCCGGTACCGTTGCCACCCAAATGCAACGCGAGATCAAGGCGAGCGGCATAAATCCTGTCAGCGAACTGGCATGGGAAGACCACATTCCAGCCGATTGGCCCGCCCGTGCGCTGCTTTGGATGTGCAGTGCTGCCGCAGACCGGTTTTGCGGCGAGGAAATATCGCTGCGTGACGAAAGCATCCGCAAAGAGATTGGCCTGATATGATCGATTTTTCCCGCGAAGGCGACATTTGGACAGCCACCCTGAACCGGCCGGAAAAGGCCAATTCTCTTACCCATGACATGCTCGTGTCGTTGGCCGAATTCATGGAGGATGCGCAAGCGGCGCGCGCTGTGATCCTGACCGGCCAAGGCAAGGTTTTCAGCGCCGGTGCCGATTTGGAAGAAGCCCGTGCAGGCCTTGCGACGTCGGATATTTGGGAACGGCTGTCGGGGGCCATTGCTGCCCTGCCGGGGCTTAGCATCTGCGCGATGAACGGAACGCTTGCGGGCGGTGCGATGGGCATGGCGCTGGCCAGCGATCTGCGCGTCGCCGTTCCTACTGCCAAGTTTTTCTATCCGGTGATGAAGCTTGGGTTTTTGCCGCAGCCCAGCGATCCTGCACGCATGGCAGCGCTGATAGGGCCTGCGCGGACCAAGTTGATTCTAATGGGCGGTCAAAAGATAACCGCAGAAGATGCCTTGATGTTTGGCCTGATCGACCGGATTGTCGAACCGGAAGCACTATTGGCAACGGCGCAAGAAATAGCAGCCGATACCGTCGCAGCACCGGAACAGGTTGCGGCCGGAATCAAAGCAATGTGCACACCATAGTCAGGGAAATCGGGCGCGTCCGGGCAAGCGTCCTTAGATAAACGGCACGAATGGCACGCCGCATGCGCTTAGCGTTGTCAGAGTGGTTAATATGATGAAAAGCCGCATTTTGGTGCTCCTACCTATGTCGTAACGCCAACATCGTCGTGCAATTGGCTTACAGTCAAGTTAAGGCAGGTCCTTAATCCAATATTTTCTGCAAAGGCGTCCCCATGACCACTAAAACACAGACACATAAGCATGCTGTCGTGATTGGCGCGGGTCCTGCGGGGCTGATGGCTGCAGAAATGTTGTCGAACGCAGGCATGTCTGTAACTGTCTGCGACCACAAGCCATCGGTCGGGCGCAAGTTTCTGATGGCGGGCAAGTCAGGGCTGAACCTGACCAAGGTTGAACCCGCCGAGGTCTTTTTAAATGCGTTTACAGATGCCAAAGGACCGCTTGCGCCGATCATTTCTGCGTTCGATGGCGATGCAGTGCAGGAGTGGGCCAATGGACTGGGGCAAGAGGTATTCACCGGCTCAACTGGACGGGTGTTCCCAGCCGTGATGAAGGCATCCCCGTTATTGCGGGCTTGGCTGGTGCGGCTGTCCGAGGCGGGCGTTCAGGTCAATACGCGTTGGCGGTGGACGGGTTGGGACGACACCAAGCTGGTGTTCGAGACGCCGGATGGGACGCAGGTTTTGCAGCCCGATGTCACGGTGTTGGCGATGGGTGGTGCCAGCTGGGCACGGCTTGGGTCGACCGGTGAATGGGCCAAGGTACTTGCCGCTGATACACCCTTTACCCCATTTGCGCCTGCAAATGCTGGCATCGCAATGGACTGGACATCGCATATGGAAGCGCATTTCGGCACGGCGCTCAAAGGCATCGCGCTGAAGTCTGGGCCCTACCGTTCACGAGGCGAGGCGCTGATTTCGCGCCAAGGGTTCGAGGGCGGTGGAATCTACACCGTTTCGCGCGGCGTGCGCGAAGGACATCCGCTGATGCTGGACCTGCTGCCCGATCAAACGGTCGACGCTTTGGCCAAAAAACTGGATCAACCGCGCGGCAAGATGAGCATGGCAAATTTCATGCGCAAGGCGCTCAAGCTTGATCCGGTAAAGATTGCTGTCCTGCAGGAAATGGCGCGGCCCTTGCCAAACGACAATAAGGCGCTGGCAAAACTCCTTAAGGCGCTCCCGATTAAACATGCGGGTTTACGTCCGATGGATCAGGCAATTTCGACAGCAGGGGGGGTGAAGTTTGACGCAGTGGATGAGACGCTAATGCTGCGCAATCGTCCCGGTGTTTTTGTTGCAGGAGAGATGCTGGATTGGGAGGCCCCGACAGGCGGCTATTTGATTTCGGCCTGCCTTGCGACAGGCCGTTGGGCGGGGCAACATGCCGCCGCTTGGGCGCAAAAAGCCTAGCTTTCTTTTGTTGCCGCCGCCTTGAATGCAGGGCGATCGCGCATGGATTTCGCCCAAGCGCCCAGTTTGTCATCCACGCGGTCGAAACCTGCGCCGATGGACCAATTGATGCAATGCGTGGCCAGCAGATCAGGCACGGTTACCTCGTCCCCCATCAAAAATGGCCCTTCAAGCCGCTCTGACAAGATCTTGGCTGAACGGGCAAATTCCGCTTTCAGGCTTGGTTTGATCTCGGGAACGCGCTGCTCTTCGGGAAAGACAAAGCTGTGCTTGGCGGCGGCCCACAGGATCGCGTCCATCTCGTCGATCAACCAAAAAGTTACGGCATCCTGCCGTGCGCGGGCTGGGGTACCCGCGGGGGCTGTTAGCTTGCCATGCTTGTCGGCCAGATACTGCATGATCGCCACGGAATCTGTCAAAACCTCATCGCCATCTACCAGCGCTGGTATTTTCCCTGACGGATTGTATTTCTTTGCCTCGTCTGACCCGGGCCCACAGGCAACGTGCTCGTATGGTTGGCCAAGTTCTTCCAGCATCCACATGACGCGCATTGCGCGTGATTTGGTGGCTCCGATGACTTTGTACATTTTGCTTTTCCTTGAGATTTCAACCAAGGTTAGCGCTGCGCGCCCAACATTGCCAGCCGGATGAATGCCCGTTCGACCAAAGCCATCGTAGGCGCATGCTGCCCGGCAGAGCGAAGCGTCAGGTCGGTATCTGTTAACACGGTCAACGCGGTTTCCAGCTTGGCTGCGCCCCAGCTTTTGGCCTGCCGCATCGCGCGGTCACGGTCGCGCACACCCCAAATTTGGCCGCCGGGGTTGCTGGCGATGCGGTAAAGCGTGCGAAAGTGGCGGGTCGCCATGATCGTCAGGGTTACGGCATTCACCCCTTGCGCTTGAAGCTTGGCCATCACCGGCCCGATATCCCCTGCGCGGGCTTCGGCCACGACATGCAAAATATCATCCACCTCTGCCTCGGTAGAGGTGGGCGCGCAATTGCCGACGTCTTCAGCGGTCAGGGGGCCGTTATCTCCGATCTTGTACAGATTGATCTTTTCGATCATCTGACGAAAATCGCCCGGGTCCAGCACGCGGGCAAGTTCGCTGAGCGATCCCATGGCATCCGGTTCGGGGCTTAGCCGTGCCTCGGACAATATGCGCTCAATCTCGGCCCGATCGGGTGGGTTGTCATAAATTGGCGTAGCAAAGGCGGTTTTATGGGCCTCGAATGCCTTAAGCACCTTTGACGTTTTCTTGAGATCGCCGGCGGTCACCACAATCTGCGCATCGCCCGGCTGCCAATCGTCAAGCGCATCGATCAGTATCTTGGCGATATTATCGTTGGCATCTTCAACAAAGGCAGCGCGGGGACCGGGAAAGAAACCAACTGCTTTTAACGCATCCAGCAGCATCGGCGGATCGCGGCGCAGGTCAGCGGCCTGAATTCGGGTCAGGCGCATCTCTTCTTCGGCGTTGGCACCCAGTAGCGCCTTTAGAAATTCCTGCCGCTTCAGGGCGACGCGCATCGCATCGCTTCCATAGATCAGCAGCCCTGTCTTATTCGGGTCGGGCTTTTTGAAATAGGCAGTTGCGTCGCGCGGCGGCAGTTTCATTGGGTCAGATCAGCCGCATAAAGGCG
>RCMY010005735.1_pt1 | contig 10499 bp, 8 predicted proteins | sample 2041341 | NCBI WGS metagenome assembly RCMY01 (sample SAMN09708234, study PRJNA481090) | Marine sediment metagenome, whole genome shotgun sequencing project.
ATCATGGAGCGCTACCCGCGCGACGAACTGTTCCAGATTACAACGAGTGAACTGTTCGAGCATGCGCTTGGCATCCTGCGGCTGGGGGAGCGCCATCGGACGCGTCTGTTCGTGCGGGTCGATCCGTTTGCGCGCTTCGTCTCATGCCTCATTTATGTGCCGCGGGACAACTACAACACCGAACATCGCATCCGCATGCAGACATTGCTGATGGCGACATTCAATGGCAGCAGTTCGGAGTTCGATGTGCAGTTTTCCGACTCCGCGCTGGCGCGTATCCTGATTATCGTGCGGGTGCGTGATTCCGAAATCCCGCCGTTCAAGGTACGTGACCTCGAACAGCGCCTCGAGCGCGTTTCACGCCGCTGGGAAGATGACCTCGAACAGGTGCTGGTCGATCAGTTCGGCGAAGAGCGGGGGCTTGAGCTGCGCCGAGTCTATGGCGACGGTTTTCCTGCCGGCTACCGCGAACACTACCCGGCGCGTGTTGCCGCCCACGACATCGAGCAGATGGAAGGCTTGAAGGGTGACGACGCGCTGGGCATGAATCTCTACTTGCCTCTGGAAAGTCCGGCGGGACGCTTGCGTTTGAAACTGTACCGCCTCAACGAACCGGTTCCGCTCTCGCAAAGCTTGCCAATGCTCGAGCACATGGGTGTGCGGGCGATGGATGAGACGCCCGCGCAGATCGAGCGGCACGATGGCAGCGAAGTGTGGATTCACGATTTCGGACTGAGCTTCGATGGTGCCGAAACGCTGGATATCCACGAGGTTCGACCGCTGTTTCAAGAAGCGTTTCTGCGCGTCTGGCGCGGTGAGATCGAAAACGACGACTTCAACCGACTGACCTTGCTGGCCAGGCTCGGTTGGCGTGAGGTGAGCGTGTTGCGTGCGTACGCCAAGCACATGCGCCTCGGCGCCTTCACGTTCAGTCAGGCGTATATGGAACAGACACTGGCCGCTTATCCGAACATTGCGCGCCAATTGGTGGAACTCTTCCGCCTGCGCTTCGACCCGGCGGAAAGCGGGGACCGGGTCTCGCAGACCACGGCGCTGGCGGGCAAGATCGAAGAAGCGCTCGGTGACGTGTCGAATCTTGATCAGGACCGCATCCTGCATCAGTTCCTGGCAATGATTCAGGCCACTTTGCGGACCAACTACTACCAACGCGACGCTGCCGGCAATCTCAAGCCGTATGTGTCGTTCAAGCTTTCGCCGGCGAAGATCCCGAACTTGCCGCAGCCGCTGCCGATGTTCGAGATTTTTGTCTATTCGCCGCGCGTCGAGGGTGTGCACCTGCGGGGCGGCAAAGTAGCGCGCGGCGGTTTGCGCTGGTCGGATCGCATGGAGGATTTCCGCACCGAAGTGCTTGGCCTGGTGAAGGCACAGATCGTCAAGAACTCGGTCATCGTGCCGGTCGGTTCCAAAGGCGGCTTCGTCGTCAAGAAACCGCCGGTCGAGGGCGGGCGCGAGGCGCTTTTGGCGGAGGGCATCGAGTGCTATCGCAACTTCTTGCGCGGGCTGCTCGATGTGACTGACAACCTTGTGCAGGGCACGGTGGTGCCGCCCAAAGACGTCGTGCGTCACGATGAAGATGACTCGTATCTGGTGGTTGCGGCCGACAAGGGCACCGCAAGCTTCTCCGATTACGCCAACGAAGTGGCGGCAGAATACGGTTTCTGGCTTGGCGACGCCTTCGCCTCGGGTGGGTCGGTAGGCTATGACCACAAGAAGATGGCCATCACCGCCAGGGGCGCGTGGGAATCGGTCAAGCGCCATTTCCGCGAACTGGGCGTGGATACGCAAACCGAGCCGTTCTCGGTAGTCGGCGTTGGCGACATGTCGGGCGATGTATTCGGCAACGGCATGCTGCTGTCCAAGCAGATCCGGTTGATTGCCGCCTTTGATCACCGCCACATCTTCATCGATCCCGATCCCGACCCGGCGACCACCTGGGAGGAGCGAGCGCGCATGTTCGCGCTGCCGCGCTCGTCGTGGGATGACTACGACAAGTCGCTGATTTCCAAAGGTGGTGGTGTCTGGCCACGTACCGCCAAATCAATCAAGCTGTCGCCGGAGGTCCGCGCAGCGCTCGACATCGAGGCCGAGGCGCTGGCGCCATCCGACCTGATTCGCGCAATTATCAAGGCGCCGGTCGACATGTTCTACAACGGCGGCATCGGCACCTATGTGAAGAGTGCGCGTGAGACCGACGCCGCGGTCGGCGATCGCGCCAACGATGCAGTGCGCGCCAACGGTGGCGAGCTGCGCTGCCGCGTCATTGGCGAGGGCGGCAATCTCGGCGCGACGCAACTCGGGCGGATCGAATTCGCCCTCAACGGCGGCAAGATGAATACCGATGCGATCGACAACTCGGGCGGCGTGGATTGCTCGGATCACGAAGTGAACATCAAGATCCTGCTCAACAGCGTCATCGAAGAGGGCGAGCTGACCTTCAAGCAACGCAACAAACTGCTCGTCGACATGACCGACGAGATTGCCGAACTGGTGCTGCGCGACAACTATGCGCAATCCGGCATTCTCTCGCTGATGCGGGCGCGCGGCGTCGCGCTGCTCGATGCACAGGCCGAGTTCATGCGCCGCCTGTCACACGCCGGCCGCCTCAATCGCAAGATCGAGTTCCTGCCGCTGGACGAAGAAATCGCCGATCGCAAGGCGGACCACATCGGTCTGGTGACGCCGGAACTCGCGGTGCTGCTGTCCTACAGCAAGATCGATTTGTATGACGAGGTACTAGCGTCGAAGCTGCCGGACGATCCGTATGTTGCCTCCTCGCTGGTGGACTACTTTCCGGTGCCCTTGCGCGAGCGTTTTGCCGAGCGCATCACGCAGCACGCCTTGCGCCGCGAAATCATCTCCACCGATATCGCCAACAGTATGGTCAACCGCGTCGGCGCAACCTTTGTCGATCGCGTGCGTGCCGATGTCGGCGCGTCGGCGACCGATGTCGTCCGCGCTTACCTGCTGACGCGCGATGTGTTCGACCTCAATAGCGTGTGGCGCGACATCGAAGCGCTCGACAATCAGGTGGCGTACGACGTGCAGACGCAGTTGTTGCTCGATGTCGATCGTGTGCTGCATCGGTCGACGCTGTGGTTCCTCGCGCATCCCGACCGCTTGCCCGATCTGCAATCCACGCTGGCGCATTTCTCGCCCGGTGTGAGTGCGCTTGCACCGCACCTACTCGATTTGGTCTCTTCCGGCTACCGCGAAGAGGTCGATGGCATTGTGGCCGGCTATACCGGGAAGGGCGTGCCGCAGGCACTGGCAGAACGCATCGCGGCGCTTGAGGAGTTGTATGCGGCGCTCGATTTGGTCGAGGTCACCGCGGATTCAGGACGCAGCGTGGAGACCGTCGCCGGCGTGTATTTCGAGCTCGCCGGCGAGCTCGATCTGCACTGGCTGGGCCATCGCATCGCAGACTTGCCGGCCGATACGCGCTGGCAGGCTCTGGCGCGCAGTGCCTTGCGTGCCGACCTGTCACGGCTATGTCGTGCACTGGCATCCGACGCGTTGTGTCTGACGCCGGAGGGCGACGCCGTTGACGCAATCAGTGCCGCGTGGATCGAGCACCATACCCTGCTCGTCCACCGTTACCGACACCTGTTGTCGGAAGTGCAGGGCAGCACGAGCATCGATATGTCGATGCTTTCAGTATTGTTGCGGGAACTGCGCGCGTTCGGTTGACGCCAACGTCCGGGCCGGCGGCGCGAAGCTGTGCCGCCGGCTGACTGCGTTCGACACATCGGCTATCATTGCGCTTTCCCGCTGCAGCATTTCCCATGACCAAGTACGTGTTTGTTACCGGTGGTGTTGTGTCCTCGCTGGGCAAGGGCATCGCCTCCGCCTCGCTCGGGGCCATTCTTGAGTCGCGCGGTATCCGCGTCACCCACCTCAAGCTCGACCCTTACATCAACGTCGATCCAGGCACGATGAGTCCGTTTCAGCATGGCGAGGTCTTCGTCACCGAAGACGGCGCCGAGACCGACCTCGACCTCGGCCACTACGAACGCTTTACCAGTGCGCGCATGTCACGGCGCAACAACTTCACCACCGGGCAGATCTATGATTCGGTGCTCAAAAAGGAGCGCCGGGGCGAGTATCTGGGCAAGACGGTGCAGGTCATCCCGCACATCACCGATGAAATCAAGATGTTCATCAAGCGCGGCGCCGACGGTGCCGAGGTGGCCATCGTCGAAGTCGGCGGCACGGTGGGCGATATCGAATCGTTGCCGTTTCTCGAAGCCATCCGCCAGATGGGCATCGAGGAAGGACGCAGCAGCACCTGTTTCATACACCTCACCTTGCTGCCTTACATCCCGACCGCGGGCGAGCTGAAAACCAAGCCGACGCAGCACTCGGTCAAGGAATTGCGTCAGATCGGCATCCAGCCTGACATCCTGCTGTGTCGCGCCGATCGATCGATTCCCGATGAAGAACGCCGCAAGATCGCGCTGTTCTGCAACGTCATGCCTGAGGCGGTGATCGAAGCACTCGACGCGAACTCGATCTACCGGATTCCGGGCATGCTGCACCACCAGATGCTCGATGAAATCGTCTGCCACAAACTGGGCATTCTCGCGCGCGCCGCCGATCTGTCGGTGTGGGAGCGGCTCGTCTTTGCACTCGAAAATCCCGAGCGTGAAATCGACGTCGCCTTCGTTGGCAAATATGTCGACCTGACCGAATCGTACAAATCGCTCATCGAAGCGCTCAACCACGCCGGGCTGCACACTCGCAGCAAAGTGAATATTCACTATCTGGATTCGGAAGAAATCGAGACACAAGGCTGCGGCATACTGAAAAAAATGGACGCCATTCTGGTGCCGGGCGGCTTTGGCAAGCGCGGCACCGAAGGCAAGATCAAGGCCATTCGATATGCACGCGAAAACAAAGTGCCGTACCTCGGTATCTGTCTCGGCATGCAGCTTGCCGTGATCGAATATGCGCGTAATGTGGCCGGCATGAAAGATGCGCACAGCACCGAATTCGATCCGGACACCCCGTACCCCGTCATCGGGTTGATCACCGAATGGCTCGATCGCAGCGGTCAGCTTGAACAGCGCGACGGGAATACCGGCCTGGGCGGCTCGATGCGCCTTGGCGCGCAAACCTGTCAGCTCACGCACGGCTCGCTGGCGATGGAAATCTACGGTCAGCCAGAAATCGTCGAGCGGCACCGGCATCGTTACGAGGTCAACAACACCTTGCTCGGCCAACTCGAATCCGCCGGGCTGCGCGTTTCCGGCAAGGCGCCAGGCACTGGATTGTGTGAAATGATCGAGTTGCCGGATCACCCGTGGTTTGTCGGCTGCCAATTCCACCCCGAGTTCACGTCCAATCCGCGACATGGGCATCCGCTATTCACCGCTTTCGTTCAGGCGGCGATCGCCAAGCGCGAGCCGAAGGAGGCGTCTTGTGAAGCTGTGTGACTTCGAGGTCGGACTCGACCAGCCATTTTTCCTCATCGCCGGGCCGTGCGTGATCGAATCGCACCAGATGGCCATCGAAACGGCCACCGAGTTGAAGGGCATTTGCGCCGAGCTCGGTATCCCGTTCATCTATAAATCTTCCTACGACAAAGCCAACCGCAGTTCGGGAACGTCATATCGCGGCCTGGGCATGCGCAAGGGGCTGGATATTCTCGCCGATGTGCGCAGCACGGTGGGAGTGCCGGTACTGACCGACGTACATTCGATTGACGAGATCAGCGCGGTCGCCGAAGCGGTCGACGTTCTGCAGACACCGGCGTTCCTCTGTCGGCAAACCGATTTCATCGAAGCGGTGGCAACCTGCGGCAAGCCGGTGAACATCAAGAAAGGCCAGTTTCTTGCCCCCGGCGACATGAAGAATGTCGTCGACAAGGCCAAGGCGGCCAACGGTGGCGCCGACACCATCATGGTGTGTGAACGCGGCGCCTCGTTTGGTTACAACAACCTGGTGTCCGACATGCGCTCGCTCGCCATCATGCGCGAGACCGGCTGTCCGGTGGTCTTCGACGCGACTCACTCGGTGCAGTTGCCCGGAGGGCAGGGCACCAAATCGGGCGGGCAGCGCGAGTTTGTGCCGGTGCTCGCCCGCGCGGCGCTTGCGGTGGGTGTCGCCGGTATCTTCATGGAGACGCATCCGACACCGGAGACGGCCTTGTCAGATGGCCCCAATGCCTGGCCGCTGCCACGAATGAAAGAGCTGCTTTCGACGCTGCGCGACATTGACCGCCTGGTCAAGCAGGCCGGATTCATGGAGCAGGAATGAATGTCTGTCGGCGCAGCCGTGTGCCGATGATGTTTGCAAAAAGAAGGTTCAAATCAAAAACGGAGAGAGGAGAGCTGTTCAATGAGTGCAATTATTGATGTCATTGCCCGCGAAGTGCTGGATTCACGTGGCAACCCGACGGTGGAAGCCGACGTGCTGCTGGAGTCCGGCGTAATGGGCCGGGCGATCGTGCCGTCAGGTGCCTCGACAGGGTCCCGCGAAGCGATGGAACTGCGTGATGGCGATGAGGCGCGTTTTCTGGGCAGGGGAGTTCTGCGTGCCGTTGAAAACGTCAATACGGAGATTTCCGAAGCGCTGATCGGTCTCGATGCCGAAGATCAGACGTTCATCGATCGCACGCTGATCGAACTCGATGGCACGGAGAACAAATCGCGCCTCGGCGCCAACGCCACGCTGGCAGTCTCGATGGCGGTGGCGCGCGCCGCGGCAGACGAAGCCGGCCTGCCGTTATACCGCTACTTCGGCGGCTCCGGGCCGATGTCGATGCCGGTCCCGATGATGAACGTTATCAACGGTGGCGAGCACGCCAACAACTCGCTGGACATCCAGGAATGCATGATCATGCCGGTGTCCATGGGCAGCTTCCGCGACGCGCTGCGCTGTGGCGCGGAGGTCTTCCAGCACCTCAAGAAACTCACTGACAAAAAGGGTTATCCCACGACGGTTGGTGACGAGGGCGGATTTGCGCCCAACGTGAGCGGCACGGAAGACGCCCTCAACCTGATTCAGGAAGCAATCTCAGCCGCGGGATACGAGCCGGGGACCGATGTCTTGCTGGCACTCGACTGTGCCGCCAGTGAGTTCTACAAAAACGGCAAATACAATCTCAAGGGCGAAGGGCTGACGCTCGACGCGGCCGGCTTCACCGACTACATGGCTGCGCTGGTCGACAAATACCCGATCGTATCGATCGAGGACGGCATGGCCGAGGACGACTGGGACGGCTGGAAGCTGATGACGGATCGCCTGGGTAAAAAAATCCAGTTGGTTGGCGATGACATTTTCGTGACCAACACCAAGATTCTCGAAGAAGGCATCGACAGGAACATCGCCAACTCCATCCTGATCAAGATCAATCAGATCGGTACGCTGAGCGAGACCTTTGCGGCCGTCGAGATGGCGAAGCGCGCAGGTTACACGGCAGTGATTTCGCACCGTTCGGGCGAAACCGAGGATTCAACCATTGCCGATATCGCCGTCGGGCTGAACACCATGCAGATCAAGACCGGATCGCTGTCGCGCTCCGATCGCATCGCCAAGTACAATCAACTACTGCGTATCGAGGAAGATCTTGGCGATACCGCCTCGTATCCTGGCGTTCGCGCCTTCTACAATCTGCATCGCCGCTGATCGACCGTCAAGGTCCCGGCCTGCCATCCGGCGGGCCGGCGTCTTTGCATCGCCGGGCGGCATAACGTCTGTCTGACTATTACGTTTCATGCGCTGGCCCGTCCTCCTTCTGCTTCTGCTCGTGTTGGCGCTTCAGTATCCGCTCTGGGTCGGCAAGGGGGGATGGTTTCGGGTATGGGAAGCCGACCGCGCACTCACCGAGCAGCAAGCGCACAATCAGCAGCTCGAACAAAGAAATGCCGGCCTCGATGCGGAAATCCGCGATCTGAAAACCGGCAACGAAGCAATCGAAGAGCGCGCGCGCTTCGAACTCGGGCTGACCAAACCGGACGAGATCTTCGTTCAGGTGCCCGGCAAACGGTAAGTTTGGCGAATCAGAGAATTTCGTTGATCTGTTCGCGCCGCATCAGATCGCCTTCAAAGTCCGACATTTCCGAACCCAGCGCGTCACGCGCCGAGACCATCCCGACCGGCACGCCATTCTGAACGACCGGCACATGGCGGTAGCCACCTTCGAACATCATGTGCAGCGCGTGGCCCAGTGGGCGATCGGGCGTGATGGTCATCGGGTCAGGCGTCATCACTTCCGAGACGGGGACGTTTTCCGGCACCAGATCCTTTACGAGCACGCGGCTGAGCGCATCGCGTTCAGTGAAGATGCCGATCAACTTGCTTTCTTCCACGATCATCACCGCGCCAACCCGCGCAGCGCACATCTGTATCGCGGCATCGCGAATGCTGGTGGTCGGGGCGGCAGTGATAATGGCCTTTCCTGCAATGACATCGGCGATACGTCGATCCGGCATATTGATCTCCTGGAGCGACTGAACCGTCGCGGAATACCCATAAAGCTGACAAGCCTATCGTAAAGCAGCCGGGTTCAGGCGTCCAGACGAAATGTGACCGGGCCGTCGTTGATCAGCGAAACCCGCATGTGAGTGCCAAAACGCCCGGTCGCCACGCAGTCGTGTTTCGCGGCTGCTTCGCGGCAAAGAGCGTCGAACAGCGCTTGCGCCTTTTCGGGTGTTGCGGCGGTGCTGAAGCCGGGTCGTGTTCCTTTCCGTGTGTCAGCGGCGAGCGTGAACTGGGGTACCAGGAGCAGCCCGCCGTTTGTGTCACGCAACGACAGATTCATGCGATTGGCGGCGTCCTGAAAGACGCGATAGCCGAGCAGGCGCTCGACCATGCGGGTAACGTTCGATGTAGTGTCAGCGGGTTCAACGGCCAGCAGTGCGAGCAGGCCAGCGCCGATGCGCCCAACGATCAGACCATCGACTTCGACACTGGCCTGCGTTACGCGCTGGATCAGCGCGATCACGTCGCGTGGCGTACCTGCGGGCAGGAAATGGCGCGAGCGTCTGCACGTTCGAACTGCAGCGCGTCTGATTCGAATGTCATCCGAACGCCGGCTCCGTGATAGCTGCCGTCGTCGGCCGCACCCAGGCTGAAGACGCCGTATCCGCTGCGCAGGCGCGCATGTCCGGTGCGCCAATCAACCCGCAAACGCTCGCCGTCGGGGCAGACGAAATCGGTGGTGTAGGCGGTGCTGTCGCGGTCGGCGACGGCAATTCCGGCGCTCGCCGTAATCAGTGAGAGCGTGGCGGCGAGGATAAGAACGAGTCGTGAAAGTGGCATGATTTACTCAATCCGTGAGTTCGATAGTGCCGTTAACCTGAATTTCGATACGGGTGTCACCGGCCTCGATCGGAGCGGCTTCTGCGGCACCCATCGCCATGTCTGAGCTCATCGCGCGTGCCCGAAAAATCGGCTGAGGTCCGCCCTGCGTGCCAATGTTCAAATGCTTGATGCGGTAGCTTTTACCCAGCGTGTCGGCGACCAGATTGGCGCGCTGACGAAATGCGGCGATCGCGGCGACAGTCGCCGTTTCGCCCGCTTTTTCGACCGTCTCCGGCGCGGGCTGCAAGCTCAGGTTGCCGATTGCCAGGGTGTTCTGGAGGGTACCGATGAGTGCAGAAAGCGCTGCCATGTCGCGGCTTTCGAGCGACAGGGATGCGCGCATTCGCCACGCTGTGATGGACTGTGAATTCTTGGCATACACCGGCCAGCTCGACGTACCCGACGTCTGTACCTTGACCGAAGGATGCTTTTTGGCCATTTCGAGCGCTTCGGAAATGGCGCGATTGACCGTTTTCGCGACCTCCGCCGGTTTGGCGCCAGTGCTCTCGAAATACGCTTCGGCCGTCGCCATATCGTTCGCGGCCTGCGCGCGACCCTGCGCCGACAGATCAACCGTCGGCAGCGCGTCGTCGGCGAGTGCTGGCAGCGCGGCTGTCGAAAACAGCAAAATGATAAGTGTGGCGGCGCGGCGGAACGTGAAAAGCATGAACATCCAAGAAGGGAAAGACTTGCCATTTTTTATACAGCAACTCAATAAACGACGCGAGCGTTTGGGTGTAATGTCTTGTAAATCCGGCGTTTTTACCCCAAAGCACATGCGCGAATACAACAGGTTCAGTCTCATAACGTCACCGCGCCCCAATGTCTGAACGAATTTTTGGCGCCCTTGTCGTGGCGTTGTCCGCAAGTTGCTTTGGCACAACGGCAATTTTCGTGAAAGTCGCCTATCAAGGCGGCGTCGATGTTATCGCCGTGCTCACGTTGCGCTTTGTCATCGCCGCCGCGGTGATGGGAGTGCTGATGCGCCATCGCCGACTGGCCTGGCCGCGAAGGGAAAACATTCGCATGCTCGTCGTCATGGGCGGTTTGTGCTACGTAGCGCAATCATTCAGCTTCTTTTCGGCGCTCAATCATGCCTCGGCCGCGCTCGTCGCCTTGTTGCTGTATTTGTACCCGTTCATCGTCACGGCGCTCACCGCGGTCCTGTTTAATCA
>RCMY010005736.1_pt1 | contig 10498 bp, 8 predicted proteins | sample 2041341 | NCBI WGS metagenome assembly RCMY01 (sample SAMN09708234, study PRJNA481090) | Marine sediment metagenome, whole genome shotgun sequencing project.
GAAAAAGGCATCTGGAAAGATTTTGGTGTAAGCCTTATTGGGGTTGATATCAATGCCATCAATATTACTGAAGATCGTGAGCAGTTTAGAGAGTTAATGCTCAAAATTGGTGTTCCGATGGCTGCTCAAGCTACGGCGACCTCTTATTTGGAAGGTAAGGAAATTGCCCAAGAGTTTGGTTTTCCTTTGGTTATTAGGGCATCCTACACGCTTGGTGGAGAGGGAGCGTCATTTGTGCATACTGAAGATCAGTTTGATGAATTATTGACACGTGGCCTGGAGGTTTCTCCTATTCATGAGGTCATGATTGACAAAGCTTTGATAGGATGGAAAGAATACGAATTGGAGTTGCTGCGCGATAAAAATGATAACGTGGTCATTATTTGTACCATTGAAAACATGGATCCGATGGGCATCCACACAGGAGATTCCATTACTGTTGCGCCTGCAATGACCTTATCTGATACAACATTCCAACGCATGCGTGACATGGCTATTCATATGATGCGTAGCATTGGCGACTTTGCTGGCGGATGTAATGTTCAGTTTGCCGTGAGCCCAGATGAGAATGAAGATATCATTGCGATTGAAATCAATCCGCGGGTTTCCCGTTCGTCTGCATTGGCGAGTAAGGCCACTGGATATCCAATTGCGAAAATTGCCTCAAAATTGGCTATCGGTTATCATTTGGACGAATTGACCAACCAAATAACAAAATCAACATCAGCTTTATTTGAGCCGACATTGGATTATGTAGTTGTGAAAATTCCGCGTTGGAATTTTGATAAATTCGAAGGTGCCGATCGTACTTTAGGTCTTCAGATGAAGTCTGTAGGAGAAGTTATGGCCATTGGACGCTCGTTCCAAGAAGCGCTTCACAAAGCCACACAATCTTTGGAAATTAAGCGCAACGGACTTGGTGCTGACGGAAAAGGTTATAAAAACTACGATCAAATTCTCGATAAATTGGAACATGCCAGCTGGGATCGCGTTTTTGTGATTTATGATGCCATCCAAATGGGAATTCCATTGAGCCGTATCCATAAAATCACAAAAATTGATATGTGGTTCTTAAAGCAATATGAAGAATTGTACCATCTTGAAAAAGAAATCTCAACCTTCACTATTGACACCATTGAGCATGATTTGTTGTTGGAAGCCAAACAAAAAGGCTACGGCGACAGACAAATTGCGCACATGTTGAACTGTTTGGAAAGCCAGGTTTATAATAAACGTGATGAATTGAATATAAAACGTATCTATAAATTGGTAGATACCTGTGCTGCCGAGTTTAAAGCACAAACTCCTTATTACTATTCGACATTTGAAAACACTGTGGAAGCTGCAGACGGAACTTTAATGTCAGGCAATGAAAGCGTGGTATCTGATAAGAAAAAGATCATCGTTTTAGGGTCAGGCCCTAACCGAATTGGACAAGGTATTGAGTTCGATTATTGCTGTGTACATGGCGTCATGGCTGCTTCAGAATGTGGCTACGAAACTATTATGATCAATTGTAATCCAGAAACGGTTTCTACAGATTTTGATATTTCTGATAAATTGTATTTTGAGCCTGTGTTTTGGGAACATATTTATGACATCATCCGTCATGAAAAACCAGAAGGTGTCATTGTGCAATTAGGTGGACAAACCGCATTGAAATTGGCTGAAAAATTAGATCGTTATGGCATCAAAATTATTGGAACCACATATAAGTCGCTTGACTTAGCTGAAGACAGAGGTAGTTTTTCGAAATTATTAAAAGAAAACAATATTCCTTATCCAGAATTTGACGTGGCTACCACGGCAGATGAAGCTTTGGCAATTTCCGATGTACTTGATTTCCCAATATTGGTAAGACCTTCTTATGTTCTTGGCGGTCAGGGCATGAAAATTGTCATCAACAGAAAAGAACTGGAGGAGCATGTGGTGAATTTACTCAGAAAAATGCCAAATAACCAACTGCTTTTAGATCGTTATTTAGATGGTGCGATTGAGGCGGAAGCTGATGCTATCTGTGATGGTGAAAATGTGTACATCATTGGTATTATGGAGCATATTGAACCTTGTGGTGTCCATTCAGGTGATAGTAATGCAACCTTGCCACCATTTAATTTAGGTGAATTTGTATTGCAGCAAATAAAAGATCACACTAAAAAAATTGCCTTGGCATTAAACACAGTTGGACTGATCAACGTTCAATTTGCAATCAAGGATGATATTGTTTACATCATTGAAGCTAACCCAAGAGCATCCAGAACTGTACCTTTTATTGCAAAGGCCTATAAAGAACCTTATGTCAATTATGCAACTAAAGTCATGTTGGGCGAGAAGAAGGTCACCGACTTTAATTTCAATCCGCAATTGGAAGGTTTTGCCGTTAAACAACCAGTGTTTTCTTTTAATAAGTTTCCGACGGTCAACAAACAATTGGGACCAGAGATGAAGAGTACTGGAGAAAGCATTCTGTTTATTGACAGTTTAAAAGATGACCAATTTTATAATTTGTACTCGAGACGTAAAATGTATTTGAGTAAATAACAAGTTATTAGCGAATTTATTCGTTGAAATGCATTCTATGGTTTATTAATAAATTGTAATTTAGCTCTCTTGCTAATGACATTTATTTAATGAATATAAAATGCATTTCTTTTTTGATAGTCTTTTTTGTGTCTCTTGCTGGGCATTCGCAAAAGAACATCTTTGAAGTGGCACGTTCTGGCTCAGTAAATGAAGTTAAGGCTTTGATGGCAATAAATCCGGATACCATCAATGCAGTTGAAAACTCAGGATATTTGCCGTTAACCTTAGCCTGTTATAATGGGAAAAAGGAAGTTGCTCTTTATTTAGTGAAGCACGTCAAGGATATTAACGGAAATAGTAAGATGGGTACACCATTGATGGCAGCTGTTTTTAAGGACAATACCGCTGTTGTGGAAGCTTTGTTAACGAGGAAAGCAGATCCGAATATTGCCGATGGGAACGGAACAACTGCATTGCATTATGCTATTTTGAGCAGGAATGAAGCTGTAGTGAAATTATTGGTTGATGCTAATGCTGATGTAGCTTTTAAAGATAAAAGAGGTAATTCTGCCATAGATTATGGCAATATGACCCAAAATCAAACCATTATAAATCTTTTAAAAAAGAATAAAATATGAAAAAAACTACTTTGGCCCTTTTGGGCATTTTATTAACTTCATTTGGTTTTGCTCAAACCTATTCTACAGGAACGATGGAGCTTTACGACGTAGATGATGTTATTTTTACCGCAAAAGTTGATGTTACAAGTGATTTGGTGACACTGACCCTAAGCGGTCCCGATAATCGTTATTTGGGATTTGGATTTGGTCTTCAAACAATGGGTTCTGGTGGCGATGTTGTTCTTTTTTATGATGATGTCGATACGCCTGCAGAAGATTTTCAGTTGTCTGATAGAAAATTCTTGGGAACTGGACAGGTACCGGAAATTGATGTCAATCAAGATTGGACCTTGGTGTCAAATACACTCGAGGATGGTCAGCGTACTGTAGTAGGAACAAGAGTTTTAGATACCGGGCATGATGACGATTATGTATTCTCTACTTCTGATAGTTCCTTGGATTTTACTTGGGCTATCGGTAATAGTTATGCACTTCAACGTCATAGTGCAAGAGGTGGTTCCATGCAATCTTTAACGCTAAGTCAAAATGAGGTCGCCTTAAGTGAGTTTAAAATGACTCCTAATCCTGGGCGTTCTAAATTTATATTGCAACTTCCTACTGGCGTTAGCAATGTAAAGATTCAGGTATATGATGTGTTAGGAAAGAACATTTTAAACAGATCCGTAAGTACGCTTTCAACCACAATCGATGTTTCAAAATGGAACAATGGTGTGTACTTGGTTAGAGTGACGTCAGAAAATGGTACACTTACCAAACGTTTTGTGAAACAATAGATTTTTAAGAAAATATATTTTAAGCCATCAATAATAGAATTGATGGCTTTTTTTATGAGAGTAATGGCATACTTACCAAATACAGAAGTCCGATTAAAATGGCAATCCCAAAACTGATCAGGGTTCCAATTAAAATGTATTCTGTCAACTTTCGCTCTTTTGATTCCCTAAGATCTCCAAATCTGAATACTGATTTTGCCGTAATCAAAAATCCTACAGCTTCCCAATGATCTAAAATCACAAAGACAAATACCAGAACGCGTTCTAAAATCCCGATATACTTTCCCGCATCTTTAAGCGATTCATTGCCTTCAATGATCTTTGAAATGTTCCATTTTAAAAAGATGGTTTTCATAATGATAGAAACGGGAATGGTCAAGAAGAGTACACAGGTTAGGAGCAAGAGGGTGTGTGAGGTCAGTAAATGATCCAAACTATAGTCCTTGCCTATAAACAACCAATAGACAAGCAAAATCACTAGAAGATGTAAAAATTGATCCACAAAGAATAGGAACCGTTTTGTTTTCTTCTTTTGGAACATCAGTTTTAAGGCATCAATTACAAAATGTGAAACGCCGATGATTAGGATCATTGGCCATTTTGAAACATCCCAAAGAAGTACAAACAATAAAACGATATGAATTAAAACATGGAGATAGAGCTTTGGAGATCTCAATGTTTTCTTTTCCTTTTCTTTGATCCAAGATGCTGGTTGAAGGAAAAAATCCCCAATAAGATGTGCGAGTATGAGTTTTATGAGTATCATGCCTGTAATTGTATTATTTTTTGGCGGTAATGCTGTTCCAACTGCATAATAAGTTCTAAATGGGCGCGCTTTTGTCTGCTGCTCACTGCATTTTGGTTGATGCCTATAAGTTTGCCAAGTTCTTCCTGTAAGGCATTTGGTTGCTCAATATATAACTTTACAATTTCTGCCGAATTTGTGGTCCAATGATCCATTATGGTCAAAGCCAATTTCAAGTAGAGATTGAGCTCTTGGTTCAATTGGTCGTTTGTGGTTTTGATCTTGAGATTGACTTTTTCCTTTTTTAGGCTTTCTAAAGTATCACCCGAAAATTGAAAGGCTTCTCCATTGGATTCCACAACCGTTTTACCAGTAAACGATTTTTCTCCGATACCTATCGCAATGCGTACATCCAAACCCTTGATGGTTTTTAAGCAAGCCTTAATGTAAATAGCAGCTTTCAGACTTTCGCCAATGTTTTCCAACTCCAATTGAAAACTATCGCCTCTATAGATTTCCCATTGCGAAGGATTTTTGGAGCATTGGGTTAAAGCTTCTTTCAAAGTAGAAAGCCAGACCTCCGGATTTTTGATAGATCGTGATTTGATGATATCTCCTGTCAATATGCTTGTCATAATAGGTGTTTATGAATTTAGATTATCACCTTATCTTGTGATAATATAAGTTATCATGTATTTAAGCGATAAAATAAATTATCAACTTATTGAGTGATATTCAAATATATTGCATATTTACGAGATAAACAAGTTACGGAATAGCAACCTTAACTTTATAAGCTTCTAGAATATGTAAATAATCATTCGGTGAAAAGTCTTTTTCTTTAAATTCCTTTCGTCTCAAGCGCTTCATATCATTCCGTTTCAAACATTTTAAAAACCGTCTGACTCCCTGTTTGTCGTTGATGATCAATCCTGGAACTTCAACAGAATTCCCTTTATCATCCTTGGCAACCATGGTAAAATAAGAAGAGTTGCAATGTTTTATCTCGCCAGTTCTAATGTTTTCCGCTTCCACCCGAATGCCCACGACCATGGAGGTATTGCCTACGTAATTAATAGATGCCTTCATGGTCACCAACTCACCAATTTCAATGGGGTTCAAGAAATCGACAGTATCTACAGAGGCCGTGACACAATAAGTTTTGGAGTGTTTTGAAGCGCAGGCAAATGCAATCTGATCCATTAAATTGAGAATATAACCACCATGGATTTTTCCATTAAAGTTAGAATTTGAGGGCAACATCAACTCTGAAATTAAAATTCTAGAATCATCTACTTTTTTAAATTTTGTCTCGTCTTGCATATTATTCGTCATCATTGGCGCGTTTTAAAAGTTTTTCGCTTTGTTGTTTACTGGCCTTTGCACCAAGTTTTTTCAATGTTTCCACACGTTTGATCAAATTTCCTTTCCCGGTTAATTTGACCATTGCATTGTCATAAGATTTTTGAACCGTTCCTATCTGATTCCCAACTTTGATCAACTCTTCAGTTAAGTTTACAAAAGAATCATATAGTCTACCTGCTTGCGTAGCTATTTCAATCGCATTTGCTTTTTGCTTCTCGTTTTGCCACATGCTGTCAATAGTTTTTAAAACGGCAAGTAGGGTGGTAGGGGTAACAATAATAATGTTTTTCTCAAAAGCATCACTGTACAAGGCCGGATATTCCATGGACGCGATGGCAAAAGCAGATTCGATAGGGATGAATAACAGTACAAAGTCTGGACTTTCCATATCATAGAGTTGGTGATAATTCTTTTCTCCCAATTCCCTCACGTGTTTTCTAACGGATATTAAATGATTTTTCAAGTGGGCAGGGCGCTCTGATTCGTCAACTTCATTGATATACCGCTCATAAGCTATTAAAGGTACTTTTGAATCGACGATCATCTTTTTATCCCCTGGCAAAGAAATGACCACATCGGGGAGTACACGTTTGCCTTCTTCTGTAGTAAAACTTTGCTGTACAAAATACTCACTATCTTTTTGAAGTCCGCTGCGCTCCAAAACACGTTCCAATACTAATTCTCCCCAATTTCCCTGCATTTTGGTGTCGCCCTTCAAGGCTTTGGTCAGATTGGTGGTCTCTTTGCTCATTTGCTCATTGAGCTCTTTTAAGCCGATGATTTGACGGCGTAGATCGGCACTTCTGGTGATATCTTCCTTATTGGTTTCTTCCACGCGCTTTTCAAAATGCTGAATTTTTTCTTGTAAAGGTTTTAAGATGGCGTCAATATTTTCTTTATTCTGGGTGGTGAATTTGGTCGATTTTTCATCTAGGATTTTGTTGGCTAAATTTTCAAACTCTATGGCGAATTTTTCCTGTAATTTTTCTACTTCAGCTTTCTGTTCTTGATTTTTTGTGAATAGATTTTCAAAATCGGAATTTTTGCGCGTCAATTCCGTGTTTAGGAATTCCTTATCCCTGCGGATAAATTCGCGATCTTCTTCAATTTTACTTATGGATTCTTTAAGTGAGCTGAGTTGGGCTTCACTTCGTTGCTCAATTTTCTGTACTTCTAAATCGTACTGTACTCTAGAATCTTGAAGCTGTTGCTGAAGATTGATAAGGCGTTCTTCAAGCGTACTTTGCAAGCCTTTACTTTTAAGTTTGCTGATGGTAATACCTATATAGAAGCCAATTCCGGCAGAAATAAGAATGGAAATAATAAGAATAATGCTGTCGTTCATTTAAAAAAGTGAGTTTTATCAAAGATAGATTTTTTTTTGAAAGATGATGGAAGATGGAAGATAGAAGCACGGAGCTAGAAGTTAGGGATTGAAGTTGAATTTACCCGCCTGAATGACAGAGTCGGGCAGGAAGTTAAAATTGAACACGAAACACCTGAATCTGAAGACTGCCAACTGAATACTGCGACCTACTTATTGATTCTAAATGTTCCCGTGTTTTCGTCAAAAGAGATCAAATCTTTAGGGAATAAACTGTTAAAAGTACCTTTAGAAATGAGATGACATGGTTGACCAGAAACGACCTCGTTTTCACTCATCACAATGATGTTATCGCACAATTGGATCGCCAAATCAATTTCATGCGAAGAAAATAAAATGGTTTTCCCGGTGTCTTTTGCTAATTTCTGAAGCAGTTTTAAAATATACGCCTTGTGGTACATATCCAGATGTGTGGTTGGTTCATCCAGAATGATCAAGTCGGTGTCTTGAGCCAAAGCACGCGCAATCATTACTTTCTGAAGCTGGCCATCGCTTAATTCGAAGCATTTTTTAATTTTGAGAGCTTCGATATTGGTCTGAGCCAAGGCTCTATTGGTGATGTCAATATCTTCCTGAGATAAATTTCCCATCCAATTGGTATAGGGTTGTCGTCCTAAAGCCACCAATTCGAAAACGGAGAGATTTTTTGAAGCAATCTGCTCGGTCAGTACCAGACTTAATTGTTTGGCCAAGTCAATCGGCTCATAATCTAAAACCGATTTCGAATTGATGTAAATCTCACCTGATAGAGGTTTTTGGACATTGGTCAAGGTCCGTAAAAGTGTGGATTTTCCAATGCCATTGGCGCCAACTAATCCTACCAATTGTCCTTTTTCCAAAACAATATTGATAGTGTCTGCTACAACCGTTGCGCCCTTTTTGGACGTATAGCCGATAGAAAGATTCTTTGTTTCGAGGACGATATGTGGTGGTGTGGTAGTCACGTGATTATTTGATGAAATTCCAAATATAAAAATAAAAATTTCAATTAGGTTTTAGTGTGGTGTGTTGTCTTATTTGTGTTGTCTGTTGCATGTGCGATCTGTTCAACATTTCTATAATCTTTATTCAAAATTGGAGATTCAAAATTACTGTTCTATGAGCTCATTGATTTTTAATGTCGCCCCTCTGGGGCTTATTTTACTCGTTGTACTTTGCTACACAGATATCATCCCTCTGGGATTTATTTAGATTCCTCAAAATGGAATATTTATAAAACTGTTAGTTGTCAGTTGTCAGTTGTCAGTTTCTGTGCTGTTTGACACTTCTATATTCTTTATTCGAAATTGGATATTCGACATTCATTATTATTATTATTATCTCATATACTCAAATCAAAAAATCAACAATCGTTAATCAACAATCGTTAATCAATAATCGTTAATATTCAATCTGTAATCCAACTTCCTCCTTAAAAAAACATCTTCCGCCTCCTCACCAACAGCCAAATCACCACAGGTGCGCCCACCAATGAGGTAATGGCATTAATAGGTAAGGTATAGTCACTGGTTGGCAATTGTGCAATGCTATCACAAATAAGCATCACAATGGCACCAAATAAAAATACGGCAGGCAGCAGAGTTTTATGGTTAGACGTATGGAAAATCTGACGTGTCATATGCGGAATGGCCAAACCGATAAAGGCAATCGGACCGGCAAATGCCGTAATGGTTCCTGCCAATAAACTGGTGGCAATAATGATCATGAGCCTACTCCGCTTTAAATTCAAACCCATGCTTTTAGCGTAATTTTCACCTAAAAGTAAGGTGTTTAGGCCTTTTATCGAAATGGTTGTCAGCAAAACTCCTGTAAGATAGATTAAAAAGAAAATAAAAAGTTCATTCCACGAGAGGTTGCCCAAGCTGCCAAAGCCCCAAAAAACATACTGTTGGAGTTGCTCTGCAGAACTAAAATAAGAAAGGACACTCACCACGGCAGCCGTGATACTCCCAAACATCAATCCTATGATAAGGATGGCCATAGTATCTCGTACCTTAGAAGAAACGACCATGACCGCCAAGAGCACTAAAAAACTTCCTAAGCTTGCGGCAATCACGACGCTCCATTTGGAGATCAATAGCGTGGTAAAAACACCGCCAAAAAAGCCTGAACCCAAAATAACTAATGCGACACCTAAGCTGGCACCAGAACTTATACCCAAAACAAAGGGTCCCGCCAACGGATTTCTAAATAGCGTTTGCATCAACAAGCCTGAGATTCCCAGTCCTGAACCGACTAAAATAGCCGTAAAGGCTTTTGGCAATCGGTAATTTTGAATGATGTATTGCCAGGATTTATTATCAACATCGCCAATTAAACTCTTGAAAATTTCCTTTGTGGGTATGGACACAGATCCCAAACTAATGTTCACGAAAAAACAGATGACGAGCAGCACTATCAGGATCAGGAATGGAGATGTGTATTTGTTGTCCATGATTTTTTAGACCTCACAGGTTTTTGAAACCTGTGAGGTCTTAATGATTTATTATTTTAAACGCTCAAAAAAATGAGGCTCATAGTCGGTTAATAGTTCCGGATGCGCAATCTTAATTAAATCCTTTAAGACCAAATCAGGTCGCGCCATGCCCATTTCAAAATAGGTAACACCTCCTGTTTTTCCGGTGGTATTGACAAAGGAATAGACCGCTTTGTTTTGGAATGCTTTAAACTTGGTATAATGGGGATTCGCTTTTTCTATGGCCTCCAAACTTGAGTAATAGGAAGGGCTGATCCAAATCTCGGCATCTTTAGCCTTGTCAAAAACAACTTCAAAATTTAGCGAAAGACTGCCTTTATCTGTGGTTTCACTCCATAAATAATTAGCGTTGGCATCTTTCAACAGGATGGCTTCAGAACTCGTGCCACTTGGCAAGTACCAAATATCCTTGTACATGGCACCACTTAATACTGTGGGACTTTGAGTGACATTTTGGGCAATCTTTTTAGCTTCTAAATAATCGGTTTCAATTTTTTTGAAAATCGAATCGGCTTCTTTCTCCTTATTGTAAAGCACACCAAAAAACTTGATCCATTCTGCTTTGGCCAAAGGCGATTTTTCAACCCAGTC
>RCMY010005737.1_pt1 | contig 10497 bp, 10 predicted proteins | sample 2041341 | NCBI WGS metagenome assembly RCMY01 (sample SAMN09708234, study PRJNA481090) | Marine sediment metagenome, whole genome shotgun sequencing project.
GTGTTTCGCAGATGTTGCTCAAGCAAGCGAAGTCGCTGCACCGGATCCTGCCCATACATGGCGCGTTTCTGCGGCAGATGTGCGTACACGCCATCGAGCATGTGCAGGAAGTTGTTGACGACCGCGAGACGCTGACCATGGTCGAGTGCCGGACCGTCGTCGATAGACGCGCCGCGCGAACCTTCGCCGATCGTCTTGCGCACTTTCGTTTTCAGGGCTTTCCACGCAGCGCGATCTGTCGTCGTGCTCATCTTCGTGGGCCATAGAAGTCGTCGATGGCATCCAGCAGACCGCCGTGAAAGCCTCGCCCCTTGAGTGTTGACCGCCACGGACGATCGTGCCGGATCGACCCGAGCGCGGGTATCGCGACATCGACATCGTCAGGGGGTTTGCCCGCTGCCTGGCCGATACCGCCCGGCATGTCCAGCTCGATGATCAGCGGATCGCCGCGCGGACCGGTTCGCGCCAGTACCGCAGCGCTGGCGAGGTCTCGGCTGCCGGTCGCAGCCTGCACGCTGCCGCGTGGATCGGCAATCACTGCCTTGAGTGCATCGAGGACGGCTTTGTAGGTCCATAGTCGACGCTCGGGTACAGGCAGTTGGGCGTCCTCCGGCTGCATCAGCACCGTGCGCTTGCGGGTTGCACCGACACGGACTGAAGTGGTGCGCCTGGCACCGGCTCGTTTCATCATGGCAGCCTCGCCGAACCGCGGCTCACCGCCAACCAGCACCAGCCGCATATCCTCTTCGCGTGCCTGGACAAGATTCGTCCACGGGTTGTCATGATAGCGGGTAATGATAGCAATATCGGCGATGCCCCGAGGCATCAGCCGACCCACTGGCAAAGGCTCAACCCCGGCGCCACTCCAGCACCGGCTCATAGCGTCCCCCGGATTAGCGGTCACCATCTCGACGAGATCGAAGTCGCCAAATCCCCAACCTCTGCTGTCGCTGACGATCCGGGCCACCTTCAGTTCGCCGAGCAAATTCTTGGTGCCGGATGGACCCCAATCGGTACCGAGGCAGATGTTGATACCATTCGCGCGCGCGCTCGGCACGTCACTGGTCTCGCCGTACAGCCACAGGTTGGAAAACGGCGACCAGACAAGCGTACCCGGACCTGCATCACCTGCCGCAAGCGAGCGACTCCGCCACAACGCGAAATGTTCTGGTCCGATGGCGCAGCAATGGATGGCAATCAGGCGCTGCCGCAGGCAATTGGCGTCGGCAACGTCCTCGAACTCCTGCACCACGGTACTGTCAGCCTGCCCTTCGCTACAGTGATAGATGAAGCCGCCATGACGCAGAAAGGGCTGCCGTTCGCGCAGTTGCTCGGTTGAGAGTGTCATGACCGAGGTTCGCACTGCATCCTTGACGTTGTCGATGATCTCGTCATCAGCCGAACGCAGCAGCTTGTTCACAGGATTACGATTGGCTCCTGGCCAACCCTGAATCGTTGTCGTGCCGCCCGCCAGAGCCCGCACCTGCACGTAGGCGAGCAGGGCTTCCGGCGCGCCCTTGGCAAGCAGCCACGCTGGCCACGAGACCAGCGGTTTGTAGGATGAACGACCGGGCCAGATATTGCGATTCAAGAACGGTTTGCGCTCTCCGGGGTGAGTCCATAACGGTAAAGAGTTGTAGGCAAGGTGCGAATGAAGGTCAATCAGACCCGGATACACGAAGTCGTTGCCGACATCGACCCGGGCAGCATTGGCGAATGCGGCCGGTAGCGCTTGTGAACACCGATGCACGGCCTCTATACGACCGTCCTCGATCAGTATGCGACCGGGGAAATGCTGCTGTGGATTCGTCGCGTCGAGCGGAACCAGATGACCTTCGACGATGAGCTTCACGATAGTTGCATGGTCAGTTTCAGGGTGCGCGCCAGACGATTGCCTTGTGGTTGGTCGTGCGGTCCGGAAGACGATCGCGCTGCGCATGGCTGCCCACACCGTGCCATGGCGGCACGCCGAAAGGCAGATCGAAACGTGGGATTGGCACGTGATCGGCGTCGGTGAAGTCGTTGCCGTATTGACTGTTGTCGATGGCACCTTGGGCTTCGGGTTTCACGACCTTACGTAACTGATCGAGCCCGACATTCCAGTTTGCAAGCAGAGCTGTGTTATCGCGAGCCGACGGATGGGTGATGTGCTGCACTGTGTGATCTGCACTTCGCGGCCAGCGCTCTATCGCGTCCCGCGCTGCCGAACCCACCGCGATGACAGCCTCGAATCTGTTCCTGTCGGCTGCGAAATCGAACAGTGCATTGCGAAATTCGAGAATATCCGTATCGCTGGTCAAGGTTCGCAATTTTCCCAGAAACTGCCCGAATACCGGATACAGGAACGTATTTACCATCAGATAGTCCCGGTCGATGCCTAGGCGCCGCAGAAAGCCCTGTACACGCTGACCCGAAGCGCCAACGAAGGCGCGATGTCCGACGAGTTCGTTGGCGGCAGGATCCTGACCGACTATCAGCACGCGCGCAGTGCCATTCAGGCGGCCGCGATAGTAGACCGGCCCGAAGTCCAGGCGGAACTGATTCGGATGGCGTTCGTAAGTGCCCAGCGGAGCACGAGCAAAAAATTCCGACCACGCAGTGTCAGGTCCCGGATCGTGTTCGACGGGTAATGCGTCCTCGACCATCGCCCGTGCGGTGCTCATGAACGGATGGCGACCGAGATCGCCGATTGTCGTGATGCCGAACGCATCTTCAAGATGCTGTCGGTCGCTGGCAGAGACGCCTTTCAGTGCATCAACGGCAAGCTCAACAAGATCACGAGCGGACTTGCCACGATGCGCAACAGTGACATACTGGTCGAAGGATCCGATAGCCATGGTTCACACCCTGATACTCGTATCTCACCGTTATAACCTGGAAGTATAGGCTTTCCTCCCTCGGTTTCAAACGAAACAGACTTATGTATAGTTGAACCATCGAATCGTTGCTCGTTGACGCGTCTGGTCACTGCACGCTTTGGTGCGCGAGCTCTCACCGCCCTGCTCACTGTGTCTCATGAGGGTAGTCGATGCTCAGCCATCAGCTGTATTCTGATTCGTGTGTAATGGCATGACCTCAGCACATCCACATTTTTGCTGTGAATCAACCCCTTTGGGCTTATGATCGATCAAAATTGATCATGAATCCATTCTATTTGTCAATGATCCCGATTGGTGTGTCTGACGCATCACCTGAGCGATGGATTCAGCTGGATTGAGAGACATAAACCGTGTTGATATCCAGGCAGCGAATGGTGCGGCTATATCATTTTGTATTTCTTAAAATTGCTGTGACTCGATATCGTGCGGCCATCAGGAACCTATCCATGAAAAGTATCAATTCAATTGCGAGGAATCTGACAGTGACATCGAAATGTGTCTTCAGCAATCAAGAGTGTCGTGGTTTTTTGCAAGAATCACTCTGCAGTGCAGAAAATTTCAGCCCAGCTCTTAGATCTGTCATCGTCATGATCTTCCTGCTGGCACCATCGCTGTGTTTTTCCCAACCCTATAGCGATGTCTCGATCGGAGAATATTCACAGTGTGCCTTGGAGCAAAGTGGATACCCCGTGTGTACGTTGTCGGATCTTGCACTCAGGCTTGCTGTACCAGAGGACATGGAAGAGTTAACCCAGATAAGTGCGGGAGAGACTCATATTTGTGGAACAAAAATTGACGGGGCCTTGCGTTGTTGGGGTGATAACTATTTTGGACAGCAAGACGTACCCACATCCGACTATCCGTTTGTACAGCTGGATGCGGGTAGAAACCATACATGTGCCATTGATTCGAATGAGAAACTAGTCTGTTGGGGGCTGAATGACACAGGCCAGGCGACTGTGCCAGGTGAGGGTTTGGGATTCATCCGAGTTAGCGCTGGTACCTTGAGCAGCTGTGGAATTCGTGCTACAGGAGAACTTCAATGCTGGGGCAGCAGTATAGATATTGGGACAGTGCCGATTGATCTCGGACCGGTTAACGATGTGTCTGTCGGGTATCGTCGCGTTTGTGCGCTGACCATCGGTGGCAACGTACAATGCTGGGGTGAAATCGGCGGAGCTCTGGCAGGTGGGCCCTATATCAGTCTTGCAATAACTGATTCATCTGTGTGTGGATTGACTCTGGCGGGTAGGGTATTCTGTGAGTTTGACTATTCGAGCTTGCAATCCGAGTTTCAGGCCATTGTGTCTGAGGATACGAGACTCGTCTCAATCGAAAGTGGGAGCAATGGAACATGTGGACAGGACGTTGAAGGAAATTTTCTTTGCTGGGGAACTCGATTAAGTCTGCCAGGTGCACTGGGGGATCCAGTTCCAGCACCTTCCAATATACAAGTCTTTACATATTCAAGTACCACAGCAGAAATTACCTGGCAAGCGACTGATTCGATCCCCGTGTACCTCACCTCCGGGTTCTATATCTACCGAAATGCAGAGCAGATCGCTTTTACAGAAAATGGAAGCAGTTTCATCGACGAAACGCTGGATTCAACTATGAGCTACTCATATGCCATTTCCCAGTTACTGAAAGATGGGCGAGAGAGCGAACAATCGGAAAATACGGTTGTTTACGGATCTGGCCTGCTACCGGCCGTAGACAATCTACGAGCAAGAATCTACTCCTCTTCAGCAGTGGAATTATTCTGGGATGCAGTTGCCAGCGATACGGCCCAGGACTACACAGTGAAACGCAATGGTCAGCCAATTTACACGGGAAATGCCCGTAGCTACTTTGATGATCAATTGCTGCCAGGTACACGTTACAGCTATTCTGTCGATAAAAGTCTGTCCGATACTCTCTCGCGCTCGTCCCCAGTGACTATCGCAATTGCTACGCTTGCCCCCTACAGGCTGCCAGAAAAGGTGCCTGCGACCCCCTCTGGTCTGGACGGACAGGTCTACTCTCATACGGCGCTGGAGTTGTTCTGGGACCGGGACGATGCTGAACCACCTATCAGGTACTACGAAATATCCAGAGACTTCGAGGTAATCGCAACCATAAACGGCACAAGCTATTTCGATAAAACGCTGCAAGGTCTGACGACCTATCAGTACGACATAGTGTCGATAGACGTTGAGGGGCAACGCTCAGCGCCAGCAGTCATCACGATAACCACTCCGTAGCACCTGCGGATCGCAGACAATTTGATTGTGGTGCCATTTTCCTGTTACACATGAATAGCGAGTTGGCCCTATCTGTGAACCTCACGTTTGCTTTCGATCCCTACCTTCAGCTGGAGGACGGGACATTCAGAGATATCCACCACGATGCTGCGTTTATCGAGATTGCCAAGACACACCCCCACCTTGCCCGGCTCGACCTTGCGTAGCAGCGCTCCATCCGTGAGCACGGCTTTTCTCAGTTCAATATATTGCCTGGCGGGGGTGCTCGCAGTTCGGGCCTTCTACCCACTGTCGCTTGCGAGCTGCACTTGCCAGCCAGATGGGCCAATCGTCCTGTCCCGTCTGTCAAATAAATTGATTCAAGATTGCCACATATACCCATACTCAAAGCGATGGAACCGAATGCCACTTCGGTTCTCAATGCTTTAGCGATCAAGACTCTTCAGTACTGGAAAAACAGGTGTAAGTCACTCCATCTACATCAATAGTGTGTTGTTCTTCCGAAGTATCGACACTACCGTCATTAGTCACTTCTGATGACGTTGGGTCCAGCACCGAAGTTGACATGATTGGTTTATCGTCACCGTTCAAAAACATCGAAGAATCTCCATCATCCTCCACTTGAATACTCAGCTCGTCACCACCTTCAGGTGTGGAACAGTTCCAACTTTCAGATGTATCCCCGGCTATCGAACTAGAACTTGCACTAGAACTAGAGGGTGTAGAGCCAGAGGTTGTCGAACTAGAGGATGCCGAATCACTATTGGACACCACCTCACTAGAAGAGGAATCACTGGATACCGACTGACTGGATGAAGAATCACTGGATACCGACTGACTGGATGAAGAATCACTGGACACCGATTGGCTGGATGAAGAATCACTGGACACCGATTGGCTGGATGAAGAATCACTGGACACCGATTGGCTGGATGAAGAATCATTGGGTGCCGACTGACCGGATGAAGAATCTGTGCCTAGAATTTCTGTCGATGACTGATCAGCATAGTCTGGATAGGCAAGAGTGCAGTTTACCATTTCTAGCAATAGGTCCATCGCTGTGAAGCTGTCGTCAGAAGTAAAAAATACCGAACTCCACCATAAACTCGCATACTGCGTATCGGCATTGAATACCGCATGCAGGGAGTCCTCACTGGTAACTTCCCAGGTAATAGAGCTGACCCCAAGTTCATCGGTATAGGTACCTGTATAGTCTTCCCGGAATAGATAGTCCTGCTGGGTGGTAGATGTTTCTGATGACATGCAACGCCAGATTCTGTCGTCAGAATTGACCAGATCGTCCAGAAAAGCTGCCTCAAATGGACCAGTATTCTTTGTTCCGTCGAAGGACCGTACACAACTTACCGGACGATCAGCGCCGGCAGTGGAGTCGATCGCGGTGAAATTGTCGTAGGATTGGAAGTCAAAACTGTTCATCTCGACAACTACTTCGCCAGCCACGGACCCGCGTATTGAATTATTGCCATCGTTGCCCACCCAGGTGAATAAAGTCAGGGTGCCGTCGCCACCAAGGTTCTCGCCGCTACTATCCTGCCAGAACCGGAAATCTGTCAATTCGACATTGTCCTCATAGGTACAGCTCCAGACTCCAACAGTGGTGCTGTCTTTACCAGTAATCAGACGATCAGACAGAATTGCAGTTCCCTGTGCATCACTTAACGGCTTGGAATTACCGCGAAGATTCTGATCAATTGCACCATTGTCGGTGCTTCCAGCGTTACAACCGACTAAAGTCAGACAAGTCAGTGCCATTATTGGGAATAGCTTAGTATTCATGTCAAATACCTGGTTGCATGATTATATTGCGATGAATAAAATCGTGCGATCATCGCAGGAATTATTTAACTAATGCTGGTTCCGATGGTACTGGAAAACGCATGGAGATCAAACTCCCACTTATTGTAGGTACCCTAGAACATTAAGTATATTCTACTCAACATTTCCTATCAAATCGAACCGCCTTCCACTAGGTACGAATACGGCTCCCTGACTGCAGCTTGTTCTTCACTCCAGCAGTCACTCGATAACAGACGCACCATGGAATCTGAATAAATTGCCAAAGTCTATCGCTACAGTACCTGCGGCGACAACTTGTCCCAAGCATCGGCCGTTGATCATGAGCGATGTAATGGAGTAATGGTGCAATCGTATGATTTGCATACAAATTAGAAACGACTTGAAGACCTATCGTGCTTCAAGCCGCTCCAAAAGTACCCACCTGACATCGAGCACATTTCAAACCATTTGCTCTGAGCAATATGAATTCTCATTCATCGGTCAGAAATAGACTCCACTAGCTGCTGAGACCGAACCGCCAATAGTCACACCGCCCAAGGTAATCGACAGACTGTTTCCCCCACTGGTACCGTAGGGAGTAGGTGAGACGGCCGCAGCTGCGGCCGTGTTTTGCCCACTCGCAGTACCTCCGCTGGCTCCAGCCCCGGCTCCGGCCCCGGCCCCTGCAACCCCGGCACCACCACTAGCTAAAGACAGCGCGTTCGTCGCAGTACCAGTGGACGTATAGCTAGCGAAGTTGTCAATTCCAAATGCAGTTGCAGTTGCCGCGGCTGCGGCCGCACCTGCCGTAACCGAATCGAGTTCCTGCATTGTCAGCAACTGTGCATTGTCTGCATAGGCCATCTGCGAACCGATCAGCAATGCCGTGCCTAATATCAATGAATGTCGGACATATTTTTTGCCGTATTCCATGTTTTTGACTCCTTATTTAATTGTGGCATTGAGAAGAGTACTCACCGCGAAGGCTAAATACTATTCACCCTTAGTCGAAGTACGACCCGTACTAAAGTACTGCTGTTGTAAAAGTGAAAACTATAGATCAAGCGCTTCGCTTGTAGATCTCGAAATCAACTGCTGAAGTCCCGTGATAATATGATTCACACCTAGTCCACGTTCGATCGCAGCGAGTACATAAGTACGTGTGCCTCGCATTTTCTGGATATTCAAAGTTAATTTACCAAGGCATCCACTGCTGCTATCGAGCAAATCAATCTTGTTCACAATCAGCATCTCTGATTCCGAAATGCCCGCACACACATCGGGGGGAAGTCGCTCCCATTCAGATGCATCAATGATATAAATAAAGCAATTGAATATGCTGCGTGCGAAACGGCTATCTATTCGATTATCAACATCTTCGATTAAAATAATATCCAGATCGTCAAAGCGCGCACTCGCTAGTCGAATGGCCTTCTGATAAAAATCTTCCTTCTGAAGACAGATCTGTTTATTGACTTTTCCTGTAACCACAGAGAGGATGCTGGAGGTTTCAAGTATATGAGTATCCTGGAGATAATCAGCATCATTCGTGCCGTGTGTATCATCGACAATCACCCCAATCGAATATTCGTCGCGCAATTCCATGCAAAGGCAGTTAAACAGCGTCGTTTTACCCGCCCCTACTGGACCACCAATTCCCACTACATAAGCTGCCGTATTTTGCATACTGGTGAAAAAAAGGTTTGTGCCGTTGAATCTGCACGTGCATTGAAAAGATTTGATGTTTACATGCAGTGATACGAATCTCTCTTCGCAAAAATGACGCAGTGAGACTCACCACTTGAACTCTTAAAAAAAAAGGGTTGAACCTCCACTGGCTCAACCCTTTCGTCTTTTGGATGAATCCAAATGACCTTCAAGCTTTCATCAGAATGCAAAAGATGTGCTGTCAGAAGATGATGCTGAAGCGGCGAAGAAAAAACCATTCAGCGCGATTGTATTGGTGTTTGCAGAAGTTAAGGAGATAAAGATACCCTGCGCGCCTGCAAGCGAAGTAGCCAATGCAAGGGCCACACCGGCATTCACATTGTCAAGTTGCTCGTCCGCCAGCACGAGCTTGTCAGCCGAAGCACTTCCAGCAACCAGAGCCAATCCAAGAGCAGCAGCAGTAATAAGCTTTTTCATGATCTATTTCCTTTCAGGTTAAATTAATTGAAATTGATGTTTCAACTCAACCGCACTTCTTGCGGCTGGATATAGTTTCTAACGGTTCTTGAATTCAAACAATACGAAAATAGTTATATATCAGTGATTATTTTAGTACCACTTACGTGGTAGCAGACCTAAAAGTACAGTATCAATAGTGGGTTTATACCGGGTTCAGAATGCCAGCGACGTTGAATTTGCGCCAGAGAATGAACCTGAGGCTGAAATAGGCCCAAGAATCGAAACAGCTGCGGTTGTAGTGTTCGCACTCGTAAATGAGATAAACACCCCTTGGGCACCAGCTGTCGCACTGGCAAAGGAGAATGCCAAACCCGCATTAACCTGATCAAGTTGAACTGCATCCAGAACCAGAGGTTTGGCATCATCTGCGAATGCACCACCAGAGGCCAGTAAAGGTAAAGCCAGAGCTAATGTAGTTAAAATACGTTTCATAAGATATCTCCAATTATGGAATCAAGACGGATCAATCAGTGAATTTCTTCACCAGTAGGATCGTGAACGTTAATACAGTGAATCCGCAATACGCTCATAGTTGTGAAGTTGATGTCCCTTTTACTACTTTGGGCGAATAGCACTAACAGAAGTAGTAGGCGACATCTGTACTGGCCTGTACAATTCTGGTAGCAAATTGGCTGGGCATTGCACAAGTGCTCTTGTACACTGAGCCTCGGATCAAATAGAGGAGGACTATCACCGTGCGAATCAGCAGCGTCCTGATCGGTTTCGCGCTATCGATCGTTGCAGGAATTTCGCTCGCAGCCCCCCCAGTTACCTCATTTCTGGAGTTAAGGCAGCGAAACGTTGTAGTGCAAGAGTGGGATCTGAGTTGCGGTGCGGCCGCACTGGCCACCGTATTGCGCTACCAGTACGGCATCAATGTCACTGAAAAGGAAGTAGCCTCTGAGCTGATAGGCCGTCAGGAGTATGTTGACAATCCGAACCTGCTGGCGCTGAAGCAAGGCTTTTCTCTGTTGGATCTCAAGCGCTACGTCGACAAGCGCGGAATGTCCGGCAACGGTTATGGAAAAATGGAACTGGATGATTTGATAGAACTGGGTATAGCAATCGTCCCGTTAGGCCTGGATGGCTACAATCATTTTGTGGTTTTTCGAGGGATCGTCGACAATCAGGTACTGCTGGCTGATCCTGCCTGGGGCAATCGAGTCGTGACGCTTGACAGATTTCTTCAGGATTGGATTGAATTTGGAGATTTTGGTCGTGTCGCCTTCAGTGTCGGCAGTGAGGGCGCCGATCCGGAACTGAACATATTGTTACCGACTTCATTGGATTTCGTTATGCTGAACTAGGAGGCTGTCCGAGAATAGCGATCGTAGCGAGGGCGTGAGATTTTGAGTCAGATTTTCGCGTCAATTGAGGTGAATAGTTGTTCT
>RCMY010005739.1_pt1 | contig 10495 bp, 8 predicted proteins | sample 2041341 | NCBI WGS metagenome assembly RCMY01 (sample SAMN09708234, study PRJNA481090) | Marine sediment metagenome, whole genome shotgun sequencing project.
TCCAATAATAGTTTGGAAAGAAATCTCGTTTCAAATTGTAATCAAGAAAAGCAGACAAACAAACAGTTCATCGCTTAAAGCGGATGCCTGGCACCATAGAAGCGATGCAATAACTTCGATAATGGCCTTTATCGGAATTACGATAGCGATCATATTAGGGGAAGGTTATGAAAATGCCGATGATTGGGCGGCTTTGTTCGCGTCCGCTTTCATTTTATACAATAGCTATTTGATCTTGAGACCGGCTTTGGGCGAGGTTATGGACGAACAACTGTATGACAATCTTGTTATCGAGATTAGAGCAAAATCTATGGAAGTACAGGGCATTTTAGGAACGGAAAAATGTTTTATCCGAAAAAGCGGAATGAAATTCCACGTAGATCTGCACGCCATCGTCGAGAGTGAAATTACGGTAAAATCCGGTCACGATATTGCTCATAACCTAAAGGACTATCTACGAACTGAAATCCCGAGCTTAGGACACGTACTGATTCATATCGAACCAAATGAAAAATAAATCCTGAACATATTAAAGTTTAAAAGGAAAATGCCCTAGTCCATTTTACTAAAATTAGTTCTTATTTGTTTTTTAAAGTCTCATGAAACGAATGTTTTTAGTACTACGTTTGAGCTCTAAAAGTTCAAATTAACCCATTCGCTTTTATTTTAACTGGCAGCTTATAAGATTATGTTTATTTGAACATTACCGCTAAAAGAAAAGATACGGCTTTTGGCTACCGTTCAGGGTACTTAATATAAACTTCCTGAAAACCCAGTTTAGTTGCGGTCCTGTGACTTCTGACCATACTTTGAAAAGTTTAGTGGGGTATGGCACTCGGTAACGGCCATCGTTATGCCGGAGCCCGAATATGAGCTATCAATCCGGTCGGACTTCCAAAGACCGGTATGTTCGCTTGACAATTATGCCCAGGCCTGAAAGTTCTTTTCTGTTCTTCTTTCTTTTCCTCTTCCCCCTTCTGTACTCAAGAGCAACCCCAGGAACAAAACCATTCCCGGTCGGATAGCCTAAAAATCGGATAATGATTGGAACAATCGATTTTTTGAATACCTTCAGACCATGGAAAAGTTCAGGAAAATCTTATATATTATCCTTTATGTAATCGCCTTGTTTTTAGCTATATGCTCCATGCTTTCCTTATTCAGGAATGCAGAAATCCGCTATTTGAAGATGCTCGACTTTCCGCGGATTCAAATTTTCATTGCTTCGTTAATCGGCCTGCTAGCGCTTTTAATGCTGATAAGGAAGTGGAAATGGCAGAATTATCTGCTAATCGCCGTACTGCTTATCGGTCTGCTGGTGAACGGCTCTTACCTAATCAACTATACAATCCTGGTCCCCGTACAAGTGCCTACCGCAAAAGACCTTAAACCGTCAGATAGCCAATTAAGCCTCCTGTTGACTAATGTAAAAATGTCCAATAGGAAGGCACCCCGGTTGATCGATCTGATAGCAAGTATAAAACCTGATCTGGTTTTGGCAATGGAGGTAGATGAATGGTGGGACAAAGAACTGAAAGTCCTAGAAAAGGAATATCCCTTTTCCCAACATACCATCAACGATGTTGCCTATGGTATGGTCCTATACAGTAAGTTCCCGTTGAAAAAGATAGAAGTCGATTATTTGCATAATGAAAATGTGCCCTCTTTTGAAAGTACAATTGCGCTGGACAATGGTAAAAATATCAGTTTCCATTGCGTCCATCCCGTTCCGCCTACCCATTTCGAAAATCTGCCCGACAATGCGGGCCAACAGGAAAACGCCCTTAAGAAACTGGGAAGGGAAATTATGGGCCGAAAATTCCCGACCATAGTGGCCGGTGACCTGAACGACGTGGTCTGGTCCCACGTCGATGAACTGACCGGGACGCATCATATCCTCTATGATGTAAGGGAGGGACGTGGGTTCTACAATAGTTATAACACGGAGAACTTTCTTATGAAGTGGCCTTTGGACCACGTTTTCGTGACGGGAGAATTCCGGTTGAAACGATTGGAACGCTTACCGAATATCGGCTCGGACCATTTTCCGATTTTTGTCGAGTTGGTGCTATGACAATAGTACACAAAGAATGTTCTTAGCATTATGTTATACGGTCATTGAAATGGAGGGATAACATTCGAAAATTCCAAATAAAAATGATGACGATTATTGTAGTAGTTATTTTTTCGGCCGCACTAGTGATAGGTGCCGTTTGGGGCATCTACGGAAATTCATCGAAAAAACTTGAAGGCTTTTTGGTCGCTTTGGCGAGTGGTGCACTTTTGGTATCGGCCCTTCTCCAACCATTAAATCCAATATTAAATTGAAATAATCGAACGGAACGTTTTGCCTTGTTTTTGGTATAAAACCGTAAGATACGGACTGGGGAAGAGAAAAATCTGGCTTAGGAGGTTTATCTTCTGTTCACGCTATTTTAAGCTGTCCTGCCAAATCTCATTTTTTTGAATGTCAAAGGAGTCAATAACAATACTATCCTTCTGTGCATAAGGGTCAACATCCTTATCCACTTTCTCAGGATAAAGATCGGCGTCCGTTAGGCGTTCGGAAGCCTTCCAAGTTTCGCCCAATTGCTTTAAGATGGCGGTCGTCCATTGCGATGGGTGCTTGGCGTCGATCCATACGACATCGCGGTATTCGGCATCTACCAAAGCGAGATCTGGAGTGGCGGCGCCGTCGAACTGTTTGCCGCTGTCCCGTATGGCAGCTATAGTGCCTAGAACGAACATTCGTTTTCGCCCGGCGATTTTTTTGATGAAGGGACGAAACTCTACTGGTTTGTTCACCGACCAATCATATTCTTTCCGTGACTCCACCACCTTTAAGGGCATAGCCGAAACTCCGGCCAAACCTTCCTTTTTTGCGGAATGGTCATAATAGTACAATTGATCTGTGCCATCTGCGGGAATCATGACGCTGAACGCCAGGTTGGTTCGTTCGTCGCCGATGGGCTCTAGCCCGAACCAATGGTAGAGTCCGTTTTTGGCATCGCCCTTCATTCCTTCAAAATCAAAATCGGTTACGTAAGGCTGTTGGTTTTGGTCATCCGGCAAGTCGGGAATCTTGACGGCCGTCTTCATATTCCAGGGAAGGGGGTCGGTAAAGCCACCCAAAAATTGTAGGGACTGGGCCTCTACCCGTGATACTTTTTCCGACAGGGTATTCTGTCCCGTTAAAAAGGGATAGTTTTTGATTTCTGAGGGAGGGATATAGGTGCCCTTGCCAATCGTTATCCTTTCCAAATAATCCGAAAAACCATGCTCCCCGGCTTCGACCACCATGACCCCGCCATAGGACGGATACGGAAAAAAGAAACCTTTCCACTTGATCAGACTTACCACCTGCACCCATTTTCCCTCGTCGTTTTTCATGTAGAACACGTCGCTGGGCTCCATGGTAAACAGCTGAAAAAGGTTAAAGCGCTGTACGACGGCATTATAGGTGTTTCTGCTAAAAGCCAAGGATTCTCCTATAGAAAAGGTAACCGGAATACGGTTTTCATTCGAGAATCTGGGAAAAGGGGTGGTACTCTCGACGCTAAATAATTCCTCGGTATTGTCGTTGATGCGCTGCCAGGTATATTCCTTGGCCGGTTGTACGGCCATCGTCCATTGGTTCGAGCTGTCTACCCGTACCAATTGTGGTAATGATACCTCTTGTGTCTCCCCAATGGATTCGTAGGCCATAGTAACAATATTGTTAAAGGGCTGAATACGCTCGTTCTGGGTCAATGGTAATTCGTCGATCTGTACTTTATTGAGATTGTTAAACACATTATAGGTCCGCATGTAACTGTACAGGTTGAGTTTTGATCCGAAAAACCACAACGTCGCAAAGAAAGCTACTATTCCCAAAAGTATCAGTACCCGTTTCAAGGCACCGATCGCATTCCTGAATTTGGTTAGGGTAAACCACAGAAACAGCCCGACAAGCAGGATAATGAAAATATAATTTCGCAAGAATAATAGCGCCGGTTGGTAGTCGTCGCGGAGAAAAAACAGGAGCAACACTAAAACGATGCCGCCGATAACAAGAATCCGTTTTTGTTTTTTCCCCTTATGCCAGTAGCTTTTTATCATGGCTTTTTTTTAGTATTGATTATTAAGTACTTCTGTGTACTGCATACGTCACTCAATACATTATTTATACTAAATACTTAATACGCTGTCAAAATACTACTTAATCATCCCTTTGTCCTTAAACCTGTCCCGCGCCGATTTTTTGGGTTCAGCCTCGGGTTCCGGATTTTTTTCCGCCTTGGGGGCTTCCGGAGATTCCTTTTCGTCGGCGGTCAGATCATCCACAAAATCCTTTCCTTTTTGAAAGGCTTTGTCGAGATTTTCTCTTTTGGTGCTTTCTTGGGCGAAGATAAAAACGGAGGCGATATACGTGCCGATCAAGGTGCCTACGATTGCCGATACGAAGTACTGTACGTAGAAGGCATTGATTGGGGTCGCGAAACTGATGGCGGCCGCGGCCAGGGCAAAAAGCAAGGTTATCCATACCAAGCGCAACAAAAGGTTCTGCTTGTGAATAAATCCTTTTTGGTTTTCCAGTCTCATCTGTAATTTTTTGGAGTGGGTCAGCTTGTTCACGAACCGATAACCGCCATTGTTTCTCGATTCCCTCCAATACCAGAGGATTCCGAATAATATGGCGCTGATAAATACAATGATTTCTAAAGTCATGACACGTATTTTTTATTGTTTTCTACGATTCGGGAGATTACCCAGTCTTGATAGGATGCTTCCCAAGTAGCATAAGTCTTGTAAAACTTTTCTTTGTCGTACCAATACAGGTGCACGGGATCTATGGGCGCGATTTTGGTCAACAGTTTCCAGATCAGTTCCGTCTGCTCCATATCTAGGGATGTGTGGGGTTTGTACAAGGCTTTCAGCACGGTGCCTTCGACATAATCTTTTACCTTAAGGTGGTTTCCCGCGCTAGATTTTTGGATATAAAGTTCCGCACCGGATATTTTCTTTTGGATATCAATATCAATCTGATTGAAATAGCGTTTAAAAAGGATTTCGCTGTCCAAAATATCTTGTATCGGATGCTCCGTTTTTTTTATATGTTCGGTAAAAAGGTGTTTTTTTATCCGTTTGTACCGGGCTTTATTTAGGATGTCCTTTACATCCAGTTCCACGATAAGATGATCGACCAATTGGTCGATCAGTTCGTCATGATCGATATGAAACAGGAGTACATCGTGCTCGATGTCATCGATGGCCTTTTTAAAGACTTTTTCGTCTTCAAAGATCAGAATGGGTTTGATAAAATCCCGTAACACAAAAACGCCGCCGAATGAACGGGTATAAAAAGAATTGACTTTCAATGTAATCGGGTCCAACCGCAGCTTACGCTTTCGGAGGTCGCCGTATTTTTTGGCGGAATCCAATACTTGTTGATGTACCTCCCTATCGATAAAGTTATTGTCCCTATTGAACAGCCCGATAAAAGCTTCCTGTTCCATCTGCTTTTCGTCCAGATGATGCAATAGGGTAAAACGTATGGTGATATCGTCGTAGCGCAACAGATCGAAAGGTTCGAAAAAAGCATCGATATGCTGATCTAGTTGCAGTATCAGGGCGGAATCTTTGGTAATATCCCGAATTTGACGGCCGTAGGCGGCAAATACCGCTCGCATTACGTCGCGGTCAAAACTGTGGGATGGCATATGTACCGATTTCCCCTCTTGATTCGGTGAGATAATAATGGCGTTCACGTTGGCATCGCCGGTATTCAGATAATAGTCGTCTTTTTTGTTTTCCGCGATTTCCTGACTGCGGCCTAGGCCATCTACGGCAAAGGTTTTTAAGGAAGTAGGGGCAACGCCGAGCAGGGCAAGGCATTCGTTGTAGCGTTTTGCCAACGAACCGGATAGCCCGACCGCGGCCCCTCCGTACAATCCTGCTTCCCTGAGCTTTTTCATCGGTCTTTTTCTTCGGATTCAAAAAGTTGTCTCGCTTCCATCTGTACCTTCATATCATGTACACGGCCGTCTACCTTCCGTTTGAAATCGGTATCGGCAATGGTCGCCACGTTGTCAAGATAGCGAACGGTTTCCTGTCTTCGGATATCCGAAAAGTCAAGCCCTTTCATGTTCTGTTTCATCAGATCTTTGAGCATCTTGAACTTGGTATCGTAATCTTTCTTAAAGTAAAGGGATGCATCGTCGAACCAGGCTTCGGGCAGGTCAAAATCCGTCAGCCGAAGGGATATGGCACTTTGAATGTTTCGGATATCCCGAGAGGAGAAAAACGGGAATTCTCTTTGGATGTTCTTATAAAGCTCAGCAAAGAAGAGGTGTTCATCGGTTTTGTGCTTGGATTCCGTACGTTCGTAGATTTCCAAAATCTTGGACTCCGTAGGTTTCTCCGATCGGCCCAAAATCTCGCCTAAATTCTTGGCCAAGCCCTGTTCGCTTAAAAACTGATAGTCTTGCGGATTTTCCATATTGACGAATTCCGGAATCGTTTCATCGAATTTTCGCCACCACAGATAATCCTGATCGACAAAATCGGGAATCGTACGGGCACCATCAATTTTAAACCGTCCCTGTACCCTAGAGATGACGGCCTTGTCCAACATTTCCGGCAAATTGGTAAAAAGTCCGATGGAACTGTTGCCGTAATTGATGGCATAGGCGCCTTCAGTATATCTTAAAAACACGCCGATGACCTCCTTGATCCCGGCGGAAACGCCCTGTGCGGTACGTTCCTGTAAATTGTTCTCGGCATCGTCGATTGGGGCGAAAATTAATTTGGATGGATCTTGCAACGGCTTCATCCATTGTACCATCTTCTCCGCTGAACCGCCCTGAAAAGTGGAGATTAAGGTATCCGGCATGGGATGGAAAAGAAACGGGATTTCCAATGCGTCGCAATGTTCCTTCAATTTGGTGGCGATGGCGGCGATGAGCATACTTTTTCCCGTTCCGGGGATGCCGTAGCCCATAAAAACGGGCATAAATCCTCCTAATTCAAGAAAAGGGTTCTTTTTAGCGGTAAAATCGTAGCTGAGCATACGTTCGGTAAGACGACGGGCAAAGTGTTTGGCGTCGCGGTTTCCCACGATTTCCTCAAAACGTATTTTGTTAAATTCCACGCTTTTCGCAGTGCCCTCGAGCACATTCTCCCAACCCGAAACGGCAAACTCGCTTTTCTCGAGCTTGTAGGTGCGATCCGTTATGGTTTCAGTATATTCCAAAGTGCTCAGACGCAACTGGATCTCTGCGATAATCGCTTCAAAAAAGACGACCGTAAAATTCACTACCTCCTCATCTGAAGTAATGATTTCAGGATGCCCCAGATATTTATCAAAATAAAAAAGCATACATGAAATTCCCTTTAAGGGCGACATCAGGGAAAGCTCGGGAATGCCCGCGAACTTGTTCTTCATCACACTAAGGTCGTCGGCTGCGACCGGTTTCAGGTCGTAGAGAATGCGATAGGCGACGCCGTGCAACATAAATGCGGTTGCGGTCTGTAGTTTGGCATCGTATTCCCTGCGCTGGGAAACGTCCAATATAGATTTGCGTTCGTTTAGATCTGAAAGGCCGGAGGCATCATAATAACTGTCCTTCAACCAAATTCCCATGGTCAAACCTTCCTGCACGGCCAACAGCGCATGGTTGAGGTAAAGTGGAATGGCTACCGAGTCAGGTAACAGTCTTTTTTTAAGGGCCAAAACGGTCTTCGATACTGAGGTCACTTCGTTCGTCGCGGTACCGTTGGCCTTGGAGAGGTAGAGCAAAATGGATTCGTTCTTCTTGTTTTTATCACGGGCTCGAGCCTTCCCGCCCTGTTCCCATTGTACGCCTTTCAGGTAGGAAGTCGCTTCGTCCCTTAAGGCTTCGAGTTCGGTCAGTTTTATAGGAAAAGTGCTGTTGTGTTCCATTAGTTCAGTTTTAGGGCCGGTATTTCGATCGGATCTTGTGCCAGCCCGTGCAGGGTTTCCGGAATGTTGTCATAGAGGGTCTGCATGACCCGGTGCGAACAAAGCAGATAGTTTTTCGGCTTTGTGTTTTCCCAGAGCTGCAAGACCTGTTTGTTGAAAAAATTGCCTTCCTTGAACTCCGAGGTCGAAACCGCCTCGTCTTTTCGAAGCGTAATGGCATACGATGCGAGGTCCAGCGTTTTGGACACGATAGCATTTAAAATGGCATGCGTAGTTTTCATCTTATCTTTTGCGAACACACTGTGTAAGGGCCCCAAGTCGAATTTTTTTATCCGTTTTGGAAATACGTAGGCCAATTTTTTGTCAATGGCGTAGGCCATCATCTCGATATCCATGTCCCTGTCGACGGTACTCTCCAATACCGAATAAATTTCGTTGCGAACCTCCTCCAAGTTTTCTTTGTGCAGATCGAAGTACATAAAACAAATAAAGGGCCGGTTGTAGGTTACGTCATAAAAAGACCAGCTTACCATATACTGTGCGTTGGAACTGTCGTTCACTTCCTGTATTTTCCCCTGTACAAAGCGTTTAAAAATAAACTGCGGTTGCACCGAGGAATAATAGATGATCGAAGCGGCCTGTTGTAATTTTCGCTCGGATACCGGCTGTTTTTCGTTCAGCAAAGTTTCCAAAAACTCGGCCTTGACCGTTTCGATTTTCGGAAGCTTATCCATGTGTTCGTCCCGCAGCTCCAGATCGTTATAGAGATAGCGGAATTCCAGATAATTGGGAAATCCAGATTCGGTAAGGTCGATGCGCATCTTTTCGTCTTCGTCGAACAGGTATTTGATACGGAAGGCTTCCAAAGAATAGGTGAGGAGCTCACAATATTGCTTTACAAAAGTCGCCTCGAGATCGGTACAGATCTTTTCTTTTGCGATACTGGTCACCAATTGGTCGAAGGCATGCGTTACGATCCTAAAATATACCTTGTACTGTTCCTTGGTCTCCAGAACGGCGCCATCGAGCGGGGTAACAATTTGATTCAGGGACATATTTAGGGTATAGGTTTATTTATTTTTCGGTACTGCAAAGGCCTGACCTTCAGAAAGCCCTATCAAGCAGGGGGATTTCTTTATTTTAAGATTTAAAGTATGCGACATATGAAACTATCCTAAACAAATAAATTTGCCGTAGCCACAAATTTTCTACAACGGGAAGGTTCCTAAAAGGCTCAACTCAACAAATCATCGTCTTCTGAAGATTTTTTGGGTTGCTCCGGTGTCTTTTTGCCTCTATCGTCCGCTGGTGCGTTTCCGTCGGTGGCGTAGTATTCCGCGAAAATCTCCTTCATGTCGATACCATAACGATCGGCAAAGTCCTTCTGGATCTCCGCATCCTTGGTACGGATTTCCTGAAGCGATTCCGCATAGCTGGAATAGACGCCCTGCATCATTTTTTCGTGAACGGGAATATTGTCCATCATCTCTTGCCGTGCCTTGGCGCTCGCAGTGTGCATCGATGCCAGCGTCTGACCGATATGCTCGTCGGTCTTCACGCCCAGATGCTCTAAAATAGCGGCAAATTCCTGGTCAGTACGTGCTTTGAGGGCGACCACGTAGCCATCATAATATTTAAGACGCTCGTCGGTATCGCTTTTCAGTTTGGCGCGGTGGGTCTGTAGATTGCTGCGTAGAGAGGTCAACACTTTAATCGTCAGATTATGTTTGTGTACAAAACTGTCCTTACTCGCCGCCAAGGTCGTATAGGCGTTTTTAAGGCCTTCCAGTTCTTCCACCTTTTGCTCGGTAGTAGTCACCTTGCCAATAGCCTCAGAATAGGCGGGGGACTGTTTGTCAGATACTTCCTCAAGGGCTTGTCTTGACTGTTTTAGCAGCGCGTATTGCTCTTCCAATTTAGCTTCGGTCTCCTTTTTTTTTTCTAGGGCTTTTGTATGGTTTTTGCTTGCCTCTACGATAGCGACCTGCAGCTTTTCCTCCACTTCCTTTATTTCTATTTCACGGTTTTTCAGGCGTCCGACGGCCGCTTGACTCTTATACGAAAGTTCGTTCAATAAGGTCTGTACGTCGGCAGATTCAATGCGCTCCTGAAACATTGACTTGGCCTTCATATCGGCTCCATCGCGTGTTTTTTGTGCGGCGGCCAGTTCGGTTTCCTTGGTTCTGATCTTGGCTTTGCGGCCCCATAGGTTGTTCCACCAGTTGTCCGTTACATTCTCGGCTTCTTCCAGCTCCCGTTTGGCGCTTTCGAGATCTTTCAATGCATCGTCGATCACTTTTTGTTCGGCGGGGTTGAGGGTAGAGAATTTCTCGAAGATAATGCCGACTTCATCCTGATAATCGGTAAGGTCTTTTATGGCATCCAAAAGGGATTTCCTATCCTTTTCAGCCATCCCCACCACATCATCCAACGTAGCGTTCAAAATCTTTTGGCGCACTTCGGGGTCGTCTTCCTGCGCCAACTTAGACTTCATCTGGTCAACGGTCTTGCCCCAATTGACATCAACTTTCTCTTGTTGCGGGGCGGAATCGGTCTCTAATAAATCAAAATCGT
>RCMY010006760.1_pt1 | contig 10495 bp, 11 predicted proteins | sample 2041341 | NCBI WGS metagenome assembly RCMY01 (sample SAMN09708234, study PRJNA481090) | Marine sediment metagenome, whole genome shotgun sequencing project.
GGACACGGAGGGATTCGAACCCTCGAAGGACCGTGAGGCCCTTGCCTCCTTAGCAGGGAGGTGGTTTCAGCCGCTCACCCACGTGTCCTCATGGTTTGGCTAAGCGTCGCGCTATAACCAAGCATTCATCTGGCTGCAACGGGTAAAGTGGACCGCTTGAAAACCCGCCCACAGACTGGAAAATCTCCCAATCCTGGCGAAGGAACTCGCACTGCCGCAGAATCGACTCATTTCGTCGTCCGTTCATTGCGCGGTCATGTCCAACAGCCGAGAGCCCTTGGTGGCTGGTAATGGGAAGGAGTTTACCCATGTTACCGTTGTGTGTGAAGAAATCTTTGGGCCTGTTTGCTGTTGTGGCCCTTGCCATTGCACCGGTGGCGTCGCCCGCTTTTGCTCAGGTTGAAACCGTCGATCCCAATGACGTGATCGATGCGGATCTGGCAGCGCCCGACTATGACGGCAATTTCGAATCCAGCGCTTCAGGCCCCACGATGGTCGAGGACGCACCGGTCGACAGCGATATCAATGCGGATATTCTTGCACCTGCGGGCTCGGCAACCGGCGCCGCTCAAACCGGCAGTCAAGCGAATGGCGCTGTTCCCACCGCAGTCGCAGATGACACCACCTACCAGGACGATGATCTGATCGGAGCGGCGGAAGGCGTATTCGGCAAAGGCGCGAAGGGCCTGGCCGAAGTCATCGAGGATATTCTCAAGAAACAGGGCCGGCCAAACGCCTATATCGCCGGTCGCGAAGCCAGCGGGGCATTCGTTGTCGGGCTGCGCTACGGTTCCGGCAAGCTTTTCCACAAGATCGAAGGCGAGCGTCCGGTCTATTGGACAGGGCCGTCAATTGGCTTTGATTTTGGCGGAAATGCAGCCAATACCTTTGTCCTGGTCTACAATCTCTATGACAGCGAAGACCTGTATCAGCGGTTCCCGGCCGGCGAAGGCGCGGCCTATTTCATCGGCGGCTTTCACGTCAGCTATCTGCGCAGCGGCGACAAGGTCCTGATCCCGGTGCGGCTCGGAGCGGGCCTGCGGCTCGGGGCGAATGTCGGCTATATGAAGTTCAGCAAGAAGCAGCAGTGGCTGCCATTCTGACCAGCTGATTGCTTGACCGTTTACCGGTCAACTGTCTCCAGATCAGGTCGCCGACCGCACCTTTTCCATCCGCGCCAGATAGCGCGCCAATATGTCAATCTCCAGATTGACCGCACGACCGGGCTCCAGTTCTCCTAGCGTGGTCACCTGCGCGGTATGGGGAATGATATTGAGCGTGAACAGCGCGCCCTTTTCATCGTCGGTGATCGCATTCACGGTGAGCGAGACGCCGTCGACCGTGATTGATCCCTTGGCGGCAATGAAGGGCGCCAGATCTTTCGATACCCGGATGACAACCTCCCGGGAATCCCCGGCGGGCGTGGTGGAAACCACTTCGCCGACGCCATCGACATGACCGGTTACAATATGGCCGCCCAGTTCATCGCCGACCTTCAGCGCGCGCTCCAGATTGATCCGGCGTCCGGCGGTAAACTGTCCTTGCGCGGTGCAAGAGAGTGTCTCGCTGGATATATCAACCGCAAACCAGTCGGGCCCTTTGTCGACCACCGTCAGGCATATGCCCGAACAAGCGATCGAAGCCCCCAGATCGACGCTGTCCATGGCGTAGCTACAGGTGATTTTGGCGCGGAGATCGCCGCGCTGATCGAGCGAATCTATGGTCCCGATATCTGAAACTATGCCTGTGAACATGGGCGATCCTATTTGCTATATGCTGATCGGAACCTAGGCGGCGCGTTCATATATCTCAAGCACATCCTGCCCCAGTTCGCGCTGGTCGGTGCGCCGCCACTGGCCATGCGCATCACCGAGCTTTTCAAGACCGATGTCGCCAATGCCGGCAAGTCCGCCGCCGATGATGATCGGCGCACGATAGAGCAACAGCCGGTCAACCAGACCCGCTGCCAGGAAAGACGCAGCCGTCTTTGCACCGCCTTCAACGAGCAGCCAGTTGATATCGACGAGATTGGCGATCGCGTCGGGTCCGGCAATTTGCAACCAATGATCCGGCGTTTCGGGATCATTGCCGAGAATGACCGGTTGCGGCGAACGGTCGGTCAATCCATCCAGCCGGACATCGAGCCCGGGCCTGTCCGTTCTGGCCGTGCCCGCTCCCACCAGAATCGCATCGCTGCGCGCGCGCTCGAGATGGGCGTGCGCCCGGGCCCGTTCGCCGGTGATCCATTGGCTGGTGCCATCGGCCATAGCAATACAACCATCCAGCGACATCGCGAGTTTGAGGGTGACAAAGGGACGCGCTTTTTCGACGCGGCACAGGAAGCCGGCCATCGCGCTGCGCGCCTCGGGTTCGCGGATGCCGACCGACACAGTTATGCCCGCATCACCCAGCCGGTCAATCCCTCGACGCCTTGTGCGTTCATCCGCATCGAGGGTCGCGACAATCACCCGCTTGGGTTTTGCGTCGATGATCGCATTGCTGCAGGTCGGGCCCCGGCTGCTTTTATGGGCGCAGGGTTCCATCGTCACATAGATGTCCGAGCCCTTGGCAGACGACCCGGCCTGAGCCAGCGCCATTTCTTCGGCATGCGGTCGTCCGCCCGGCTGGGTCCAGCCGCGACCAATAATGACGCCTTGCTTGACAATGACACAACCGACATTGGGATTGGCACCGGTCCGGCCGCGCCCCCGTTCCGACAACGCCAGTGCTGCAGCCATGAATTGTGCGTCGCCGGGAGGATTCAACATTCTAATCCGGCAGGCCGTTCCACCTCTACCTCGCCGCGCGCCAGACGGGCCGCGATGGCTTCGCGTTCAATTTCGTCAACATCCATGCCGGACATCCGGCCCAGTTCTTTCACTGCATTGCGTCGCTTCAATTCCAGTTTGTCCTTCAAACACTGGATTTGCCAGCGATCCTGCAAAATTTCTTCATCGGTCCGGTCAACCGTCCAGTTTTCGACATAAATGACTTCTGCTGGCACATAAGTATAAGTGTTTACCTTGGGATCGAGCCAGAAAAGGAAAAGAATGAACGTCGTGCAGGCAATTGCCAGTACTGCCGGGAGCAAACGCTCCCCCGGTTCATTCTGGCGGACAAAGGCGATCAGGTCGCCAAAGCCGCCGGTTAAAGATGCATCTTTTATCAGGCCCATTTCCCCCAAATAGTCACGATATGCGCGGATGACCAGCCTTTCCCGCAAAAATTGATCGGTAAAATTCAGCCCGGCCATCCGGGACAGCGATCAGTTGTTGATTTCAAAGCGGACTTTTAATGTCATCCAGCTTTCAATCGGCTTCCCGTCTTTGGTCGCAGCTGTGAAGCGCCATTTTTTCAGCGCCTGTTTGCGCGTTGCGGACCAGAAATCCACGTGCGGCGAATCGATCAGTTCAATGCGCTTCACGCGGCCATCGGTGCCAACCAGCACCCGGACGCTGACCTCGCCCTCCCGTTCGAGCCGCAATTGACCGACCGGGTAGGTGGGCTGGAACTCGTCTGCATGGCGTGTATTGAGGCGCGCGGGGACCATGACAGGATCGGGTATGATCTTGATAGGTTCAAAGGAGATGGCATCTCCGGTTCCACCCGACCCGGTCTTGATTTCGACCTCTCCATAATTGTTGACGGGAACCACCGGGTCCGAAGGCAAATCGACAATCGACCGATCCGGTGCTCTTTGCCGCGTTTGCGGCACCGCTTTGACTTCCGGTTTTTTGTCTTCGATCACCGGGTCGGGCGGCGGTGGGTTTGGCACATGCGTTGCGACAAACGGCCCGTTCAATATCTCCGGAACCTCGATCCCGGGCATCGCAATCACAGCAGCAATAATCACCGCGTGAACGGCGCCGGCCAGCACCACACCTTTGGAACGCGGTGTCTTGTTCTCGTAAACGGAAACATAGCTCATAATCATATCCTCTCAACCATCCTCAGAAGTGGCGGAGCGGCCGGTGCCTGTTTGACTATCTGACCTCATCACCTGTTGTGATGTTATACTATATCATATAACATTGCAAACGCGCGGCTGCAGTGCCGGAAAATCGTTTTTATAGAGGTGGTTAGGCGGAGGCTTTGGTCAGCCTCGCCAGCGCGGCTTCACGACCGATCAAGGGCAACAAGGCGTTCATATCCGGGCCGTGATCGAGACCGGTCAGCGCCTGACGCAAGGGCATGAATAGCGGCTTGCCTTTGCGTCCAGTCGCCGCTTTGAGTGCTCCGGTAAGATCTTTCCAGAGGTCAGAAGATGCTTCCATTTCTTCCAATTTATCATGAGCGATAGACAGAAATTCCCGGTCTTCCGGCGAAAATTCGAGCAAGGAAATCGGTCCCGTCACCACCTGCCACCATTGGTCGACATCGCCCATGTCATGCAGATTCGGTCGGATGACCGCCCAAGCAGCGGCATCCATTGCCTCCGGCAGACGGCCCTTGACGTCGGCATAGTCCAGCAGATGTACGATCTTCTGATTGAGCTGAGCCAGCTCTTCGTCGTCAAACCGGGCTGGTGCGCGGCCAAAACGGGCAAAGTCGAAACTCGCAATCAGTTGCTGCACATCGGCAATCGGTTCGACCGGGTCGCTGGTCCCGATACGCGCCAGCAGGGCGACAATGGCTTGCGGTTCGATATTTTTCTCGCGAAAACTGCTGACGCCAAGCGAACCGAGCCGTTTGGAAAGCTTGCCTTCGGTACCAACGAGCAGCGCTTCATGGGCAAATTCCGGCGGCTGCGCGCCAAGAGCGTGGAACATCTGGATTTGCACCGCAGTATTGGCGACATGATCCTCGCCGCGCACAACATGGGTGATCCCCATTTCAATATCGTCGATCGCCGAGGGCAGCATATATAGCCAGCTACCGTCTTCGCGCAGGATGACGGGATCGGACAATAGCGCCGGATCGAAATGCTGGTCACCCCTTATCCGGTCGGTCCAGGTGATCGGCGTCCCGTGATCCAGCTTGAAGCGCCAGTGCGGTTTGCGCCCCTCCGCTTCAAAGGCAGAAATCTGTTCCGCCGTCAGGTCCAGCGCTGCGCGATCATAGATCGGCGGCTTGCCCCGGCCCAGCTGAATCTTGCGCTTCAGGTCCAGTTCCTGCGCAGTCTCATAGGCGGGATAAACCCGCTCGTCGGCCTTCAGCTTCGCGAGACGCTCTTCATACCGGTCAAAGCGGGCCGACTGCCTTTGCTCCTCGTCCGGTGTCAGACCCAGCCACACCAGATCGGCCCGGATCGCCTCGACATACTCATCCTTCGACCTTTCTGAGTCGGTATCATCCAGCCGCAGCAGGAATGTGCCGCCCTCTTTCTGCGCGAACATCCAATTGTGGAGCGCGGTCCGGATATTACCGACATGAAGGTGGCCCGTGGGCGACGGGGCAAAGCGGGTTTTTATGGTCATACGGTCCTAAATGCGTTGGTTATCGGATAGCGCCGATCACGGCCAAAATTTCGGGTGCCGAGTTTGACGCCGGGCGGTGCCTGTCGCCGCTTATACTCGGCGATATAGAGCAGCCGCTCGATCCGCACCACCGTTTCCCGGTCGAATCCCCGTCCGACCAGATCATTGACCGACAATTCTTCCTCGATCAGTCCATGCAACAGCGGGTCAAGAATTTCATAGTCCGGCAGGCTGTCACTGTCTTTCTGGTCCTCGCGCAATTCTGCGCTCGGCGGCTTGCTGATCACCCGCTCCGGCATAACCGGGCCGTCCGGGCCAAGACCAAGGCTCGGTTTATTGCGGTTGCGCCATGCCGACAATTTGAACACCGTCAGCTTATAGGCGTCTTTGAGCACCGAATAGCCGCCTGCCATATCGCCATAGATCGTGGCATAGCCGACGCTCATCTCGCTCTTGTTGCCGGTGGTGAGCAGCATATGACCGAACTTGTTCGAGAGCGCCATCAGCGTAACCCCGCGAATCCGTGACTGGATATTTTCCTCGGTGATGTCGACATTGCTGTCGGAAAAACTGTCCTCGAGCATCGCATCAAAGCCTTCGATTGCCGGGCCAATGGGGATAGTGTCCAGTCTGGTACCCAGCATGTCTGCGCAGCCCTCGGCATCGTCGAGACTCTCCTGAGAGGTGAAACGCGATGGCATCATCACGTTCCACACCCGGTCGGCGCCCAGCGCATCGACGGCGACCGCGGCCGACAAGGCGCTGTCAATACCGCCGGATAGACCGAGCAAAACCCCGGGAAACCGGTTTCGGTTCACATAGTCACGCAGGCCAACGATCATCGCGTTATAGATATCCGCAGGATGGTCATCGAGCTGATGGATTTCGCCGGGAGCGCAGGTCCACTCACCGTCCTGGCGCGACCAATGGGTATCGACAATCGCCTCGTCCCAGTCGGGCAGCTGGTGCATCACGCCGGTGTCGCCGTTGAGCACAAAACTTGCCCCATCAAACACAATCTCGTCCTGTCCGCCGACCCGGTTCAGGAACACCAGCGGGATTCCCGTTTCCCGCACCCGCTGCGTCGCCACCTGTCCCAGACGCAAATCGTCCTTCTCAATTTCATAGGGGCTGCCGTGCACCGAAATGAATATTTCCGCACCTTGTGATTTCAGATGATCGCAGACAGTCGGGAACCAGACGTCCTCGCAGATCGGCAGACCGATTTTGCAGCCCTTGAAATCAATCGGCTCCGGCAAGGGGCCGGAGGCGAAGAGGCGCTTTTCGTCAAACGTGCCGTAATTGGGTAACTCTACCTTGTAGCGGATATCCCGGATATGCCCGTCGGCGAGCAGCGCGATGCCATTATAGAGCCTGCCTTCTTCGCGAAAAACTGACCCGACCAGCACCGCCGGTCCCGGTCCTGCGGTCGCCGCCGCCAACCGGTTGAGCTCCGCCTCCGCGCGCTCCCACAATGCCGGTTTCAACACCAGATCCTCCGGCGGATAGCCGATCAGCTGCAGCTCCGGAAACACGATCAGGTCGCTTTCCGGCCGCGCTCCGTGGGCCGCGATCATCGCATCGGCGTTACCGCGCAAATCGCCAACACTCTGGGTCAATTGCGCCATGGTGATGATTAGCTTTTCCGACATCGGGCCCTGATAGAAAGCGGCACTGTGCGGAGCAATCGAAATAAACGCAAATACGGACTTTTGATTTCCCGGCCATCTGTCTAACAGGGTCTCAAAATTATCATGGGTGCCGCTGGCGATTCTTGCGGGCCGCTGGATCGGGGAACGCAACTATGAAACTTATGTCGGGCAACAGCAATCTGCCGCTTGCTACAGAAATAGCCGAATATCTGGGTATTCCGCTCACCGACGCGAGCGTCAAGCGCTTTGCCGATGACGAGATTTTCATAGAAATCCACGAGAATGTCCGCGGCGAGGATGTCTTTGTTGTCCAGTCGACCAGTCATCCGGCCAATGACAATCTGATGGAACTGCTGATCAGCATTGATGCCTTGCGTCGGGCTTCGGCCAAACGCATCACCGCCGTCATTCCCTATTTCGGATATGCCCGGCAAGACCGTAAACCGGGACCGCGCACGCCGATTTCAGCCAAGCTGGTAGCAAATCTGATTACCGAAGCGGGCGCAGACCGGGTACTGACCGTTGATCTTCATGCCGGACAGATCCAGGGCTTTTTCGATATCCCGACCGACAACCTTTATGGCGCGCCGGTGATCAGCGAAGACATCAAAGCCCGCCATGGTGACAAGAATATTACGGTAGTCTCGCCCGATGTCGGCGGGGTGGTTCGCGCCCGGGTGCTAGCCAAGCGGCTTGACAACGCGCCTCTTGCTATCGTCGACAAACGCCGTGAAAAGGCCGGGGTGTCCGAAGTCATGAACATTATCGGCGATGTCAAAGACCAGTTCTGCATCATGATCGATGATATTGCGGACAGCGCCGGGACCTTGTGCAACGCTGCAGAGGCCCTGAAAGACGCCGGTGCTACCGATGTCGTCGCCTATATCACCCACGGCGTTTTATCAGGCAAGGCGGTGGAGCGGGTCAACGCCTCCCAGCTGCGCAAGCTGATCATCACTGATACCATCCGGGCACCCCAATCGGCGCTCGATTCCGATAAAATCCGGGTGCTTCCGATTGCGCCCTTGATGGGCGAAGCGATTAAGCGGATCGCGGATGAAAGCTCGGTGAGCAGCCTGTGGGACTAGTCACGATCGGAATTTCTAATATCGGGAGACGCCAATGCCCAGTTTTGAACTTTTGCTGAAATATCGCATTCATATCGCATTATTGGCGATTTTCATTTCGCTATTTGCATGGATAACCGAATGGGCGGACTGGGTTTACATCTGTCCTTATTGTCGTGCTCAAAGGACGGTTATCGGACTCCTGGGCTTGCTTCTGCTCGCCAATCCTCTGCATTGGCTGAACCGATGGATATCGTCGACTCTTGCCGTGCTGGGCCTGGTCGTCGCCGGGATGCAGCATTTCAACGGCTGGAAAAAGATCATGTCAGGCGAATTTTCCTGGGGTGAATATTGGTACGCCAACGCCTGGATGCTGTCCGGCTGCGCTCTTTTCATCATCACCGGTCTGATCCTGTACCTATGGGCTTGGCGACCAACCGAGTCGGAAACTGACGATCCATGACGCCTAAAGACATCGATCTTGCGCAAAAACTGGCCGAAGCCGCTGGTGAAGCGATCCGCCCGTTCTTTCGGGCAAGATTTGATCAAGAAACCAAAGATGATTCAACTCCGGTAACCGAAGCAGACCGCTCGGCCGAGGCGGCGATGCGGGCGATCATCGAAGCCGAGCGGCCCGATGACGGGATTATCGGCGAGGAATATGGCACCCGCAACGAAGGCGCGTCGCGCCAATGGGTGCTCGATCCGATTGACGGCACGACTAGCTTCATCGCCGGCCGCCCGATATTCGGTACCCTGATCGCGTTGATGCAGGATGGCTTTCCGCTGATCGGGATCATCGACCAGCCGATTTCAAAAGAACGCTGGGTCGGAGTTATCGGTCGCGGGACAACATTCAATGGCCAGCCAGCAAAATCTGCGCGCTGCCGGGAGCTCAAAGACGCCGTCCTCGCGACGACCACTCCGCACCAGTTTGACGAGCATGATGCCGAGCATTTCATGGGTCTGGCCAGCAAGGTCGCGCCGCGCAAGATCATCTATGGCGGTGATTGCTATAATTACGGCCTGGTCGCCAGCGGTCATGTCGATGTGGTCTGCGAAGCGGGCCTGAAAATCCACGACTTCGCCGCCCTCGCCCCGATTGTCGATGGCGCAGGCGGGATGATGTGCGACTGGAACGGCGAACCGCTCCACGCGGAATCAGGCGGCCATGTGCTGGCGATTGGCGATCAGGCACGGGTTGATGATGTGCTGGAAGCTATTGCTTGCCATCATTGACGGCATTCGCATCGTAATTCAGCTTGCATTTCGGGCGAATCTAGCTATTGCCGCCATTCCGATGTGATGCTCTGGCCAGTGTTGGGCTGCCACAAGTATCCGTAACGGTAACTTCTAGAGGAGACCAAAATGCCCAAGTTGAAGACCAAAGAAACGCTTCAAAATCACCGCTACCGGCAAGGTGTTGCACGGCGTAGCTGGCAAACGCCACCGTTTGATGAGCCATAACAGCAAATATATCCGTCAGAACCGCGGCACCAAGAAATTGTGCGCAGCGGACGCGAAAACAGTCAAGAAATGGGCGCCCTACGGTCTGGGTTAACTCCGCCGCAGCGACATTCAAACTTACAGGATATAGAAAATGGCACGTGTAAAACGGGGTACGACCACTCGTACAAAACATAAGAGATTATTGGTACAGGCAAAAGGCTATTATGGCCGCCGCAAAAATACCATCCGCATCGCGCGGCAGGCTGTCGAAAAAGCCGGCCAATATGCGTATCGCGACCGCAAGGTCAAAAAGCGGACATTCCGTGCTCTCTGGATCCAGCGGATCAACGCTGCGGTTCGTGCAGAAGGCATGACCTACGGCACGTTCATTCACGGCACCAAGCTGGCCGGGATTGAACTGGACCGTAAAGTGATGGCCGATCTGGCGATGAACGAACCGGCTATGTTTAGCGGCATCATCAAACAGGCGCAGGATGCTCTAACGAAAGCTTAAGCATTTTCAGAAATCCAAAGAAGCGCCGGAGAGCAATCTCGCGGCGCTTTTTTTATTGGGTTTTTCGCCGCAGCCTGCTTTAGACGGTCGACAGGGAAATTAGGGTAAAGTCATGAGTGCCAGTGAAGCAATTATAGAGAAATATCTCGGACAGATAGCAGCGGCTGGTGATGGCGACGCTCTGGAAGCTATTCGCGTCGCTGCCTTGGGCAAGAAAGGCGAGATTTCGCTGATGCTCAAGACGCTCGGCAAAATGACGCCCGAACAACGGCAAACCGAAGGCCCGAAAATCAACGGGGCGCGGCAAGCCGTGGCCGACGCGATAGCCTCGCGCAAAGACGCGATGGAAAGCGAAGCGCTGAACGCACGCCTCGCCACCGAAAAACTCGACATGAC
>RCMY010006025.1_pt1 | contig 10494 bp, 9 predicted proteins | sample 2041341 | NCBI WGS metagenome assembly RCMY01 (sample SAMN09708234, study PRJNA481090) | Marine sediment metagenome, whole genome shotgun sequencing project.
CGTCGTCGGGGTGCGGCCCATGCACTGATCGAGACACGTCGACGAGATCGTCCGATTCGAGTGGCTGGATTGTTGTGCCACCCGAGCTCGCTCGGGTACAGCCTAAACAGAGCCTGAGACAATACGATCAGCGAGCGAATTGCCACTGAGTGTGAGCTGGACGCGCCCGCGGGCGCGCTTCAACCGCTCTCCATGGCGCTTCAGCTGCAGAGAGTCGTCGAATGATGCCCGTCCAGATGCAACGCCTTCGATTCGGCGAAGCGAGCAGCTCACCTCCGCGTCTGCTCTAAGTGACGGTGACCACGGGCACGATCTTGGAACGAGGAGTAGTGTCAGCGCCATGGCCGATGCGCATGATGATCCGCTGCTCGCTCCTATCGCCGGCGCCGAGCCGAACGACTTCGCCGGCATGAAAATCGACGTCGGTCACGCCGGCCGAGCACGGGTCAAACGCCTGATCTACAAACCCGGCGGACGATGGTCGACCCACGTGAAACCACTGGTGGGAACCGAGTGGTGCCAGCACGCCCATATCGGATTCCTGGCCCGAGGACATTTCGTCGGCGAGTACGCCGATGGCACCAATTTCGACTACACCGCTCCTGCCATCGTCGCCGTCGACCCGGGACACGACTCCTGGGTAGAAGGCGACGAGGAAGTGATCATCATCCAGTTCGATCTCGAAGCTGACACCGTCGACGCACTCGGACTGACGCCACGCTCCGCGGACTGACCCCCGACTCACGACAGCCCCGATAGAGACAGCCCCGAATCAAGACCACCCCGAATCAAGACTGCCCCGGCTCAGGAAAGTGCGGGCTGGAGCGAGCCTCCAGCTTTCAGTGATCTTGCCCGACGACCACCGGGGCGCACCACGCCAGGCTCGTCTTTGGCCGAGGCGTACCGATCGACATAGGTCTGGCCCGTCAACTGGCTGATCTCGTACATGACCTCGTCGATGAGTTGGCGATAGATCGCACGTTCGTCGGCTCGATTGGCGTAGCGCCCGACATCGATTGGTGTGCCGAACCGAATGGTCGCGGGTCGAAATGGTCTCGGCAACGATTGGCCCGGAGGTTGGATGTCGAGCGTGCCGACGAGCCCCACCGGAATGATCGGCGCTCCGGTACCAATCGCGAGGCGAGCAGCACCGGTATGGCCCTTGTGTAGGTGGGTGGAGCGGCTGCGGGTTCCCTCGGGATAGATACCGAACAGTCCGCCGGCCTCGATCACGTCACGCGCGGCATCGAGCGCGGGCTCGGTCCGACGGCCCGCACCTCGTTCGATCGGGATCATGCCGAGCGCCGGGAACAACCGACGAGTTTTCCAGTCGTCGAGATACTCGGCCTTGCCAACGAAGATCAGTGGTCGAGGGAGAACCGCCGGGAGCAAAAACGAGTCGAAGACCGACAGATGGTTTGGGCAGAGAATCGCGCCGGAATCGGACGGGAGGTTCTCGAGACCCTCGACTTCTGTTGGCCACAACCGCCGAAAAACCGGACCGGCAACGCGTTGCACCGGACGCTGCAGCACACCGACTCTGGCGGGGTTGACCCGCCCCTTTTTCACTGTTGCACGCGTCATGACTGCCAACGTAGTGTCAGCAGTGCACCGGTGTCAGCGCGCGCCAGGAAAAGCCGCTGACCTCAATCGATGCGAACCCCGAGCAGCATCGCCGCGGTCGAGACTCCTTCGCCGCGTTCGGCCGCCGCGTCGATGGCAGCAACGGCAGCCGGCGTGTCGAGATCGTTGTCGAGGGCGGATCGAACCTCTTCGAGCGCTCCGTCGCCCTTTCCGGCCTCGAGCCACCGTTCGAGACGAGCTGCAGCCGCCGGCATGATCTCGTCGTTCCACTCCCACTCGAAGCGGTAGTGGTTCGCGACGATGACGAGGCGGATGGCGCGGGGGTCATAGGTCTTGCGGAGTTCGCTGACGAACACGAGATTGCCGAGCGACTTCGACATTTTCTCGCCGTCCATGCGGACCATCGCCTGATGCATCCAGTGGCGAACGAACGGTTCGCCGGTTGCCGCCTCGGTCTGGGCGGCTTCGCACTCGTGGTGGGGGAAGATCAGGTCGGCCCCGCCACCGTGCAGGTCGATCGTGGAGCCCAGTTCGCGCAGCGCCAGGGCCGAACACTCGATGTGCCAGCCCGGACGGCCAGGGCCCCAGAGCGACTCCCATGCAGGCTCGTCATCGGCCGACGGCTGCCAGAGCACGAAGTCGAGAGGGTGACGCTTGTTGGGATCCTCGGGATGGCCTCCACGCTCTTGGGCGTACTCGAGCATCGTTGCTTCGTCGTAGCCCGAGATCGAACCAAACTTGTCCCATTTGGTGACGTCAAAGTACACCGCGCCGCCCGATTCATACGCGTACCCGCGGTCGAGCACCGTGCCGATGAGCCCACGGATGTCGGCGATGGCCGAGGTGGCTCGGGGCTCGCTGAAGCATGGAATCATCTCGAGCGCCTCCATGTCGGATTGGAAGCGAGCCACTTCGGCTGCGGCGAGATCGAGATAATGAACGCCGAGTTCGCGAGCCTTGTCGAGGATCGAATCGTCGACATCGGTGATGTTGCGCACCATCTGAGTCTCATGACCGAGATCTCGCAGACGACGCACGAGAACGTCGTAGCCGACGTACACCGCCGCATGCCCGAGATGGGTTGCGTCATAGGGCGTGATGCCGCATATGTAGATATTGACGATCGGGCCGGGTTCGAACGGAACCACCGATCGGCGTGCGGTGTCGTAGAGGCGCATGGTCACGGGTCGGAGGGTACCGGGAACGTCTCGGCACGCCGAATCGGACCGATCGTGAGTAACGGTGCGCCGTATCTGCTAGTCAGTGGGGCGTGGGAATCCTCGACGACAAGAAACTACTCATCACCGGCGTCCTCACCGACGACTCGCTCGCCTTCGGGATCGCGCAGCTCGCGCAGCGCGAAGGGGCCGAGATCGTGCTCACCGGTTTCGACCGGGGTCTGAGGTTGACGCAGCGAACAGCGCGCAAGCTCGACACCGAACCCGAGGTCCTCGAACTCGACATCGCGAACCTCGACCACGTCGCTGCTGTCCGCGACCATCTCCAGCAGAAGTGGGGCCGAGTCGACGGCGCTCTGCACTCCATCGGATTCGCCCCTGCCGACTGCCTCGGCGACGACTTTTGGGCGCCCGACTGGGACGACGTCGCCACCGCAGTGCAGGTATCGACCTACTCGCTGCGCACACTGGCCGACCTCGTTCGGCCGCTCATGCAGGAGGGTGGAGGCTCGCTCGTCGGCCTCACCTTCGACGCCACCGTCGCCTGGCCCGCCTACAACTGGATGGGTGTTGCCAAGGCCGGGCTCGAATCGCTCAATCGGTACCTTGCTCGCGAGCTCGGGGCCGAGGGCATTCGCTCCAACCTGATCGCGGCCGGCCCGATGCGGACGATCGCCGCCAAGTCGATTCCTGGGTTCGCCAAGTTCGAAGAGGCGTGGGCCAAGCAGGCCCCGCTGGGGTGGGACGTCAACGACTCTGAGGGCGTCGCTCGCTCGACCGTCGCCCTCCTGTCGGACTGGTTCCCCCAAACCACCGGCCAGATCATCCACGTCGACGGCGGCTTCTCGATCGTCGGAGCTTAAGTAGCCAGCCACTTCGGATTCACGATGGCCAGTCGCTCGGCGGTACTGATCGCCAGAAGGGCCGCAACCTCATCGAGCCGCTCGTCGAAGCGTCCGCTGCGGATGGCTCGAGCAAACTCGTTGTCGTCAGCCATACCGATATCCGCCAGGCGTGCCGAGTGGCGCGATCGTTGGAGCTGGCCTGCACGCCCCTCGCGTTCGAGCATCGACGCCACGTTGGCCGCAACGCGGGTGTGGAACGCCAAACCGCCGCTGAGCGCAGGCTGCACCGAGTTGCGTAGAAAAGCAGCCAGTGCGCCGGCCAGTTCGTCGGGCTGTGGTTGGCCCGAACCTGGCCCGGGCTCCTCATCGAGGCCTAGGTCATCGATGGTTGCTGTGTCGATCTCGGCACCACTGTGAGCGCTGATCGCCCAAGACAGGTCGTACTCCTGCTCGGCGATGCGATTGCCGATCGCCAGCAGTTCGAGGGACTCGACGACACCCGTGCGGTGCGCGTTTGCCTGGAGTCCGCACATGATCCCCCACTTGAGTGTCCCGAGAAGCTCCCACCAGGCGAAGGCATCGCGGTCGACCGGTTGGCCCGTCGCCGCCTCGTGAGCTGCGAAGAGGTCGTCGTACTCGCCGATCCCCGCCACCGGTGCCGGTCCGCCAAAGCGCCACGCTCGAGTGCAGAGCCAACCGAGGTCTTCCAGAGGATCGCCGAGGTGCGCCAACTCCCAATCCAAGACTGCGGTGAGCCCTTCGGACCCGACCAGCAAGTTACCGAGCCGGAAGTCGCCGTGCACCAACGCCAAGCCGGAAGAGGTCGGACGATGCTGTTCGAGCCAGCGGAACGCAAGCTCGAACGTCGGTGAAACCAACGCCATTTCGTCGGCTGCCTCTCGCCATTTCGCCAGTTCATCGACTCGGTCGAGGTGCGCCAACTCCGGCCGATCGAGGTTGGCGGTCGGGATCGAGTGGAGTCGGCCGAGCGCGGCGCCGGCATCGGATGCGAAGGCAGCGCGGGCCGCGATGTATTCGTCGTCTCGCTGAATCCGGCGAGCCAGTGATTCACCGTGGACGGCTCGAGCCAGGAACCAGCTCGGCCCGATGACGGGGCTCGGGTGCGACTCGTTGGTTGCGATGATGGTTGGCACCGGCATCCCCGCCTCGGCTGCCGCCTCGACCACCGACGCTTCGGCCGCCATCCCCCGCTCGTTGCGCTGGACTCCGGCCCGTTCACGCTGGAGCACGAACGAATCGCGACGGCCCCCGATGTCGGCCGCGAATCGATAGGTCTCGCGGCTGGCGCCTGCGGTCAGCCGTTCGAAATCGTCGATGACCACCGGATCACCGTCTCGACGAAGAAGCTCGGCCAGCGCGTCGATGATCGGGGCATGCTCGGGCAGTGGTTCAGGCACGACTGCGAACGTAGTTCGCCGGCTACGAGACGGCCAACGGCGCCCGACCGAAGCGACGCCTGCGTCAGCAGACCGCCGAGACGTACGGGAACGGGTTCACCGCTCCCCCGCCACCGGGATGCACCTCGAAGTGCAGATGTGGAATGCCGCGTGCGTTGCCGTCGTCGCCGACATAACCAATGATGTCACCGGCGTTGACCTGACCCGACTTCTCATAGCCCGAGAGATGCGTGCCGTAGTAGTAATTGCCGTCGTTGCCGTTCAGATGGAACGAGCGACCACCGACTCGGTTGGATCGGTGCTCGACCGTACCGCCAACCGGTGCCGCGATCGGCGTGCCGGTCGATGCCATCATGTCGACGCCCTTGTGGCGTCGGCCGCCGGATCGGCCATAGCCCCACGAATCGATGAACGAATGTGCTCCGGCAACGGGGCACGCCTTCAGGGTTCCTGTTCCCGTTGCTGCAACGCTCGTTGCGCCGCCCCCGCTCGACGTGGTGGTCTCGCTCGACGTACCTCCGTCGTTCGATGGCGTCGCATCGCTCGATGTCGTTGCGCCGTTGTTGGCTGCTGCTCGCTCGGCAGCCGCTGTCCGCTCAGCTGCTGCGGCGCGCTCGGCGGCAGCCTGGGCGGCGGCACGGCGGCGCTCCACCTCGGCGAGGCGTTCCTTCTCGATTTCTTCCAAACGCGCCAGTTCGACGCCAAGTTCCTCCCGCAACGCGAGGAGCGCGTCGAGTTGCTCCTCGGCTGCCGACTGCTTGGCTTCGAGTTCGACCCGGGCGATCTCGAGGTCCTCGAAGAGTCCTACATAGCGCTCCATCGCCTCGGCGTCAGCGCCGATCGCGGCATCACTCAGTGTTGCGGCCCGACGCGCCGCGTTGAGATCGGACGAGACGAGGAACCCCGGACCGGCGTCGGCCCGGATGAACTCCTCGATTGCCGAGGTGACGACAACGTCGGTCAGCGCTGACGACTCACCGGTCAGCGCGACAACTCGCACACTCGCCGCTTCGATTGCTCGTTCGACCTCGGACAATTCGGTCTCGGCGTCGCTGAGTCCCTGGGTGAGTTCCTGCACCCGCTGGCGGGTCTCGTCGAGTCCGGGGGTGCGTTGAGCGTCGGCGGGTACCACCGCAACCAGCATCAGCAACGCCAAGACAGCGGCGAGTACCGGCGGGATCGAACGGTAGGTGGGAAACGGCGAGGGCACGGCGGGCCACGCTAACCGCTCCACCACCAGATCACCATGTGGAGTGACCAACGGCTACATAGAGTGAACCGACCACCCCCGACAGGCACCAAGCTCGGTCAGGCTTCGACGAGTGCTCGAATGATCTGCTCGACGGAGACCACACCGATTGGTCCCTCTGTGGTGGTGACGACGGCCAGTTGACGGCGCAACCTACGCATCGCACGAAGAACGTCGATGAGGCTGCGGTCGGCCGAAACCACGACCATGGGTCGGACTCGGTCGCCAGGCAAGGGAGTAGCGCGGCGATCGGTTGGCACGTCGAGCAGATCCTTGGCATGGATATAGCCGAGCAGTTGTGCATGGCCTCGAGCCGACGACAGGATCGGCAGCCGAGTCTGACCGGTGCGGCGAACGACCTGCTCGATTTGCGCCGCGGTTGCCCCGTCTCGAATCGTTGCCAGTTCGGCCAGAGGCGTCGCGACCTCGGACACCGGTCGCTGTGAGAAGTCGAGAGCTCCCGATAACAACCCGGCACTGTCGGCCTCGATCGCACCGCCTTTTGACGAAGCGGCAACGATCGCTGCGAGTTCGGCCGCGCTGTGAGCCGAAATGAGCTCATCTCTCGGAATGACGCCGAGGGCGCGGCAGGCCAGGTTTGCCATCCGATTCAGCAGCCTGACCAACGGCCGGACCACGGTGAGGTACGCCTGATACGGCACAACCAAGAAACGCAGCGTCGAATCCGGGGCGGCGATGGCCAGGTTCTTTGGGATCATCTCGCCGACGACCAGATGAAGGAACACGACGATCCCCAGGCCCACGGTGAACCCGATCACCCGGCCGACCTCCGCAGACACCACGGTCCCGAGCACGGCCTCGATGATGTGTGCGATCGCGGGCTCACCGACATAGCCGAGTCCGAGCGATGCCATCGTGATGCCGAGCTGCGCACCGGCCAGTTGCGTTGACAAATCCGAGAATGCCCGCACCGAGAACACCGCGGTGCGAACCCCGCGCTCGGCCGCGGACTCGAACGACGACCGTTTGGCCGCGATCAGTGCGAATTCATAGGCGACGAACATTCCATTGGCGAAGATCAGCAACGCTGCCGCGATCAATGAGAACGTGATCGACCCACCATCCGCCGACGACTCCGTGGCCAGGAACGCTGGCGTCAGGAAGTCCGGGGCTGTCAAGCCACGTCCGATGAGGCTCACGCCGACACCTCAGAAGTGGGTGCCACCATCTGGATCGACGCGATCCGGAGTCCATCAAGCGCGACGATCTCGAACTGCCAACCCTCCCATAGAACGAGCGTGCCCTCCGCGGGAATCGCGCCGAGTCGCTCGAGCAAGAACCCTGCGATCGTCTCGTAGTCGCCATCAGGCATCTTGAAACCACTGACCTCGTTGACCTCGTCGGCGTGGAGGGTCCCGCCGACGATGAAGACGCCGGTCCGGCTGACGCCGAGGGTGGTCACCTCATCGTATTCGTCGTCGATGTCGCCGGTGATTTCCTCGAGCACGTCCTCGAGTGTGAGGATGCCTGCCGTCCCACCGTGCTCGTCGACGACGAGGAGCATCTCGGTGTCGTTCTGGCGGAAGTCGTGGAGGATGTCGATCAGGTCTCGGGTCTCGGGCACGACGTGGGCGTCGACCATGATTTCCGCAACCAGCGTGTCGTTGCGCTGGCCGACGGCAAGGTCGAACACCGCAGCAACGCTCACCATGCCCTTCACGTCGTCGATGTCGCCCTCGCAGATCGGGTATCGACTATGGCCGGTTGCATTGGCGTGCTCGATGAACTGGCCGACCGTCGCGTCGAGCGGAAGCCAGTCGACGTGGACCCGCGGCGTCAAGGCGTCGGCCGCAGTTTTGTCGCCGAAACGGATGGTGCGGGTGAGCAGGCTGAGAGCGTCGGGCGCGAGGGTGCCGACCGTGCCGGAGGACTGAATCAGGTACTCGATCTCTTCGAGCGAGCGCATCGCCGACAGTTCTTCTGTCGGCTCGACGCCAAGCCGACGCACCGCCCAGTTCGCCGCTCCGTTGAACGTCATGATGAGTGGACTGAACGCACCGTGAATCACGCGGGCCGCTGGTGCGAGGGCCTTGGCGGTTGCCTCTGGTTTGGCCAGGGCGAGGTTCTTCGGGACGAGTTCACCGGCGACCATCTGGAAAACGGTGGCGATCGCCAAGGCAATGAGCACCGAGAGTGTTGTGCCTCCGGACCCGCCGAGCGCTTCGATGACCGGATCGATGAGGTGCCCTACCAGTGGCTCGGCGAGAAAGCCGAGAACGAGGCTCGTGACCGTGATTCCCAATTGGGCGCCCGAGAGGTGAAATGACATCCTGCGTAGAACACCCAGCGCGATGTTCGCCGTTGTCGACCCTTCAGCGGCCTGCGCCTCGAGCTTCGTTCGGTCAACGGCGATCAGAGCGAACTCGACGGCAACGAAGAAGCCATTTGCCGCCACGAGAAGCAGGATGAGAATCAAACCGAGAGCGACGTTCATGGCAACCCTGCGAGGCTAACGTGCGCCTCGTGATTGCGCGTATCGACCCCACGACAGGCCCCGAGACAGGCCCCGCCATGGAGTTCATCGACGTCTCGGTCGTCATTGGCGGCAACACGATCATCGAGCATCTCGACCTCGTGATCGGGCGCCAGGACCACTGGGTCGTGCTCGGCCCAAACGGTGGTGGCAAGTCAACGTTGTTGCGCATCGCTGCGCTCCAGCAACATCCGTCATCCGGCACGCTCCGTCTCCTCGGCAACGAACTCGGCCGGGTCGACATCCGGCCGCTTCGGGCCCGCATCGGCATCACCTCTGCCGGATCGGCGGAACGCATCCGCAACGACTTCGAATGCGGGGTGGTGGTCATGTGCGGGCGAGACGGCGTGTTCGAACCGTGGTGGCACACCTACGGTCAAGCGGACGCCGAGCGTGCCGGGCGCTTGCTCACGCAGGTCGGACTCGCCGGCTTCGACACCAGGCCGTTCGGCACCCTGTCATCGGGCGAACGTCAGCGGGCTCTCCTGGCTCGATCGCTGATGGCCGATCCCTCGATCCTGTTGCTCGACGAACCAACGTCGGGGCTCGATTTCGCAGGACGCGAGCTGCTCGTCGATGCCCTTGCATCGATTGCGCTCGACCCCGCAGGCCCGGCCACCGTGCTCGTTGTCCACCACGCCGAAGACATCCCGCCCGGCACCACCCACGTTTTGGGCCTTGGGATCGATGGAGTCGTTGGGCAAGGTCTGATCGACGACGTGCTGACGTCGGCCATGATGAGCGAGCTGTATGGACTCGACGTCACGCTCAACAGGTTCGCTGACCGTTACTCCGCATCGGCGAGGTTGCGAGCCTCGATTTCGTCGTCCGACACCAGCTTGAGCAACGGGTAGGGGTTCACCGGGGCCCCGCCGTTCGGGTGGATCTGCATGTGGAGATGGGGTGGCGTGCCAATCGCGTTGCCGGAGTTACCGACGAATCCGATCAGGTCCCCGACCTCGACGACCTGGTTCTCACGCAAACCGGGGGCGAACCCCGAGAGATGGGCGTAGTACCAGTCGGTACCGCTCTCGCCCCGCAGCCAAAGCCGAAGGCCGCCGAGCGTTCCGTTTCCGATTCTGGTCACGACACCACGTTCGGTTGCGACGAGCGGTGTGCCGGCAGGGGCGAACATGTCGATGCCCTCGTGACGCCGGCCGCCCGAGCGGGGATATCCCCACGAGTTGATCAGCGGCAGGCTGTACGGCCATGCAATTGGGAAGGTGATGCCCGAGATGTAGACGCCGCTCCCGGCTTCGAATGCCCGGAGTTCTTGGCCTGCCTGTTCGAGATCGGCTCGGGCCCCCTCGACGTCGTCCTCGGCGGACTGCAGCGAGCGTTCGAGCAGTCGAGTACGAGCGAGCAACCGACGAGTTGCGGCTGCGAGTTCGCTCCGATCCTTTTCGTGGGCGGCGATGAGCGCCCGATCGGTCTCGAACACGATGTCGACCACGGTTTGCTGGGCTTGGTCGTCGGGAACGCGACCGAAGTCGGTCGCGGCCTCGAAGGTGACCTCATCACCATCGACGAAGGCGTTGGTTGCCCGCAAGCGGAGTCGCACCTCGGCCTGCTCGAGGGCTACGACGGCGGCCAGGGAACCCTCGTCGAGTGCTTCTCGCTCGAGTTCCAGACGCTTCGCCTGCAACCGGAACGACTTGATCGCCGAGATCACGGCGGTCAAGCGCTCGTCGGCGAGCGCATACTTCTCACGGGCGGTTTCGATGTC
>RCMY010010168.1_pt1 | contig 10494 bp, 8 predicted proteins | sample 2041341 | NCBI WGS metagenome assembly RCMY01 (sample SAMN09708234, study PRJNA481090) | Marine sediment metagenome, whole genome shotgun sequencing project.
AGCGACTCGTATGTGTCCCAATCCATGGCGACCCGGTCGCCAGCATGCAGCATGTCATACACAGTACACCTCCATCTCGCAGACCAGCACCGGCTTACAACGTATCGAATCGCAGTGACAGTTTCTGGGTGGCAATAACATGGGGAGCGGCCCGAAGGCCGCTCCCCATGACTATCCCTAGCGGGTTGTTGTTAGCTGCTGTACACCTTGGCAAGCGACTCGATGGCCTTGCCGAGGGTGTCGATGTGCATGGTCAGTCCGTCCTCGACGGCTGACGACGAGATGACACCGCCACTGATGCTCTCGAAGAACGCTCCGGCAGCTCCGCCGTACGCTCCAAGTTCGAGCAGCGACTGGTCGATCATCGGCTGGTCACCGGAGATGGCGCCGACGGCGTAGTTGACGAAGAAGCCGATGTGCTGGCGCCACAGGTCGAGGAATGCTGCCTCGTCGTCAGGCGCAATGCTTCCGATGAGTTCAGAAAGTTCAACGCTGTTTCCGTCCAATGCTTCGGCAGCGGCCGCAAAACCGTCCGAGTCGAGGCCAGCGGCGTAGGCCGTGTCAACTGCGATACCAGCCAGGTACACGTGCTCTTCGAGAAGTGTCGAAAGCGTGGCGTACACCTGAGCGGCGCCAGAATCGACGGACCCTTCCATGCCCGTCGCGGCAACAACCGCAGCGGCGATGGCCTTGGCTCCACCTTGAGCACCGACGTGGTCGGCAGCCATGGTGAGGTTGGCGAAGATGTCAGCGTCCCCGGCAACCGCCGAGTCAATGACGGCGATTACGGAGTCGATATGTCCATTCAAAGCCGACTCGAGATCGGCAGCAGGAAGTTCACCACCGGTGAGTGTGTCGAAGAAGGTTCCAGCCGTGAAAGCGTACGATCCGAGCGCAAGCTCAGCAGCTTCTTGTCCGGCCGTGTCGCCTCCGGCGCTAGCGGCTGCATAGTCGACGAAGAATCCGATATGGGCTCTCCACAGTTCCAGGAACGCTTCACGCTGATCCGGTGCGACCGAGCCGATCAAGTCGGCAATTTCGACCGAGTTGGCGTCGAGGACGCCAGCTGCCTGCAGAAACATGTCTGAGTCGAGGCCCGAAGTCAGGCCAGTGTTGATGGCAATTCCTGCCAAGTAGACATGCTCTTGAAGCAGGGTGGACAGTTCGACGTATGTCTGAACTGCCGCATCGTCGATTGAACCATCAAGTCCAGCAGCTTGGACAATGCCAGCGGCAAGAGCCTTAGCGTTGCGGTTGTTGCCTACTGTCTCTGCGGCGATCTGAAGGTCGGCAAAGGCGTTGACATCCATCATCATGTTGTCCGTTTCGGACATGGTGGTGTCGGTTGTATCGGTCATCGTCGTGTCCGGAGTGGTTGCTTCGGCGATGGTGGTGGGGGTTGGGACTGGTTGGGCAGCGACGTCGGCTGACTCACCTGACGAGCAGGCGCCGAGCAGCAGGGCTGCTGAAAGCGCTGTAGCGACGAGTTTCGATCTTGTTTTCATGTTTGGGTTCCTCTCAAGGGGTGTTCCGTTATGGGAGAGGTTCGGTGCCGGGTCGCCGCTGGTTCGCGGTCCGATCGAGAAAACTTCCTATCTCGAGTTGGCGGTCGTAGGTGCCAGCCAGGTACACGCTCTTCAAGGAGTGTCGAAAGCGTGGCGTATACATGGGCAGCCCCCGAGTCGCCGGACCGCTCCATGCCGGTGGCGGCAACAACCGCGGCGGCGATGGCCTTAGCCCCACCTTGGGCTCCGACATGGTCGGCAGCCATGGTGAGGCTCATCTCGGCCCAGTAGAACTGGTCGGACTCCTGGCGGATCGAGTCAGGGAATGTGCTCAGCCGAGAGCGGGCGAGCTAGTGGGTGGTTCTGGGCCGCCACTCATCAATAGAAATGTCGTGGTCGGGTCGGGTCGAGTCCGTGGCCACGGATCGAGTGGCTTGGGTCAGCTTCCCGCTGGGTCAGAGTTGAACTCGGTTCGCTTGGGCTGAACTGGTCGAGAGCCTGTTTCCTGGGGTCCTTCTCTCTCTCAGGTGGGTTCCGTTGCGTCCGTGATCGATTCCTAACGAGGCTTTCGACCCTTGCGTATGCCCACTGTCTGTGGTGCGCTGATAGCAGAACTAGAAGCAGAGCGCATCTGGTTGGGAGGAAGGATATGTCTGGACAGCATAAGGAGTCGTCAACTAGCCGGTGGACAAGGAGGGGATTCTTAGGAATCCCGATCGTTTTGTGGAGGGTGTTTGCAGTTACAGCGGTTCTGGCTGTAGCTGGTTGGTATGTTCTCCTTGGAACGACCGGACAACTTTCGACTAGTGGTGACAACATAGACGTTGTGTTTGATACGTCCGCCGCTCCAGTTGTTGTGGGCCCATGTACCGCCTCGATTACTGATGCCGAGACGTTTGATCTGAATGGAACTGATCTGATGCCAGGCGATATGTGCGCCATCACCTTTAATGTCATAAACACTGGCAGTGTTGACGCCTATTACCAGGGCTTCGGAGCCAACTGGGTCGAAGGGTTCGACATTGGAATTGGGTCGAACTGGGATTGCCAGACTCCAGACTGGGATGGTGACCCGCAAAACTGCGACGACTGGGCTAATGAATACTGCGGGCTTGTGATTCCATCCGATGGCACACCGACTCAGATCGGCCTCATGATCGACGTGAACGAGGGCACGACTCCTGGTCTGACGATGCCGTTCGACGTGAATCAGGACGGATTCCAGTTTGGCATAAACTTGCCCAACCCGGAACACTGCAACTAACAACTCATCCTCCTCTCTGTTGAGACTTGTCCTCAACAGAGAGGGATGGGGGGATTTTTGATGACCGGCGACATGTGCATGTGGCGACCAAGCCGGACGCCGAGCCTCTTGGCTTCCCCAAGTTTCAGCGCAGTTCGATCTGATTTGGGGTTCTCGTCGATGTTGGACGTCGGTGTTCGACGCCAGGCGCGTTTCCGCTGAGCCCTCCAAAACGACTAGGTTTCCGGGTTGTCATCAGCAGGGAGCTTGAAGAAAATGCCAACCCCCCATATATCTGCCGAAAAAGGCGCTTTTGCCGAGGCCGTTCTATTACCGGGCGACCCGCTGCGGGCCAAGTACATCGCCGAGACGTTTCTCGATGACGCATGACGCCGTGCAGGTGAATGCGGTTCGCAACATGCTCGGATTCACCGGCACTTACAACGGAGCCAAGGTTTCGGTGATGGGCACCGGGATGGGTATCCCTTCGGCCTCAATCTATGCCACCGAACTGATCAACGAATATCACGTCAAACGGTTGGTCCGGGTCGGTAGTTGCGGGGCCATCTCAACCGACGTGAAGATCCGTGACATCGTGATCGGCATTGGTGCCTGTACCGACTCGGTTGTCAACCGGGCCAGATACGGAGGTTGGGATTTCGCAGCCACCGCCGACTTTGAGCTAGCCAGAGCAGCCGTCGACGCGGCCGAAGCGGCCGGCAAGACTGTCAAAGTCGGGAACCTCCACTCGGCTGACCTCTTCTATAACCCGGTCGGCCACGTCTGGGACACCCTCGAGAAGATGAACGTTCTGGCGGTGGAGATGGAAGCAGCCGGTCTCTATGGCGTCGCCGCTGAGCATGGGGCACGAGCCTTGACTATCGCCACGGTTTCGGATCATATCCGCACTGGTGAGGCGACCAGCAGCGAAGAACGCCAGACCACCTTTGGTGACATGGTCACGATTGCATTAGACGCCCTGGCTCGCGATCGGGGTTAGATCCCGCTAGCTAACCCACAGTCCAGGTTCCGAGCGAACGGATAAGGTCGTCGATGTTGCCTTCGCCCTTTTTGCTCTTGGCCTCGGCCAGTTGAGCATTGACGCCGTCGTCGTAGGCACCTCTCTCGTCTACGTTTCGGAGAATGCCGAGTGGGGTCGGTCCTGTCGGGGAGTGGCTAAGGCGACTCAGTGCGAACGAAAGGGTCATGTTGGTCTGGTCATGGACGATGATGGCGCTCTCATCAACCGAGGCCGCATCCACGATGGCTGCCTCGCCATTGTGCCAAACCACTGCCTTTTCCATATCCTGTCCAAAGATGATCGGCTTGCCGTGTTCAAGGTATATGCGATTGCTGTCGCGATCTTCTTTGCCCGTCAAAGCAATGAAGGCCTTGTCGTTGAAGACGTTGCAGTTCTGATAGATCTCGATGAAGGCAGACCCGTGGTGGGCATAGGCGGCCTCGAGCATCTCTCCAGTGTGCTTCGGGTCCATGTCTAGCGTCCGTGCGACAAACGTCGCTTCGGCTCCGAGGGCCAGGGACATCGGGTTGAAGGGGTAATCGATGGAACCCATCGGGGACGATTTGGTCGTTTTCCCGACCTCAGACGTCGGCGAGTATTGACCCTTGGTGAGACCGTAGATCTGGTTGTTGAACATGAGGATCTTCAAATTCACGTTGCGGCGCAGCGCGTGGATCAGATGGTTTCCACCGATCGACATCATGTCGCCGTCGCCACCGACCACCCACACTGATAGATCCGGGCGAGCAGTCGCTAACCCGGTGGCTACCGCCGGAGCGCGCCCGTGAATCGAATGCATGCCATACGTGGACATGTAATAGGGGAAGCGGGCCGCGCAGCCAATACCCGAGATGAATACCGCATTCTCTTTGGCGATGCCAGATGCGGCCATAAACTTCTGGACCGAGGCAAGGATCGTGTAGTCACCACATCCCGGACACCAGCGAACCTCCTGATCGGATTGGAAGTCGCCCCGCGTGTACTCGATAGTCGTCATTTAGATCATCTCCAGGATCTTCGCTTCGATCTCAGTAACCTTGAACGGCAGTGCCGACACCTTATTAAGTCCGACGGCATCGACAAGATATTCGGCCCGGATTAGCCGAACGAGCTGCCCGCTGTTCAGTTCAGGAATGAGTATCCGATCGTAGGAGCGCAGCACGTCGCCGAGATTGGCAGGGAATGGATTCAGATGGCGCAGATGGGCATGTGCGATCGGTTTGCCTTCGTTGCGGACCCGGCGAACCGCCGCTTTGATGACCGGCAGGGTCGAGCCCCATCCGAGGACCAGAGTTGATGCGCTGTCCGGGTCGTCAACCGCCACGGGTGGAATGTCATTGGCGATATTGGCCACTTTCCATGCCCGTGTATCGGTCATGAGCTGGTGGTTGGCCGGGTTGTAGGACACGTTGCCAGACACTTCTTCTTTTTCTAGCCCGCCGATCCGATGTTCCAGCCCTGGCGTGCCCGGTACGGCCCATTGGCGAGCAAACGTCAGCGGATCTCGCACGTATGGCATGAATTCGCCAGTCGGACTGTTCGGTTCGGTAGCAAATGTAACCTTGAAGTCTGGTAGTGAGTCGCGTTCGGGGAGTTTCCAGGGCTCCGATCCGGTCGCGACGCTGTTATCGGAAAGTAAAATCACCGGCGTCATGTACTTTAAGGCGATCCGGACGGCTTCGATCGCTGACTCATAGGCGTCCGATGGCGAGCTCGCCGCAACGATCGGCAGCGGTGACTCTCCGTGGCGACCATACATTGCGAACAAGAGGTCTGATTGTTCTGGCTTCGTTGGCAGACCGGTAGAAGGTCCGCCCCGCTGGACGTTGATGACAATCAGCGGAAGCTCGGTCATCATTGCCAGCGATAGCGCCTCCGACTTCAAGGCAAGGCCAGGGCCGCTGGTACCGGTTACGGCCAAGTGGCCGCCGAACGCAGCTCCGACGCTGGCTGAGATCGCGGCGATCTCATCTTCGGCTTGGAACGTACGCACTCCGAAGTTCTTGTGCCGCGCTAACTCGTGGAGGATGTCCGAGGCTGGCGTGATTGGGTACGAGCCATAGAAGAGGGGAAGGCCAGCTGCTTTGGCTCCGGCGATGAGACCCCACGCCAACGAAAGGTTGCCCGAGATTGTCGTGTACTCACCGGCAGGAAGGTTGGCCGGTTTTACCGTCACAGCAGAGTTTTTTGTCGCCTCCGTGGTGAATCCGAAGTTGTAGCCAGCTTTGAGCGTGGCGATGTTGGCTTCGGCCACTTCTGGTTTCTTCCCGAACTTCTTGTTGATCCAGTCGATGGTCGGCTCGAGCGGTCGGCTGTACAGCCAGGCCATCAGCCCGAGAGCAAACATGTTCTTTGATCGCAGGACGTCCCGGCCCGACACCCCGGTGTCCTTAACCGCCTCTTTGGTAAGCGATTCCATGGGGACTTCGATGACCTTGTAGGCGTTCAACGAGCCGTCCGTCAGGGGGTTTTCCGCATACCCGGCTTTTGCCAGGTTGCGCTCCTCGAAAGCTTCGGTGTTGATGACGATCGTGCCCATCGGCCGCAGGTCGGCGAGGTTTGATTTCAACGCAGCCGGGTTCATGGCCACGAGCACGTCGGGTTCGTCTCCAGCGGTCAGGATGTCGAAGTCGGCGATTTGGACCTGGAAAGACGATACGCCCGGCAAGGTTCCGGCCGGAGCGCGGATTTCAGCCGGAAAGCTGGGAAAGGTAGCGAGATCGTTGCCGAAGGCGGCCGAGGCATCGGTGAAACGGTTGCCGGCTAGCTGCATCCCGTCTCCGGAGTCTCCCGCAAATCTGATGATGACCTTGTCGAGTGTTTCTTGTTTTGTATCGTCGATCGTGGTCGACACGATTCCGTCCTTTTGTCTTTGTTTTGCTTTGATGCAGGAGGAGGAAGGCGAACCCTGGCTTCTCCCAAAAAATGCGCCCTCCAGGTTACCCACTCTCAGAAGATGTCTGTTCATTACATCGGGATGGGACATCCAAACCTGAAATTCGGTGTGGTGCAGAATGTCTTGGCGTGGCTTTCGTTAATGACATGATGAGGAGCACCGTGACAGCAGCGACGACAGATCAGGAGTTCCGTTCCTTTGTCCTCGAGGCCGAACCAGTCTTGCGACGAGCTCTCGTGGCGGGTTACGGTCCGCAAAGGGGACGGGATGCAACTGCCGACGCGCTGGCCTATGCGTGGGAACACTGGGGAAAGATACGGGTCATGAAGAATACGAATGGCTACCTATATCGGGTCGGCCAGACATCCGCCAGGCGGTCACTTCGACGACCCCGCCCCCTATTTCCCGAGCCACCTGCCGAAAGTGTCCCTCTGGTTGAGCCGGGCCTACCCCGGGCTCTCGAACGGTTGACCACCCGCCAACGGCAAGCGGTGACGCTTGTGCATGGCTACGGGTGGACTCACAAAGAGGCGGCCGAGTTGCTCGGACTCTCTAGCTCGGCAGTACAGAACCATGTTGAACGAGGCCTTGCCAAGTTGCGAGCCTCGCTGAAAGCTTCGATCGGGAGCCTTGACTATGTCTGATTTCCAAAATGATCTCCGGAATTATGTCGAGAGTGCTGTCCGGCCGATTACGGCTGAAGAAGCGATGGGATCTGGCCTCGTCACGTATGGCCGTGACCGGTCCGCTCGGCGAGGGTGGGTTATTGCATTGGCGGCGGCGGCAGTCGTGGCCGCAGTGGTGGGGGCCTCATTCTTCGTGAATCAGGCCCCGGACCAGGAGGTGCCAATTGGCACGACCGCCACCACTATCGAGCCTGATCCTCCGCCGAATTCGACAGCTCCTCCGACCACGGAGCCGACGTCGCCGAGTACGACGCCTGCAGCGGTGGCGATCCCGGTCGCTGACCTCTTCGACGGTGAGGGTCCTCGCGACGCACTGGTGTCGGGGTTTGTGCTGTGGGACGACGCGTCGGCCCGATTGTGTGACTCGTTGTTGAAATCCCTCCCGGCGCAATGCGGAGGCCTGGCGCTCGTAATCGCCGATCCAGAAAACATCGACGTCACCTTGTTCGACGAGACCCCACTACGGGTAGCCCAAGGGGTTAGCTGGACTCCTGGCCCAGTAGAGCTTGAGGGCCGGTTCGACGGGAATCGCTTTATCGTCGGTGGGCCCGATGCGGTAGCACCGACAGAAGAGGATCTCGCAATGATCGAAGCGTTTGTAGCGCTGGCAGGTTCTCCGAGTGCCGACACGGCCGCCGCAGTGCCTTTCGCGGCGGACGTGGCGCTGGGCCTCGGCCCAAATATCGTCAAGACCGTGGGGGTGGATACGATCGGGGAGGCGAACGCGTGGATACTGGAGGCGGATATCTTCCGGGCTTACACCGGACCCTTCTCGGCGTTGGACCTGGTCGAAGAGCCCCTCGTGATGACCATCGGAGCGCATCCCCATTGTGTTTCGCCCCCTGTGGCACCTCCGGCCGGTTTTGAAACGCACCGACGGGTGAGCATCCAGCCCGAGTCAGTTGACAGTTGTTTGATGTGGTGGACCGTTGATTTCTTCGTCGATGTCAACGGGGAAGTCGGGGCGGTAACCCTCGATCTGTATGAGCCATAAAGTCAGGGGTTTGCGGCCGCGACTTGAGACACTGAATGGAGTCGGTTCTTCCGTCGAACCCATCTTCGTCGCCGTACGGTATTGTGCCGGGTGATCACATCAGCGCTAAGTCCCCGCCATCGCTTGTGCATGCACAGGAGCAGGTCTTCATTGTGAGTCGCATGCTGGTTCTTCTTCTCGTCTTGGCGGTTGGGTGCTCAGGAGCGGCGGATGACATCACAACGACGCTTGCGAGCGGGGCGTCAACGACGGTGGGATCACCGGTCTCGACGCTCCCGACCTCGACAACCTTCGCTACCAGCACCATGACCGTGACCGCCGAAGTCATTTGCTACTCATTTGGGAGTGGACCAAATCAGAACGACATCACCGTTACCGTGATTGGTGAACCAGGTAATGCGTTCACCGGTGTGTTCGCTTGGGGCAGCGCTGGGGCGCAGCTCTTCGATGGCGTGTTTGACTCGCTTCCATCACAATTTGTGTACTCAAACGAGGTGCCTGGCCCCGGCCGGGTGGTCGTTTCGGACAGTACCGGGGAGCGGATCGAGGTTCCGGTCCGGGCAGGGGTTTGCGAAACAGTCGTACCCGACACGATCCTCGAAATTGATGCGTTCGCCTTCTGCTTTGAAGGGTCCGATGCGGTGGTCGAATACACCGTGACGGCCTCACCCGGAATAGGTGCCGGCGGAGACGTCACCGTCTTCGTGACTGCCCAGAATGGCAACCTCATCTTCGCCGAGACCTTCGATGGTCCGGTCGCCGAGGGTTCGGGCGCGTTCGGACTCGGTGACCGAACCGGCCAGATCACCGTCAACGCAGTCTCCTCAGCCGGCGCGGCTTCGCCGATTAGCTCCTTGGCCATCCCCGATTGTGCGCTGGCGCTCAGGATCATCAGCGCCGAGGCGACCTGTATCAGTGCTGACGCATGGGAGCTGACACTCACGGTCGAGGGAGAACCAGGCGTTGCCGGAAACTACTTCTATTCGTGGGAAGGCTCCGTCGACGGTGAAGTGGGGGAGTTCCGGATAGGTTCAGATGGGACCTGGGAAGAAGCCCTGTTCTGGCCGGGCAACGTTGACGGGTCCGCGTCGGTGGCGTCGTTTGAGGATGAAGGCTTTGGGCCGGTCGACGTCGTGGTACTCGCCTGCGGCTAGGGCGCTCGAAACCCGACGATATTGTGATCTTCGAGGCGCTGGCCGATTTCGAGGAGTCGGTCCTCTGACCACGGCGGCCCAATGATCTGCAGCGACGGTGGGGGCGACCCAGGGCCGACCAGGGGAGCGGCCAGTGCCGGGAGCCCGGCGTGGTTGACCAGCGCCGAGAACCAGGAGAATACTTTCCGGTAGAAATGTTCTTGCCCGTCAAACGACATGGTGTCCTGCCCGATCTGCTTAACGCGGGCGGGGACGGTCGGCGTGACGAGCACATCGACGTGATCAAAGGTTTCCAGGAACCGGTTGGTCAGCGCCGATCGCCACCGGTTGGCATCGACAATGTCGTTCAGTGGGGTGTCGATGGCTGCCTTGATACGTTCCGCGACGTCCGCGCCATATTCTTTGTCGGGGTCGCGAAACCACTCGCCATGAAGGGCAGCTATCTCGGCGGCCAACGTCGGTCCGATCATGCCGGGCATCGAAAAGAACGGGTCGCGTACTTCGATAACGGTCGCCCCGATACCTTCGAGCGCGGCGAGGGCGCTCTCGAAACCACGCTTTACGGCATCTTCCATGGGTGCCGTCTCGACCCAGGGCTGCGGAACGCCAATGCGCAGGCCGCCCAGCCGTGATATCGGGCGAGCGACCGCCACCGAATCGGGCACCGACCACGGGTCGGCGCTGTCGTATCCGGCCAGCACCCGGTATGTCGTGGCCAGGTCGCCGATGTTGGTGGCGAATGGGCCAACGGTGTCCAAAGACTCGATGAGCGGGAAGACACCGGTGATCGGAACGCGACCGTGGGATGACTTGAGTCCGTAGATTCCGCAGAGGGCGGCAGGCACCCGGATCGATCCACCTGTGTCGGTTCCCAATGCCACGGGTACGATGCCGGCTGCGACGGCTGCCGCGCTTCCACCTGACGAGCCACCTGGCGAGGTCTGATGATTCCAGGGGTTGAGTACCGGGCCATGCCAGGGATTCTCGGACGAAAA
>RCMY010007208.1_pt1 | contig 10493 bp, 10 predicted proteins | sample 2041341 | NCBI WGS metagenome assembly RCMY01 (sample SAMN09708234, study PRJNA481090) | Marine sediment metagenome, whole genome shotgun sequencing project.
CAAAGTAAGTCGTCAATATTCATGATAAGTGCATCTTGTGCAATTCCTTTCCAAACCGAAACATCTCCGGTTTCTTTCCAATACATATAGGCTAAAGATGATTTTGTTCCGGCGCCGTCGGCGTGCATAATGATGCAATATTCGTCGTCGTTGGTTAAATAATCCGGTATAATTTTACAAAAAGATTTAGGAAACAAGCCTTTATCAATTTTTTTAATGGCATTGTGAACGTCTTCTTTTTGTGCTGAAACTCCGCGTAAATTATATCGATTATCTGATTTACTCATTAGGGTGTGTTTGTGTAACAGGTTTAAAATGGACTAATTACCTGCTTATTTTTTAAATATAAATATTTTTTATCGTAATCAATAATTACTTTTCCTTTATGCAAAATATCAGCACCAATAATTCCTTGTACAGGATTTGCCTTTTGTTTGATTAATGCATTATTAATATGAGTTAGGTCAATTAAAATTAAGGAGGTTTTTTTGATTTTATATTTTCCGATTTTTAATTCATTTCTTTTCGAGACCAAGGTGTCAATTTCAGTAGAACCAGCGCCACTTGCCTTGTGTTCGGATTCTTCTGTTATTAACGAAAAATTTTCAATTTCATGAAAGCCCACGCACGAATTGGATGCCCCTGTATCTAAAATAAATCGACCTTTAATATTATTTATTTTGGCTTTTATTTCAAAATGATTGGTTATGGTTTTCTTTAATTTCGTTCGGGAATACCCTTGCGCAAAAAGAAAATCTTTCAAATTATCCATGTTTTTTTTAATTAAATAACCGACTTAAACTGTTCTAAAAAACGGATATCATTTTCATAAAACATACGAATATCCGGTATTTGATATAAAAGCATGGCAATTCTTTCTATCCCCATTCCAAATGCAAATCCGCTATATTTTTCGGGATCAATATTGGCATTTTTCAACACATTCGGATCTACCATTCCGCAACCCATAATCTCAAGCCAGCCTGTTCCTTTGGTAATTTTATAATCTGTTTCAGTTTCTAATCCCCAATAGATGTCTACTTCGGCACTTGGTTCGGTAAACGGGAAAAAAGAAGGACGTAATCGTATTTTTGACTTTCCAAACATTTCTTTGGTAAAATAAAGCAAGGTTTGTTTTAAATCGGCAAATGAGACATCGGTATCAATATATAAGCCTTCCACTTGATGAAAAATACAATGCGCTCTTGCGGAAATATCTTCGTTTCTAAAAACGCGACCTGGAGAAATAGTTCGAATTGGTGGTTTGTTGTTTTCCATATAACGAACTTGTACAGAAGAAGTATGTGTTCGCAATAAAACATCCGGATTTTTTTCAATAAAAAAAGTATCCTGCATATCTCTTGCTGGATGGTATTCTGGCAAATTCAACGCGGTAAAATTATGCCAGTCATCTTCAATTTCAGGACCTTCAGAAACTGTAAATCCGATACGGGAAAACACATCAATAATTTGATTTTTAACAATTGAGATAGGATGTCTTGCACCGATTTCAATTGGTTTTTCCGGTCTGGTAAGATCTATAAACGAAGTTTTCTTTTCTTGCGAGTTTTCGATAGAGTTTTTTAATTCGTTTACTCTTTCTGTCGCTAAAACCCGCAGATTATTCAGCTCTTGGCCAATTTCTTTTTTTAAAGAAGCATCTACTTCTTTAAATTCAGTAAAAAGCTCTTTTAAAATACCTTTGCTGCCTAAATATTTGATGCGAAATTCTTCTACTTTTTCGCCCGAGGTCTCGTTAAATTCGTTAATCTGCTTAATTAACCCTTCTATTTTTTCCTTCATTGTCAGTTTCAAAAATTATGAGGCAAATTTACATTTTTTTTAAAAGAATACATCAACAATTAGTTTTCTAATTTACGGTAAGAGGTTGTCAATAAATATTACATAAATAAAAAGAAAAACTAAATCTACTTTTAATAAATTAATTATTTTTGTTCTATAAACTTATAAATCAATAATTAAACCTGTATTAAATTATGAAATCAAAAATAAATGCTTTTATGGATGAGATTAAAGAGAGAAATGGTCATGAACCTGAGTTCTTGCAAGCAGTTCACGAGGTGGCAGAAACGGTAATACCATATATAGCATCCCAAGAGATTTATAACGGTAAAAATATATTAATGCGAATGGTAGAGCCCGAAAGAGCTTTGACTTTTCGTGTATCTTGGTTTGATGATGAAGGTGAAATTCGTGTGAATCGAGGCTACCGTATTCAAATGAATTCAGCTATTGGCCCATATAAAGGTGGTTTGCGATTTCACCCTACAGTAAATATGAGTATTTTGAAATTTTTAGCCTTTGAGCAAGTTTTTAAAAATAGTTTAACAACACTTTCCATGGGTGGAGGTAAAGGAGGTTCAGATTTTGATCCAAAAGGTAAATCAGATAATGAAATAATGCGTTTTTGCCAAAGTTTTATGAGTGAGTTGTACCGTCATATTGGTCCGAATACAGATGTTCCTGCAGGAGATATTGGAGTTGGTGGACGAGAAATAGGATATTTGTATGGTACGTATAAAAAATTGAAAAATGAATTTACCGGTGTTTTAACCGGAAAAGGAATGTCTTGGGGAGGTTCATTAATTCGTCCTGAAGCCACAGGATATGGTACTGTATATTTTGCCGAAAGTATGATGAAAACAAGAAAAAAGACTATCAAAGGCAAAATTGTATTAGTTTCAGGTTCGGGTAATGTAGCGCAATATGCAACAGAAAAAGCTACACAACTTGGCGCTAAAGTTGTTACCATGTCAGATTCTTCCGGATATATTTATGACAGCGAAGGTTTTGATACTGAAAAATTAGCTTTTGTCATGCATCTTAAGAATATTAAAAGAGGTAGAATAGATGCGTATGTAAAACAATATCCTAAGGCAAAATTTTTCAAAGGAAAAACACCTTGGAATGAAAAATGTGCCATCGCTTTGCCTTGTGCAACGCAAAATGAATTGAATGGCGAAGATGCAAAATCTTTGCTAAAAAATGGATGCATTTGTGTGAGTGAAGGTGCAAATATGCCTTCTACCCCAGAAGCGATTACTGCATTTCATAAAGCTAAGATTTTATTTGCACCAGGTAAAGCCTCTAATGCTGGAGGTGTTGCTACATCGGGATTAGAAATGAGTCAAAACTCTTTGCGTTTGAATTGGACACGTGAAGAAGTTGATAATAAACTGCAAGATATTATGAGTGATATTCATAGCTCTTGTATTCAATACGGTAAACTAGAAGATGGTTATATTGATTATGTCAAAGGAGCAAATATCGCGGGATTTGTAAAAGTAGCTGATGCCATGTTGGCGCAAGGAGTGGTTTAGTAGCAGGAAAAAATAAAGTGGATAATGAAAGGTTATTATTTTGATAATAGCCTTTTTTTGTACCTTGTGATGTATTTAAAAACAAGCGGTATAAATTAATTTCTACTACTTAAAAATTTATCTTGCTTAAGAAAAAAGTCTTTAAAATGATAAACAATCCACTAACAAATCTGAAAACATATGAGTTCGAAGATGTCGCGTTTAATAAATTAATGCAGAATCGAATAAATAAGGTTTTAATCGTTTGTTCTAACTATGATTATTACATGTTGGAAGAAGATGGTCGAATTGATGAGCGAATCTTTAATGAATATACCGCTTTAAATTTGAGATATCCACCAAGTTTTATTCATGCCAATTCTGCAAAAAGAGCGATACGAATGCTCGAATCGGATAAGATTGATTTGGTGATTACCTGGCTCGATATTGGTCATTACAAAGCATTTGAAACTTCTAAGCAAATTAAAGATGCATTTCCCGATGTACCAATAGCGGCACTAAGTCACTATTCTTCAGAATTAAGAAAAAAGTTAGAAAAGGAAAATACCGGAATAATTGATTTTGTTTTTCATTGGAATGGAAATGTAGATATTTTTTTAGCAATAATTAAACTTACCGAAGATAGAATGAATGCTGAAAGAGATATTAATGAAATAGGGGTAAAGGCCATTTTGTTGGTAGAAGATTCTCTTCGATTTTATTCAAGATATTTACCTCTTATTTACAAAATCATTTTAAAACAAACACACTCCTTCATGTCAGAAGGCTTGAACGAACATCGCGGAATGATGTTAATGCGCGGTCGTCCAAAAATATTATTGGCAATCAATTATGAAGAAGGAATGGCTCTTTTTTTAAAATACCAGCATAATTTGCTTGGTGTGATTTCTGATGTAAGTTATTTTAAAGGAGGGAAAAGAGATACACAAGCTGGTTTTGAGTTTTTAAAATATGTACGAAGTTTAGAACGATATTTTCCTTTTTTAATACAATCTTCCGATGCAAATAATGAAAAATATGCATTAGAATTAAAAGGAAAATTTTTATACAAACATTCCGAAACTCTAGGCGCAGAAATTAAGGATTATATCACCAAATATTTCTCATTTGGTGCTTTTGAATTTTGGGATCCAGTTCAAATGAAGGTATTGGCAACTGCAAAAGATTTACATAATTTTCAAAAAGCTTTAACAATAGTTACTGCCGATTCCATAATGTACCATGCTAAGCGCAGCGAATATTCAAAGTGGTTAAAATCAAGAGCACTGTTTTCGCTGGCAAATCTATTCAGCAACGTTGAATACGAAGAGTTCGATGATGCAGAGCAAATTCGAGAATTTTTGATTAAGGCGATAAAAGCATATCGGGTATTTCGATCTCGAGGTGTAATTGCAAAGTTTAACCGCGCTAAATATGACGAATATTTGGGCTTTTCAAGAATTGGTGAGGGCTCCCTAGGCGGAAAAGGTCGAGGTCTAGCTTTTATTGATTCCTTTTTAAAGCGACATAAATTATTTAATAAATTCAAAGATGTTACCATTTCCATTCCCAGAACGGTAGTTTTGAGTACTGAGGTTTTCGATGAGTTTATGGAAACCCATAAACTAATTCAATTCGTAGCAAATAGTAATAACGACGATGAAATTTTAAATGAATTTATATCCAAGCCCTTGCCCGATTCTGTTTTGGCTGATGTCAAGTCATTTCTTAAAATAACATCAACGCCAATAGCGGTGAGATCTTCGAGTGTTTTAGAAGACTCCCATTATTTGCCTTTTGCAGGTGTTTTTTCCACCTATATGATTCCTAGTTCTAAAAAAGTGAAAATGCTCGAAATGACGAGTAATGCTATTAAATCTGTTTTTGCTTCTGCATTTTTTCAAGATAGCAAAGCGTATTTAAAAGCAACTTCGCATACCATCGAAGAAGATAAAATGGCTGTTATTTTGCAAGAGGTTGTCGGTAAACAATATGATGATGTTTATTATCCGAATATTTCAGGTGTGGCTCGTTCTATAAATTTCTACCCTATTGGGGATGAGAAACCGTATGAAGGAATCGCAAATATTGCTTTAGGATTAGGAGAATTAATTGTTGGTGGAGGACAAGCATTACGGTTTTCGCCCTATCATCCAAAGAAGGTTTTGCAATTATCTTCACCAGGTTCGACACAAAGAGATACCCAACAGTATTTTTACGGTTTAGATATGAACCCTGAAAGTTATCACGCTTCTACCAATGAATCTGTAAATAAAAAGAAAATTACTATCCGTCAAGCGGAAAATCATGGTTCTTTAAAATTTGTTGCTTCCACCTATGACTTACAAAATAACATTATAAAACCAGGAATTTTACATGAGGGAATTCGATTGATAACCTTTGACAATGTTTTAAAATACCACACTTTTCCCTTACCTGAAATATTACAAGAATTATTGCGAGTAGGGCAGCGTGAAATGAGAAATCCAATTGAAATTGAGTTTGCAGTTAAACTGGATGTGCCTTCTGGTCAGCCAAAAGAGTTCAGTTTTTTACAAATTAGACCAATAATAGAAAGTTATGAAACGACAAGTGAACTGCCTGCGACAATCAATCTAGATGATACTATAATTTACTCAGAATCAGCGCTTGGAAATGGTAAATATGAAGATATATATGATTTTGTATATGTCAAGCCGGAAACTTTCAATTCTGCAAATACGCGTCAAATCGCTGCTTCTGTTGCTCAAATCAATAAAAAATTTGGAGATGATGAAAAACAATATATTTTGGTTGGTCCTGGGAGATGGGGTTCGAGCGATCCATGGTTAGGAATTCCTGTGATTTGGTCACAAATTTCTTCCGCAAAAATAATTGTAGAAGCTGGGCTCAATGATTTTAGAATTGACCCGAGTCAGGGTACACATTTCTTTCAAAATTTAACCTCTTTTAAAGTTGGCTATTTAACCATAAATACGTTTATAAAGGATGGTTTTTTAGATTTGGAATATTTAAATAATCAAGAAGCTGTTTTTGAAGATACTTTTTTAAGACACATCCAATTTAAAGAACCACTTACCGTTATTATTGAAGGAAAAAGTAATAAAGCGGCCATTTTTAAAGAAGGAATAAAACTCGATAATAATAGAAATAATGTAGAAAAAGAGATGGATGAATTACCCCCAGACGGCTTTATGTAGTGCCTTGATAATCAAGTAAATTCAGAATATCATAATGGTTATATGGTTATTTTTAAAATACTTTAAAAATAACAGTGAAAACTCTTATTTTTTTGATGATAATTGAAATTAATAAACGTAATTTTGTAAATAAATTCAATTTTTTATTGACGTATAAATTTAATAATTATGAATGTAAAAGATATATTAACCAATTTAGAAACCAAGCATCCAGGTGAAAAGGAATACCTTCAAGCGGTGCATGAAGTCTTAGAGTCTATTGAGACAATTTATAATGAGAATCCACAGTATGAGGCTGCCAGGATTATTGAGCGTTTGGTTGAGCCTGATCGTATTTTAACTTTTAGAGTATCATGGACGGACGATGCCGGAAATGTACAGGTTAATTTAGGACATCGAGTACAATTTAATAATGCTATCGGACCATATAAAGGAGGAATTCGTTTGCACCCAAGTGTGAATTTGAGTATTCTTAAATTTTTAGGGTTTGAGCAAATTTTTAAAAATGCCTTGACAACCTTACCTATGGGTGGTGGAAAAGGTGGTTCTGATTTTAATCCAAAAGGAAAATCAGATGCTGAAATAATGCGTTTCTGTCAAGGATTCATGTTGGAATTATGGCGAATTATTGGTCCCGGTACAGATGTGCCAGCCGGTGATATTGGAACAGGTGGTAGAGAAATAGGTTTTATGTATGGTATGTACAAAAAACTGCAACACGAAAACTCAGGTGTCTTTACTGGAAAAGGATTGAATTGGGGTGGGAGTTTGATTAGACCTGAAGCCACTGGTTTTGGTGCAACATACTTCACAAAGGAAATGCTAGATACAAAGAACGATAATTTTGAAGGTAAAATAGTTGCACTTTCAGGATTTGGTAACGTAACTTGGGGTGTTGCCTTAAAGGTTACTGAGCTTGGCGGTAAAGTAGTTACCATATCGGGACCTGACGGTTATGTACATGATAAAAAAGGTTTAGACGCCGAAAAAATAGCATATTTATTGTATTTAAGAGCTTCAAATAATGATATTGTTTCTCCTTATGTGGAGGTTTTCCCTGAAGCTAAATTTTTCCCTGGTGAAAAACCTTGGGGTGTGCCTTGTGATATAGCAATGCCTTCAGCCATACAAAATGAATTGGATGGTGCTGATGCCGAAAAATTGATAGCTAACGGAGTGAAATATGTTGTTGAGGTATCTAATATGGGTTGCACACCTGAGGCCATAGATTTATTTCATAAACTTAAACTACCATTTGCTCCGGGTAAAGCTGCTAATGCTGGTGGTGTAGGAGTTTCTGGTTTGGAAATGTCACAAAATGCGATGAAATTAAACTGGACTAAAGAGGAAGTAGATGCTAAATTACACCAAATCATGTCTTCTATTCATGTTGCATGTGAAAAATATGGTAAGCAAGATGATGGTTATATTGACTATGTAAAAGGAGCAAATATAGCTGGATTCATTAAAGTGGCAGATGCTATGTTAGATCAAGGTATTGTTTAATAGTTAAATAAAATGCATAAAAAAACCTTCCTGAAAAGGAAGGTTTTTGTTTTTTAATAAAGAAATGAACTATTCTGCACTTCTCATATAAGCAGCTAAAGCTTGTAATTCATCACCAGATAAATCTTTAACAAACCCATCTAAATTAGCTTTCATTATAGCTACTTGTCCAGGATCGGTATCAACGATGGCAGCATCATTTCCTTTAAGGAATTGCACCATATTTCCATTTTTTTCCTTGTAAACAGAGGCAATGGTTTTAATAGATGGTCCAATTACTTTTGCATCCATTTGATGACAAGAAACACAAGTTTTTTCGGTAAATAACTTTTCACCTAAAGCTAATTGATCACCGGCAACAGCAGCATCACTTTTCACTTCTTTTTGAACTTCTTCTACAACAGGAGCAACTTCTTCTTTTACTTCTTTCTTTTTGTCGTCACCACAACTGGTTAAAAATAGGGCGAATACGGCAAGGCTTAAAAGGGCTTTTTTCATAATAATGATTTTAAAATATTTTTTTGGTTGCAACAAATTTATTATAAAATAATGAATAAAGGTTATTAATATTCAGATTATTATTATAAATATAACAAGCTTAAATCACGCTAAAAATCACTAAATTTGCACTTTATTTAAAATATATGTTAGAAAAGTTACAAATAGTAAAGCAAAGATTTGATGAAGTTTCTGATTTAATTATCCAACCAGATATTATTTCAGATCAAAAGAGATATGTTAAATTAAACAAAGAATATAAAGATTTAAAGGCACTTTCTGATAAAAGAGAAGAGTACATGACTGCTCTGGCAATTATCGAAGAAGCTAAAGAAATTATAGCCGATGGTTCTGATTCAGAAATGCTTGAAATGGCAAAACTTGAGTTGGAGGAAGCAAATGAGAAAATAGACCAATTAGAGGAAGATATAAAATTCATGTTAATTCCGAAAGATCCTGAAGATGCTAAAAATGTTATTGTTGAAATTCGTGCAGGAACAGGTGGTGATGAAGCAAGTATTTTTGCTGGAGATCTATACCGCATGTACACAAAGTATGCATCTGAAAAAGGTTGGAAAACCGAAATGGAGGATTTCAGTGAAGGAACTTCTGGAGGTTTTAAAGAGATTATTTTTAGCGCGTTTCCGGAGAAGAAGTATATGGAACTTTAAAATTTGAGTCAGGCGTGCATCGTGTGCAACGCGTACCGCAAACAGAAACACAAGGAAGGGTTCATACTTCTGCAGCCACGGTTATGGTTTTGCCGGAAGCTGAAGAATTTGATATTGATTTAAAAATGAGTGATGTTCGAGTCGATTATTTTTGCGCTTCGGGTCCTGGAGGTCAATCGGTAAACACGACGTATTCCGCTGTGCGATTAACACACGTTCCTACGGGAATTTCAGCACAATGCCAAGATCAAAAATCACAACATAAAAATAAAGATAAAGCCTTTAAAGTTTTGCGTTCTCGTATTTATGAACAGGAACTACAAAAGAAATTAGAAGAAGATTCTGCAAAGCGATTAACAATGGTAGCAAGCGGCGATCGTTCTGCAAAAATCAGAACCTATAATTATCCTCAAGGTAGGGTCACCGAACATCGAATTGGTTTGACAATGTACGATTTGAGTAATATCATTAATGGTGATATTGGTAAAATCATTGAAGAATTACAACTAGCAGAAAACGCTGAAAAGTTAAAAGCTACTGGCGATACACTCTAGTTGGAGGAATGATTGTAAAATTTATCCATAAAAAAACCTGAAACGAAAGTCTCAGGTTTTTTATTTATAAGCAATATTACTATTTATTTTACGGTATCTACAATTGCTTTAAAAGCATCTGGGTTATTCATTGCCAAATCGGCAAGAACTTTACGGTTCAAATCGATATTTTTAGCTTTTAATTTACCCATAAATTGGGAATACGATAAACCGTGAGGACGAACACCAGCGTTAATACGTTGAATCCATAATCCACGGAAATTTCTTTTGTTGTTTTTTCTATCACGGTACGAATAAGCCATTGCTTTATCCACTGCGTTTTTCGCAACCGTATAAACGTTTTTACGTCTTCCAAAGTATCCTTTGGCTTGTTTTAAAATCTTTTTTCTTCGAGCTCTTTTAGCTACTGAGTTTACTGATCTTGGCATTTCTTTTTGTTTTTTTTGTGGTAGGCAGACTATAAATAATCATTTTCTTTGGCACTAACACATGGTTAATAATAATCACCATAATAAACAACCTTGTTTATTATATCGTTAATTGTTGTTTAATACTTGCAACATCAGCTTTGTGTACCAAACCTGAATGAGTAAGTCTCAATTTACGTTTTTTGCTTTTTTTGGTCAAAATGTGACTTTTAAAAGCGTGTTTTCTCTTTATTTTACCAGTACCCGTTACTTTGAAACGTTTCTTTGCACTGGATTTAGTCTTCATTTTAGGCATCTTCTTTCCTATTTTATTAAT
>RCMY010005741.1_pt1 | contig 10491 bp, 13 predicted proteins | sample 2041341 | NCBI WGS metagenome assembly RCMY01 (sample SAMN09708234, study PRJNA481090) | Marine sediment metagenome, whole genome shotgun sequencing project.
AAAGCTAAAACATTCATAGAAACTAAAGTAACTGCAATGAAATTGCAGGGTTTTAACCTTTAACTAGACAATAAACTGTGATAGAAAGCTTTGTTCGTTACGAGCCTGTGTATCAAAAATGTTTATCTCCCGAAATTGTGCAATTTACTTTGTAAACGGAATTTGTTGTTTGGACTCGATGCTTAGAGATAAGATACAGAAGTGTTGCTTGTAGGAAATTTATGCTGGAATATGGTCCTGGTTGTTCACTTTCCCCACAGCTCTTTGAATGTATTCTTCGATACCATTATGTAGCGTGTTGAACTCAGAAAACTGTTGGTTTGCGCGTTCCACGTAATAATCTACCTTTTTCTTCTTTTCTCTTAGACATGAAATAATTTCAGTGTTCGTTGTGCTAAGATTATCCAGACCGCTACGCAATGACTCAATCCGCTCATACAAACTGTAAGTCGTTGGTTCACAACGATATGAGCTTAATTGGGTTCGAAGACGTTTCACATCTTTTTGATTAAGTTCTAAACGCAGGACTAGAGCGTTTTTTTCGGTTTCATGGACACTATGGCGATGATTTTGAACTGTTTTCATGGGACGAGGATTTAGGGTGTTTAATCACGTTTTATAGGTAAGTGTTATCGTACTATAGGTTAGGTCTATCTAAATTACGAAAAAAAGTAGTCCACTAGATGTCAGAAAACTAGTTTATTCTGACTTTAACAGTATTTTGTTCTTTCTTTTACAATTCTTATGAACAATTACCATGTGCCAAGTTAAAAATTATCCTTTTAGATGCACTCTATTTTAATCGGAAATTGTATATTTCCCTTATGGATATAAATTTTGAATACGACGACGTACAGGCCAGTCCGCGATTAGAGGATTTGGCTACACAGAAAATTAATAAATTGGTGGATAAGTACGATTTTATCGTACGGGCAGATGTTTTTTTCAAGACAGAAAACACTTCTTCCAATGAAACAGGTATGATTTGCAACATCCGCATAAGCGCACCTGGACCAAGACTTTTCGCCGAAGCCAGTCATGATAGCTTCGAAGCTTCCATCAAGGAATCAGTAAATGATTTAGACCGTCAATTGAAAAAGCGTAAGGAGAAAATGAAATCGCACTGATTTTCAAACGCGGTTTGCCAATCGCTATTGTCCGATTAACGTAAGAAGATGAGTAAAGTAAAAGACCGCTTCGAATGGCGGTCTTTAGAATTATCATTTTTCTTCCTCAAATTGGCTGTTTGCCATATTTCGGAAGAATCTTGCACTGAAAGGTTTTTCGATTAAATCCGAAAGCAGCTTTTCGCGCTTGCGTTCCGAAATATCCATCGTATCCAACAGCTGCATTTTCAATTTGATTTCAGCAAAGCGTTCGGCTTTCATGCGTTCACGCTCGTTTGCGCTAAGTGCCAACTCCGGATCAAAGCGTTCCATCAAAGTATACCTTTTTTCCGGCTCGGAATTTCTTTCGATTTCGACTTCACGCTGTTGTGATATAATGGTCGAAGTGCAGAACAATGCTAAAGAGGATGCAAATATATAGGTATACTTTTTCATTACCATACGATTTTCCGTTCATGGTAAAGATATTTAATACCTCAATGCGCTTCCTAAAATATGGGATTCTTCTGCCGACGAAAAATTCCGTTTATCGAAAATTCATTTCGTTTAAGGGGTTTATGAAATATTCATCAAGGCGCGGATTTTTTGCTGGTCTTCGCAAAGTCCATATACCTTTTCACCCACTTCCATGGCATTCGTAGCACCTAAATCACCAACATAAATCGGCACGAACCCGATGTCATTAATCAATTGTTCCGTGGTCGATCTACTTTTCGAATCCTGCGCGGCAAAGGGTATAGCAATGGGGTTTCGCGTATCGAAAGCTCGTGTTTTTAAATCTTTGGCCTGAATGGTATTAAAGGCCTTCGCAGTAAGGGCGGTCGAAAATTTCATCGCCGTATATTCCGATGCATTGCGATTATCATCGCGCACTTCCTGAGCCACCTCCCCATCACGTTCCGGATACGGATTTGTGGCATCGATAATTACTTTGCCTCCATATTCGCCGGCATACAACTCTGCAGTTTCATCGATATCCTTAAAGGGCATTGCCAAAAGATATACATCCGCATTGGCCTCAAAAGCCTCGGTCACCGAAACGGCCTTTGCCTCTCCCCCACTTTCCCGAACCAAATGCTTAAGTTCATCCGGATGTCGGGAACTGAACAAGACCTCATGGCCGGCTTTGGCCCAATGCTTTCCTAATGTTCCTCCTATATTTCCACTTCCTATTATTCCTATTTTCATAATTATGTGTTATTTATTGTTATTTCTGTGTAGTGCTGAATTTAAAGCATGAATCAGGACTTATCCCCGGAATTCTTCCATCCATCCTTAAAAGCAAATTCACTTTGGGGAATACGTTCCCGCTTGGCAGTCTCTTGTTTTCGAAGCTCTTCGGACAGATCATCCAACGCACCTCCATAATAGCCAAGCGCAATGGCGGTCGAGACATGATATCCATCGGGAATATTGAATTCCTTATGCGCCTTTTTCCAATCCACCCCGGCCATATGGTGTAAGGCAATACTCATATACTGTGCCTGGACGGTCATACTGCCGAGACTTAGTCCCAAATCATGGAGCGCATGGAAATTTTCCTTTCCGTTATCCATTTTTTCCTTATAAGCGGCAAAAAGCAGCACGGGAGCTTCCGATGCCCATGATTTATTGAAGTCACTCAGACAACTAACCATTTTCTCGAAGCTGTCGGTACCTTTTCGAGCATAGATAAAACGCCATGGCTGCAAATTCGACGAGCTAGCGGACCACCGCACGGCTTCAAACAAGCAGTTCAGGTCATTATCGGAAACTTCGGTATCGGCAAAAACACGCGGACTATACCGTTGTTTCAACAAGGCATAAATTTCATGGTCATTATCCGCTATCTTATCCAAGGCCAACTGCCGCTTTTCACTCATGTGCTCATTATCTTTCATTTAATTTCTTTTTATTTTTTGTTGGGATTTAAAAATAAGATATCGCTTAGGGAATGTTTGACGCTACGCGACTATTTTTTAATGGTATCCGAATATGGGAATTTAACGATTTTGGCTACTGCCACAGATTTGTTATCAATAGTACCGCACTGGCATTGGCGAATGTGTCACAAATAATTCCTATAGGTATCAAACGAATTGCAATAGCTTCAAACGAAGTCCTGAAAATGCCTATATTCGCTCCTGCAAATTTTAGGGTATGTGGGTTTGGATAGGTTTTATAGCGGTGGTTATCGTGTTTTTGGCACTCGACCTTGGGGTGTTCCATAAAAACGATCATGTCATTAAAAGTAAGGAAGCAGGAATATGGACTGCTATCTGGGTAACCGTGGCACTCGCTTTTAGCGGCGTCATCTATTGGCTTTTTTCAGAGGGACTGGTCGAAAACCCAACGGGACTAACCCCTAACAATGCGGTACTAAAATATATTACCGGGTATTTAATCGAGCTTTCCCTAAGTATCGATAATGTTTTTGTCATCGCCGTTATTTTTTCATCCTTTAAGATTCCCGCTTTGTATCAGCACCGCGTTCTGTTCTGGGGTATTCTGGGTGCTATTATTTTCAGGGGATTAATGATACTCTTCGGAGTCGCGTTAATCAACAAGTTCGAGTGGATCATCTATGTTTTCGGAGTATTTCTGCTTATCACGGCCTTTCGAATGCTGAAGTCCGACGACCACGAGAGAGATCCCCAAAAGTCGTGGCTATTTCGACAGCTAAAAAAGATAATGCCAATAACTAAAGAAAGGCACGGACATGACTTTTTCATTAAACGTATGGGTGTAACCGCGGCGACTCCCCTATTTGTCGCCCTTATCGTTATCGAACTGACCGATGTGCTTTTTGCTTTGGACAGTATTCCCGCCATCTTGGCCATTACCGCCGACCCATTTATCGTATTCAGTTCGAACATATTGGCGATTTTGGGGCTACGATCTATGTATTTTTTGATTTCGAGGATGTTGGAAAAATTTCGCTTTATCAATTATAGCCTTGTGGTCATTTTGGCCTTTGTCGGCCTTAAAATGCTGTTTTCCCATCAAATCGAACTCCCAGAATGGGTCTCTTTAACGGTTATTGCAGGTTCTTTGATTGCTGGCATTGTCGCCTCTTTGATACTATCGGATGAAAAAGAGGAAGAAGCATCCGAGTAGTATCTGTTCTTAAAATAGGGCCAATTATAAAGGCTTTGGGGTTAGTCCCAATTAACATTTAGGCGTAAACTGCTATTATTCTTTCAATTTCCGGATTATGCAAGACAACGACATTACTATCACCGATTCCCTGACCTCATTTTACGACAGGATTATCGAACAATTGCCTGGCATCGGTATGGGTCTGCTCATTGTTATCTTAGGATTATTGATCGGTTCTTGGCTGGGCGGGTTTGCCAGAAAACGTTTGGTAGCAAAGACCAACGACCCTCTGATGAGCCGGTTTCTGGGAAAGGCCATCAAATACACCCTTATTGTGGTCGCCATCATGCTAGCCCTTAATGCTGCGGGATTGGGTGCGATCGCTGCCGGTATTCTTACCGCTGCCGGGGCCAGTGCCGTTGTACTGGGGTTTGCCTTTAGGGATATTGGCGAAAATTTTATCGCCGGAATCATTTTGGCATTTAGCCGTCCCTTCGATGTGAACGATACCGTCATGATCGGGGATAACTTTGGAAAGGTAAAGGCGTTGGAATTCCGTTACACCAAACTGAAGACCTTTGATGGCAAGGATGTATATATTCCCAATGGCGACGTGCTGACTACTCCGGTCACCAATTACACCGAAGATGGTTTTTTCCGATGGGATTTTATAATCGGTATTGCCTATGAGGATAATATCGATGGCGCCAAAACAACCGTACTGGAAGCCCTAAGAAAAGAACCGGGAGTTATAGAGGACGAGGAACACGAGAATTTTGTCATAGAGGATGAACTGGCCACCAGTACCGTCAACCTGAAAGTCTTCTTTTGGGTAGACACCAAAGATTTCAGACGGATGGCCTTGGTAACTAAGGGCAACGTGGTCAAAAATGTCAAGGAAGCCCTAGAGGATGCCGGTTACTATATGCCCGCTGATATTCATGAAATTAAATTGTATGGTGGCGAAACGGAATTTCCGGTGCGGTTACAGCCTGAGAAAAAAGAAGAATGAAATTGGGATTTTCAAGATGCCAATTTTTCCTTAAAATCATTGATTACCCCGCCTTTCATCAATAAATCTATCTGCCGTTCGCTCAAGCTATGGCGTACCGAAATCTCGAATTCCTCATTTTTGTTCTTCACCTTTACGATAATGGGATTTCTTTCCGCCACATCGGTCTTTAAGTTTTTGAATGATACGATGGCGCCCTGCTCGATTTTTTCCAGGTCCGTGCCGTTTTCGAACTCCAAAGGAAGGATGCCAAAATTCACTAGATTCTGCCAGGCGATTCTGGCATAGTCCTTGGCGATGACGGCTACTTGACCCAAATATTTCGGCGCAATGGCGGCATGTTCCCTACTACTGCCCTGGGCGTAGTTTTCACCTGCAATTACAATATGACCTCCATAGGTTTCTTTGGCTTCCAAGGCTCTTTTATAAAAGGTGTCATCGATTACCGTATAGGAATATTCACTGATTTTCGGAATGTTGCTGCGAAAAGGCAATACTTCGGCACCGGCTTTCATGATCTCGTCGGTAGAAACATTGTCCCCCATTTTGAGCAGCACCGGTACTTCGTATTCGGATTTGAGTCTTTCCATTTCTGGAAGAGATTTGATGTTAGGCCCTTTTTTCAGTTCAAGCTCCGTCGTGTTTTCGGGGGGTGCAACCAGCATGTCCCTATTGATAATTTCCATTTCGGGAGCCTCGTACTTTGGATATTCCATATCGTACAGCTTTTCGAGATCCCGAGGATCGGTAATTTTACCGGTCAGTGCGGATGCCGCTGCCGTTTCGGGGCTACATAAATATACCTGATCGTCTTTCGTGCCCGAACGATCCGGGAAGTTCCGGGGCATCGTCCGTAAACTGATGGTATTACTAGCAGGGGCCTGGCCCATACCGATACAGCCCATGCATCCGGACTGGTGAAAACGTGCGCCGGCAGTGATAAGATTCCCGAAAGTTTTATTTTCTATCATATTCTGTATGATCTGTCGCGATGTGGGGTTGACATCGAAGGATACTTCTTCATGCACGGCCTTACCTTTCACAATGGCTCCGGCCATCCAAAAATCACGTAGTCCGGGATTGGCGGAAGAACCGATAACCACTTGGCTGATCGGTTTGCCTTCTACCTCGCGAACGGGCACCACGTTACCAGGGCTCGTAGGTAGGGCAATCAGCGGCACAAGGTCGTCGAGTACGATGTGGTCTTCCAAATCATAAGTGGCTCCTTCATCCGCCTTGAGTTCCTGCCAGTCATCTTCCCTTTGCTGGGATTTTAAAAAGCGTTTCGTTTCCTGGTCACTGGGAAAAACGGTAGTCGTAGCGCCCAGTTCCGCTCCCATATTGGCGATGACGTGCCGATCCATGGCGCTCAGATGGTCTAGGCCATCCCCGTAATATTCGATAATTTTACCGACACCGCCCTTAACATCGTGACGGCGGAGCATTTCAAGGATAACATCTTTGGCACTGACCCAATCGGGGAGCTTTCCGGTCAGTTTTACGCCCATTATTTGGGGCATTTTTACGAAATAGGGTTGTCCGGCAATCGCGGCGGCCACATCCAATCCCCCGGTACCGATGGCCAGCATGCCCAAAGAGCCCGCGGCGCAACTATGGCTGTCCGAACCGACCAAGGTTTTACCGGGCTTTCCAAAACGTTCCATATGAAGGGGGTGGCTCACCCCGTTCCCCGGCCTGCTGTACCACAATCCGAATTTTTGGGCCGCGGAATGCAGGAACAGGTGATCATCGGCATTCTTAAAATCCGTCTGCAATAGGTTATGATCTACATACTGAACGGCAATTTCCGTTTTGGCCCTATCGAGACCCATGGCTTCCAATTCCAATTGCACTAAGGTTCCGGTAGCATCCTGTAAAAGAGCCTGATCGATTTTAAGACCTATTTCGGTTCCTGGTTTCATTTCTCCCTCAATGAGATGGGAGCTTATCAGTTTTTGGGTAACGTTCATAGGTTTCATATCGTCGTTTTATAGAATTTGATAGTATAATGTTGAATTAAATTTATGGATAAAATATAATATAGAACACTTTGAAAGAATATGTAGACGCTATTGGAAAATAATATGCTACAAAACCTTCGCTGAGTAGCGATTTCGCTATTTTTCGCAATGTTTGGCATTGATGATCTGAAGCGCATCCTGAACGGTCTGCATCCGTTCCATATCCTCATTTTCAAGCATGATGTCGAATTCGTCCTCAACATCCAAAATAATATCCACCAGATTCGCGGAGTTGATGTTCAGCCCGTTGATGAAATGACTGTCCATCGAAATATCCTCTACCGAAACATCCTCGGGTAGATAGATTTTAATGATTTTCTTTAACTTTGTATAGCGCTCGTCTTTGGTCATGTACCTAGTTAGATGTTAATTAAAATAAAATGACTCCATTTAGTACAGGGCATTACGTATGGAATACGTAATACCTTATTCAATACGGAATACCTTGTACTCACTTCTCAATCGATAAACCGCTTAAATATAACACAAGCATTGACATCACCAAAGCCAAAACTCGCCTTTGCCAGGATTTCGGGACTATAGGCCATAGTTTCTTGTGGAATTTTCGTCGAATCGATACGTTCTTCGATTTCAGGATGTAGGTCCTCACAATTGACATTTCCAAAAATTTGGTTTTTCTCAAATTGAAGTACTGCAGCCACACATTCGATGCTTCCTGCGGCGGACAGACAATGTCCGAATTGCCCTTTAAAGGAGTTGATAAGGGGGAAATCACTGCCGGAGCGTTCCAAAGCCAGACTCCAGTTTTCGATTTCGAGGGCATCTTTGGCGGTCGCGGTCAAATGGCCGTTAATGGTATCGATGTCGGATTTTTGGATGCTGGCATTTTGAACGGCCTGCACGATGCAGCGCTGAACGGCCTCGCTATTCGGGGCGGTCATTGATCCGTCGCCACGTTGCCCGCCGCTATTGACCGCACCGCCCAAGACTTCGGCATAAATTTTCGCTCTCCGTTCTTCAGCACTTTGTAAGGATTCCAAAACCAGTGCCCCTGCCCCACTCCCCGGTACGAATCCCGCTGCGGAGGCACTCATGGGCCGACTGGCGGTTTCGGGACTTTGATTATAATTTCTTGGAAGAATGCGCATGGCATCAAAGCCCGCCCATACGTATGGACCGCTATCACTACAGCTACCGACAAGCATTCGCTTGGCTTTTCCGGAAGCGATACGCTCGTACCCCATCAGAACACCTTCAGTTCCCGTAGTACAAGCTGAGGAATTGGTGGTCACCTGATTTCCACATCCTAAAATGCCGCCCAAATAAGCGCTGACACCGCTGGCCATAGTCTGGATCACCGTGGTACTGCCCAAGCGCCTGACTTTCCCCTCATCGATCAAATGTATGGCTTCCCGGAATTTGGCTACACCGAGCGTACCGGTTCCGAATAAGATGCCACTATCCCAATCCGGAGTTGCCGACTGGGCTTTCGGTAATCCTGCATCGTTCCAAGCGTCGGTTCCGGCGATAACACCGTAAATAATGCCCGTCGCGTTTAGGCCACGGAGTTGTAAAGGCGTGAAGTATTGGTTGTGCAGGTCATCGGTAAGCTGCGGTTCACCGGCTATTTGGCAACCGAACTGTAATTGTTGTAATTCAGGAATAAGGCGAATGCCGCTCTCCCCGTTGGCCATAGCCTCGGCAAAAGCATCTAAACCGATGCCGTTCGGTGCACAGACTCCCAATCCTGTTATCACTACGCGCTCAGCCATTTTCTCCGGATTTTATCATGCCCGCAATTTCGCCCTTACAGACCAATTTTCCTCCGGAGTTAATCATTTTCACCGCACATTTCAGTTTATGGAACCTAAAATAGAGTCTTTCGGAGATTACCTTAACTTTTTCACCGGGAAAAACAGGAAGCAAAAATTCCATTTCAGTGCTACTCATTCCGATTTGGATGTTCTTTGTAGTTACATCAGTGTCACTATCCAATAGATAAATTCCCAAACAGACCACCCCGATCTGCGCACAACATTCAGTGAGGATAACGCCTGGGGTAATAGGATTGTCCTTGAAGTGGCCCTTGTAAAAATCAAGGTCTTTTGAAAAAGTGAATGTTCCTTTTGAAGCGTTTTCGTTGATCTCGATTAACTCGTCAACAAAGAGGAAGGGCTTGATGTAAGGTAGATGGGATATGATTTGGTCTAGGTTCATAGTGATGGATACGTTTTTTTGACATAATCCCACCTTTTTCACGGGCAGGTTATCCTACTTTCGGCTACTATTTTTGGTTCTTGTTTAGACTAGCTATCAACTATTTTTTCCCGCAATGGCATAAACATCGTGCACGAAGCGTCCGGCAACTTACCTCAAACTCTCCCCGCCATCGACCTTAATGACCGTACCCGTAATCCACCTCGCTTCATCGGTGGTGAGCAGGTACACTGCATTAGCGACATCTTCGGGAGTGGTCAGACGCTTATTGGGATTACGCTGAAGGGCATCTTCCCTGATTTCTTCATGACCGGGAATCATTCGAAAGGCCCGGGTCTCCGTTGCTCCCGCCTGAATACAATTGGCCTTGATGCCCAATGCTGCGAATTCTAGGGCGATATTTCGAGTCAGGGCCTCCAAAGTGGCCTTTGCGGCGGATACCGCGGCATAACCCGGCCAGGCTTTGCTACTGCCCTCGCTGGTAAAGGAAATGATACGGGCGTCGTCGCTGAACAATCCCTCATTTACCAAGTCTTTCGTCCAATCATAGAGACTTAGTGCCATGGCATTTAGGGTGACCTGAAAATCTTGATGGTTTAACGTACTATCGGTTTTAGAGAACATCGGTTTAAGGTTTCCTTTGGCAATGCTGTGGATCAAAACTTTTATGCCTCGACCTTCGTCTAAAACCGACTTGATTTCCGCAATCGCAAGCGCTCTCTTTTCGGAATTCCCGACATCCACATTAAAGCTTTTAAGCTTGACCCCATTTAAAGTTATTTCTTGAAAGTGGGATGTAATTTCCTCTAAATCAGATTTTCTATCCCGATGCACGATGAGAATATCAAAACCATGACGCGCTAGTTTTTTAGCCGTAGCCAACCCTAATCCGCTACTGCCACCGAGAATTAAAGCCCATCCTTTTTTTACATCCACCGCCATAAAACCCTCATGTTTTGAAATTTTTAATCTCCTTTCCTAACTCCAACTTAAAAACACATAATCACATAAAACTACTAACTATTAAACATTCATACCTCTGAACTCATAATTTGTTTCACCACTCCAACAACAC
>RCMY010005742.1_pt1 | contig 10491 bp, 5 predicted proteins | sample 2041341 | NCBI WGS metagenome assembly RCMY01 (sample SAMN09708234, study PRJNA481090) | Marine sediment metagenome, whole genome shotgun sequencing project.
GTCGATGAGTTGGGTAACCGCTGGACGAGCGGTGAGACCATCGAGCTGGATATCGATGTGCTGGATGTCGAGATTGAGATAGATGCTGTCAGCGAAGACAATCAGATAGATGCGCTGGAGGCACGCGAAGGGGTGACGATCAGTGGTCGCGCAGCGGGTGCCGAGGGGCAGACACTGGAGTTGAGCTCTGGTGACACTGTACTGGGTACCGTGGTTGTGGCAGGTGATGGTAGTTGGTCGTTTGACGGGGTTGTGCTCGAAGGTCTGCCTGTTGGTTATTCAGGAACCGAGGTGACAGCCACTGTAAGCGATGCGGCCGGTGGCCGCTCGGACGCCAGGGTTGATGTATATGTAAGTACGCAGCTGGTGACGATCGATCCGATAGGTCCGGGCCTCTATGGCTACCAGTACGTAGGTGAGTCGGATGCGGGCTCGGTGGCGATAGGCGGTCAGGTGGTGGGCGCTGAGGGGCAGACGCTCGAACTATTCGTGGAGGGTCAACTGGCAGGCACGACGGTGGTGGGAACCGGTAGCCGCTGGCAGGTTGAGGCTGTGGACCTGGGGAGTGATCCGGGCTCTCGATCGGTGAGTGTCGTTGTGACGGATATGGTCGGTACGGCGCTGAGTGCTGGGAGCGATGTGTATATCAGTGAAGGAGTTAGTCCACTGTCGATTTACGTGAATGGCATGGGCGATGGCGTGATCGACATGGTAGATGAGACGTTTGACGTTACGATCGGTGGTCGCTTCGGAGCTTACACCAAGGGCCAGGAGTTGGAGGTGTTCGTTGACGGGACGTCAGTAGGCACGACCGTTATTGCCGAAGAGGGCCGTTGGCAGATTGCAGGTGTAGATCTGGGTCAACAGGATGGTGAGCGCGTATTGCGGGTAGAAACGGTCGATGAGTTGGGTAACCGCTGGACGAGCGGTGAGACCATCGAGCTGGATATCGACAATGCAGTATTGACAGACCCAGCTGATTCTGAAACCAACCCATCTGATGTGGATCTGACCATGGATGAGATCGGCGAGAACGGACGGATCGATGCCCGTGACGTGCCGAATGGTGCGACGATCACTGGGCAGGCTGTTGGAGCCGAAGGTTCGACAGTTGAATTACTAATCGACGGTTTTGCGGCTGGCACTGCTGTGGTCGATACCGAGGGGCGCTGGTCGATCGAGGGTGTGGATCTTGGTTCAGTTGATCAATCGCGCACGCTGACCGCGAGCATCACTGTCTCGGCGGATGAGGCAATCCAAACCTCCAGCTACGTGAACGTTGATGTGCCTGGGGTTTCCCTTGTCGTCAGCTCAATCGGGGACTATGGCACGCTGGGTTCTATCAATGATGCGAGAGAAGCCTCCATCAGCGGGTGGAGCAACGAGGCTGAAGGCCTGACGGTCAGAATCGTCGTCGATGGCGAGACACGCGGCACGGGTGTCGTGGATGAAGCCGGTCTCTGGTTGGTCGAGGACGTGGATCTGAGTGATGCAGCTGGCACCCGTACGGTCACGGCTGAGGTGACTGACGTTCTGGGTAACGAGTGGTCAGGTTCTCGAACGGTCGATGTGAATCTTGTATTGCAAGTCCGGATCGATGAAATTGGTAACGACAACCAGCTTGACGCCTTCGAGGTACATGAAGGGGTCGTGATCGAGGGACTGGCTGCCGGAGCGGAAGGCTGGATGTTGGAGTTGTTGTCGGGCGAGACGGTGCTCGGCACTGCCGTGGTAGGCAGTGATGGCAGCTGGTCTGTCGAGGGCGTCATGCTCGAAGGTGAGCTTACCCGCTATGTGGGATCTGATCGAAACGGGCCTTACTACAATAATTATGATTACAACAATCGGCACGATTATGGGGTAGCCGAGCTGACTGCCCGAGTGACCGATGTCGACGGAGGTCGATCAGATACCGACGTGCAGGTGTACGTGGATACACGGCTGGTGATGGTTGAGCCTGTGAGTCTGGACAACGCCATCGATGCCGCTGAGGCGCGAGCAGGGGTCACGGTCAGTGGTCGAGCGGCGGTGGATGAAGGTGAGCTGCTGGAGTTGTCGATTGGCGATACGCTGCTTGGCACGGCGGTAGTCGCCGCCGACGGCAGTTGGTCGATTGATGCCGTTGTCCTGGAAGGTTGGCCTGATATGTATGGTGAGACCCGGTTGTCGGCCAGTGTGCTGGACCCATCCGGAGACCGTTGGGAATCAGAGTGGACAGTGCGCGTTGATACGCGTCTGGCAACGATCGATCCGATTGGTATTGGCAGCGGCAATGGCGGGGTAGTGGATAGTGTCGATACGGGTTCGGTGACACTGACGGGCCTGGCAGTAGGTGCCGGGGGTCAACTGCTCGAGCTTTTTGTGGACGGTGCGTTGACGGACACGGTAGTGGTCGGTGCGGACAGTCACTGGACGATCGAGGCGGTGGATCTGGGAGCTACGCCGGGCGAGCGACAGTTGACGGTCAATGTGACGGACGGGGCCGGTACGGCGCTCAGTGCGAACAGTTGGTTGGCAGTCGTCGAAGGAGCCTCGTTGCTGGAAGTCATGGTATCCGGAGACAACTCTGACGACTCGATAGATACGGTCGAGGAGACCTATGGTGTCACGATCTCGGGCGGCTCGAATGACAAGCTCAAGGGTTTGCAGTTGGAGGTCTTTGTCGATGAGGTGTCGGTGGGTACCACTGTTGCAGATGAGGAGACGGGACGCTGGTCGATCGACGATGTAAACCTGGGAGAGCAGGATGGGAATCGCACGATCCGGGTAGCGGTTACCGATGAGCTGGGCAATGAATGGTCGAGCAGCCGGACGGTTGCGGTGGATATCGACAGCGCCACAACAATGGGCTCGACAAATAGCGAGGCAATGGCTTTCATGTTTGATGACCCACTGGCAGTTGAGCCGAACGGTATTCTCGACTTCCTTTCTGCAGATGGAGGATCAGCAATGGGCGATACGAGTAGTCAGGCAATGACGACCCGTGTCAAACCAGCACCGCAGCTTGACGTCGATACGACCATGGTACTGGGCGATTACGAGACCACGAGTTCTTCGGTGTTTGATGACGCCGAGGAAGTCGGCTTCGACCTGATTACATTCGTCGGACCAACTGATGATATCCCGTTGTCGATACCGGATTATCACTGATCTGCTGGTGAGACATGGGGGAAGGATCCCCCGAATTATTTAACCAAAGCGTCATGAACAAAGCGGAAACTACCAGGCAGAACGTAATTGTATGAGAACCTGCTCGATATCGATGTGGGTCACTCCATTGCGCCGCGCTGGGTTTTTCCGATCAAGGCCATGCGATAACACCATCGAATAACGCAACTTGCGAAGTTGCGCTAGCCGGAAGAAAAACGCAAACCGATGGCTGTCTGGTAGGATTTCCAGCACACGGCAACCGGGCGGCGCGAACATCAAATGAACCAGTCCAGCCCCATGCGGTGCAACGATGTCGCTGGCACCGGAAAAAGCACTGATCTGCTCTTCAATGGAAAATCTGGACAAGACGAGCTCCTGATATCCCTCAGCCTCAAGCGCCGCGACCAATTCGTCCTCGTTGGCAAGCTTACGTGCGTCGGCATCACGACGTGATACATAGAAGCGTGATGGCATCGGACGTTTGTTGTTCTTCAGAGCACAATCGCGCAATGGGTCCAGTAAACTGATCAAACGCGTAGAAGGCTGACAACTGAACTTTCCATGGAGTGCGTTGCTGTACAGAATCGGCACATCATACAAATACTCACGAGCCCCCAACGTCATGCAGTGATCCTCGGTAATGCCCAGCAGCTCCAGAGAGCGACGCTGATAAGCCTCTAAAGGTGGCAATACGAAACGATACGCCTGGTTTCTCTGTGATGCAACGAGGCGCAGCAATGCCATACTGGTCATGCACTCGAACATCCAGTGATAGAAGTTTTTCCATCCGCCGTTTGCACAGAGCAGATAAATCGGCCCTTGTTCGACAGTGCGTCGTTTCAGGTCAGGGAGTAATTTGCTCAAGCCGTTGTGAGTCAAAAGATACTGTCGCTCTTGCGAAACAGTGGGGTGGCTCGCGCTGCAGAGCAGAAAGCCCTGACCGAACAACACACCGTCATCGATCTGTGTCAGATGAATTGACAGATCCTCGTACGCCGACTCGAAGCGATTGGCATAGCTCCCAACCGGTGGGAAATCACGCAGTGAAGGGTCCAGCCGGAAGTCCGAATGGCGGATCGGCCGTTTTTCCGGTGAACCCCATTCGGTCGAGCCATGCCTTGCTCGTGTTGCTTCTTCAGACTCGCGTGTGGTATTTGTCGGATCGAATGGTAGTGAGAAACTCATTGGAAATAGCTACGGGTCATGTCTGTTCAAGGGCATTGGCAGCGAGATCCATTCAGCGCTCCCCGAATGAGTCTGACAACGTTTTTCTCAACGGCTTCAACAGGAAGTCCACGAGTGTGCGGTCACCGGTGCGAATGTCCACCTGTGCAGTCATTCCCGGCTGTATTTCCAGTGTGCGGCCGGTTGTTGTCACTGCTGGCACGCTCTTCGGCGCGATGCGCACGCGGTAGAAGATTTCTTCACCATTGGCCGTGTCCTCCTTGATGGTATCGGCGCTGACGTAGGTGACTTTGCCGCTTACGCCGCCGTAGATCGTGTAGTCGAACGGGTCCAGTCGGACAGTTGCATCAAGTCCCGGGCGCACACGTGCGATGTCGATCGGGCTGACTTTCGCCTCGACCAGCAGCGTGTCGTCAACCGGCACGATCTGCATGATTTCCTCACCAGCACCCACCACGCCACCGAGTGTTGTAATGCGGATGTTCTTGACGATGCCTGCCATGCGTGCAACGAAGACGCTGGCAGCCAGTGTTTCTGCGCGCCCCGCAAGCACTTGTTCGGCCTGTGCAATCCCGTCCTCTACTTCCGCAAGTTCCACTCGGGCGCTTTCCAGGAACTCGTTTATCCGATTTGCACGTTTGGCTTCGGCTTCGTTGACAGCACGCTCAACGTTGATCGACTCCATCGCACCGACATCACCGCCGGCCTCCAGGCTTTGAACAATAGCCAGTTCGCGACGGGCGAGATCCGCAGACACTCGCAGTGTGCGAAGTTCTTCCGCGAGCCCGAGAGAGCGTTGTTTGAATAGCGCAGTCTCCACCTCAGCCTGGCTTGCATCCCCTTCAAGGTTGTCGAACAAGGGACGCTCAGCTCCCGTGACTTCTGCACGCAAACGTGCCGCTTTCAGGCGTAACGAGTACAGACGGGCCTCGATCTCAGCGACGGATGCGCCAGCACGGGCTTCGTCGAGAGTCGCCAGTATTTGCCCTTTCTTGACCCGATCGCCTTCTTCGACTTCGATCGTGGCAAGCACACCACCGTCGACGGACTGGATTACTTGCACGCGACTACCGGTGATGATTTCGCCGCTGGCACGTGCCACTTCGTCAATGCGGAACACACTCGCCCAGAGTACGAAGCCGAACAAGGCAATCGGCAGTATCAAGGTCAGACCGGCGTGACGGCGTGTGTGATAGCCCTCCAGTTTCGCGCTTTTCCGGTTCATGTGTGCGGCAATATTCACAAGCTCAGGCTGCATCGCTCAAGCCTCTGTCAGATTCTCCGGGAGTCAGGCTTGAGCGTGCATCTGATGTAGCCACGGTGGTGGGCGAGTTTGTCGTAACCAGCAGTTCCTCCGTTTTAGTGGTGCGCCGGTCCGGGAAAAGTACCTCGGGCGTGTCATCAGCGACGATCTCGCCGTCGCGCATCACGAGCACACGCGTGGCTAGTGGAAGAACCTGCGCCGGACGGTGTGTCGCGATGATCAGAATATCTTCAGGGCCCAGGTTTTTCTCAAGAGTACGCCAGACGCGTCCCTCGGTTCGTGCATCCAGTGCCGCAGTGGGTTCATCAAGCAGCCATACCCGGGGCGCATCCATGATCGTACGTCCCAAGGCTACGAGTTGTTTCTGGCCGCCTGAAAGCCCTTCGCCGCCCTCACTGACGGGCAGGTCCAGCCCTAGTGGACTTGTTGCCGCAATCGCCTCAATGCCCAGATCCCGCATGACGTCAAGCAGGTGCGAATCGCTCGTCGCACCCGATAGTGCAAGATTACTCCTGAGTGTCCCACGAAACAGGCGCACTGATTGCGGCAGATATCCCACGTGCGCTGCAACAGCCTGTGGATCTATCTCCCAAAGGTCGGCTTCACCGAGTCGTACGCGTCCTTCAGCCGGTTTGTAGAGTCCTGCCATGATCTTCAATAGAGAGGACTTGCCGCAACCGACAGGGCCGAGCAGCAGTACTCGTTCACCGGAAGTGATGCGAAGCGAAGGAATATCGACTTGGGGTGTTGTTGCATCTTCGTAGCCGAAACGCACCCGCGACAGCTCCACCGAACGCGGTGGGCGGTCGGGCATCAGCAAGGTCTGCCCCTCGCGGCGTTCGCGCTCCAGAGAAAGGAAACTTCCGACCTGATCGAGTGCCTGTCGAACTCCTTGCCACTGCGACAGATACTGGGCTCCTTGTGCAACAGGACCAATCACGCGCCCACCGAGAATACTGCAGGCGATCATGGCGCCCATTGTCATCAGCCCCGCCTCGATGCGCCACACGCCAACGATGACGGCAGTGACATAGGCAGCAGACGACAGCGACGTGATGGTTACCGTGGAGAAGGTCGAAATCGCCTTCTGCCGAATCGAATGTCCGCTGATGGTGTGAGTCAAGGTCGCCCATTCAGACGAAAAATGCCAGGCAGCATTTGAAGCTCGCACCGATTCGGCGCCGCGGATTGCATCCACCAGCAGTCCCTGTCGTTCTGCTCCATGTTGCTGCTGAACCTCGGCCAGGTGTCGGTTTCTTGCCTGACCGACAAGTCCGACGCCAAGTGCGACCAGCATCATGGCCACATACACCCAGGCTACGCTCCCGCCGATCACGCCGATGAATGCCACGAACATCAAGGCGAAAGGAATGTCGACCAGCGCGAACACTACCGTCGAGGAAAAGAACTGACGGACCGCGTCGAGTCCACCTACCTGAGCGGCGAGCGAACCAAGGCTTTTCGGCCGCACATCCAGGCGCAGTTGCAGTAGGTGATCGAAGACGTGCTGGGACAGTCGTCTGTCGACTTCACAAGCCAGACTGTCGAGGATCTTGGCGCGTAGCGATTTCAGCGTCCAGTCCAGCGCTATCACGATAACCATGCCGGCAACCAGCGTGGTGAACGTCGCGAAGGCGAGAGTCGGTACCACACGATCATAGACCTGCATGGCGAACAGCGACGTCGCCACTGCCAGCAGGTTCACGATGGCCGTGGCGACAATTACACTGCGAATCCAGCGCCGGTCGCGCAGCAACTCTTGCCGCAACAAGCCGATCGCCGGATTGGCGGATCGCTCGGATTCCTTCTCGGCTGCATTTGCCAGCGGTTTACGTATCCAGAGCACAGTGGAGGCACGTAGTTCGCTTTCATTCACAGGGTGCGAGTCTCCGGAAGCTGACGATAACAGCAACGCGCCGGTGTCGTCTCTCTCCGCAAGATACCAGGTGCCGGCATGCTCCACGAGCGCAGGCAAGCGTCGCTGATCGAAACGGCGCCAAGGCAGCATTGCAGGCGTTGCACCGTTCAAGCGGGCGCTCGCCAGCAGGCGGCGTACACGTTCGAGTCGATCACCATCGGGTGGGGTTGTATAGAGTTCGGAGGGTGCCTCCTCGAGCGTCACATCGCCGGATATCTGGCCAATACGAAGCAGCAGTGCGTGCAGTAGATTAGCCGGAGGATCGATCGGACGTCCCGTCGTATCGTCGCCTTCATGCTCCTTGCAGGGTACGCTTGTCATGGTGTTTTCTCGAAGATCGAAAAATTGTCCAGTTGTCCGGTTGCCGCAGCCAGGGAGATGCTGTCAGTCGTCCAGTCGGTGTGGGCCTGTTCGAGCTGCAAGCGCAGCTCTGCCACTTCCCGATACAGGTTCAGCAGCTCCAGCCATCCCTTTCGACCGGCTTCGTACTGGCGTTGGTAGGAGGCGAGTACCGTATCCAGTCGGTCGATCGAGGCCGCATATCCATCAATCAGCGCGCGACGTGATGCACGGCTTGCGTGCAAGGTGCGAACGTGGCGCTCCAGCTCGGTACGGGCGAGTGCAAGGTCGGCCGCTGCCGCGCGTGCACTGGCGTCCAGAGCGCGGGCACGATTGGCATGAACGGCACCGAGTCCATCGAGACCTCCCTCCACGACAATACCGAACTTCAGGTCTTCGTCGTCATCGCCGAAGGTTCTACGTCCTTCCAGGTACACAGTCGGATACGCTCGGGTACGCTCGCGTGCAGCGCCTGCCTGAGCGAGTGCTACCAGATGCTCACCGCGTAACAATGAAGGGGCAGTCTCGAAGGCTTTGGCTTCCAGCTGCGGCAATGATGCGGCGATTGTATAACGATCAGGAATTGGCATGTTTACGGCGACGGGTGTCTGCGTGAGAGCCAGGAGCTCGGCTTCGGCAAGTTCCCGCTCGGTGCCCAGACGCTCCTGCGTGGCGCGCATCTGAACAAGACGAGACTCGGCCAACACAACATCGGCGTGCGAGGCGAGTCGGGCGTCGGCGCGACGGCGAATTTGATTGACCAGTCCTGCGAGAGCATCTGTATCGATTTCTGAGGCTGCCAGCTGGTGGATGGTTCCAAGCACGCGTGCGTAGGCGGTACCAGCGCGCTCGGCAAGACTGCGGCGCAACGCAATTTCTGCCGCCAACTCCGCATCACGGTCAGTACGTGCGTAGTCGAGTTCACGAGAAATCCGTCCGAAAGTCCATACCGGCTGTCGTAACAATAGCGTTGCATCGACCGATTCGCCGCCGCTAATCTCCTGTCCCAGCTGGCCATTGAGCGACGGCAGTCGCAGTGAACGCGCTTCGGCTATGGCATGATCCTTGGCCTCAACTTCAGCGAGTTGTCCGGCCAGCGATGGGTGGTTTTTGAGCGTGTTCAGAATCGCCGTTTCGAAGCCCAGGTTAGCGCCGGGCACAGGTTCCGCGGCAGTCGCTACTTGTACCGTGTAGATGAGTGCGAGCGTGGCAGATACGACTATGCACCGCGGTCCACGCCTGCGACTTGTGTTACCCGCTGATCGTGCTGCATGGGGTGAGAGGCGTGCGAGGTCTGACATTCCTTTATCTCAATGCGCTGGATGGGCCGTTGCAGTGCAACGAGCGAGTGATCGATCGGCCGCGACATTCCTGTCTTAGTGCGTGACGAGTGCCCAATTACCCGTTTGTTATGGCAGAAGAGGCAAGTTCTATTCCAGCCTTGCGTGAATTCTTCGCAGGTCAGTAGCTGGTGATATCACGGCCGTTAGAAAACACAGTTTTCGGTTGGCATCGTTATTCATCGAATGAATTGAGATGCTAGTTTCCCAGAGATTACCCAACAGGAACGCGGAGGTTCTTTGTCCTACGCCACCGTTACTTCGCGCACACTCTGCGGAGTTCAGGCACTTCCCGTTACAAATGAAGTATATCTCGGGGGTGGTTAGCCCGGCATGACCTTAGTTGGGCTGCCTTAATCGGCTGTGCGTGAGGGTAGGAGCCGGGCCAAGGCGGCGTTTCTGGTGGATTACGCCTTGTTTTTATTTTGCACGTTCGGCAGTATCAGAAAAACATCTGGAGCTGCGCCAGATGACGCGATACCTTCGGTTGACTATGTCCCAGTTCTCATGTCCAGAGTTCGGCTAGGGTCTTCAGAACGGTACGGCAGTGTATCCACTTGTGAGCGTGTATTCCCACCGTGAGCCTGTCGTGCACTCTTGTCACACAATGTTCATTTGCCATCACATATGGATTAGCATATATAATATGCATGAATTTACTCGTGACTTCCTCTCAGACTCATTAGCGCCTTTGGAGAATACTCATGACGTTGCGATTCGTGCCTGCACGATACTCTTTACTGCTTTCATGCGTCTTGCTGCTACCTGGCGGAGTCACACTTGCACAAAGCGAATCATCTGATCAATCAGAATCCAGTCTGCACATCACCGGTGCCGGTTCCACTTTTGCAGCCCCGATCATCGAGTCCTGGATCAACGGGTATCAGACGGTGGATGATGCGGTAGAGATCAGCTACGACGCTGTTGGCAGTGGCGCAGGCATACAGCAGTTTCTCAGCAAGGCGGAAGATATCGGCGCTACCGATGCGCCATTGAGCGCAGAGGAACTTGCCGCTGCAGACGGGGTGCGGCAACTGCCCCAGACCGCCGGCATGACTGGCATCAAACATGGCTCAATCACGACCATTCATAATCTGACCAATACGCATGTAAAGATTTACGCCTGGTATGACAACGAGTTCGGCAACGCCAATCGCACCGTGGAACTTGCGCGGCTGGTTGCGCAGATTGATCAGGGCTGATTCTCTTGGGTATCGATATGTCACGCTGGTCTCAACTGCCCGAAGGGATCAGGCAGTACATGATCATTACCGGCAACTACTGGGTGTTTACAC
>RCMY010015402.1_pt1 | contig 10491 bp, 7 predicted proteins | sample 2041341 | NCBI WGS metagenome assembly RCMY01 (sample SAMN09708234, study PRJNA481090) | Marine sediment metagenome, whole genome shotgun sequencing project.
GCGCACAGGTCGCTAACGTTAATAACGTTGCCATTATCGATATCGATACTATCGATTTGCTTCTTTATCTATATCCTAACGACTATAATAATTATGACAAGTTTATCAGCGCACCGCCTACACTATCTACAAACATAAAGCTTTCTGACACTAAATCACCGATTAATACAACGCAAAAATCAGCTGCCATGAAACTGCAAGTTTGGGGCTTTGTCATTGTCTCCATCATCATTGCTAGTGTTATAGCGTGGCAATCATGGTCTTGGGCTTGGCTAATTTTAATTATGATATTGGGTACGGCCTTACTGTGGCGGCAGGCTAGCAAAAATGAGCAAGAACATCATCAAGCGAATAAGCAAAAGTATGAAACGCATTTGGCTGAGCTACAGCCATTTATGACAGATTTAATTGAGAAACGGGTTGCCCGTTATCCAAACGAGCGCTTTCGACTTTATGAAACACCTGCTGGCTTTCGCATTATTGCTACTCACGATACGATATTGCCGAGTGATGACGTAGTGGCAGAATGGTTTGAGTACTTTCATGCGGACGCTAATTATGCACGTTTATGCCAAGTACAGCAGTGCTTTCGCGCGCGTTTAACGGCTAAGCCGTGGCGTATGGTTGAGGTCGATAATAATAAATTAAACAAGCAAATCCCTGCTAAAAACTTTTGGTTCACAGATATTAGTCTCGATGATGCCAGCCTTGATGCGATGGATGAAGAACAATACGACGACTTCGAAAAGCAGCAGTTTGAGCTAGTCGCACGCCAGCAGTGGATTGACAGCTATGATAGATTTGCTAAGAATTATAAAGCTTGTCGTTATATAAAGAGCTTTGGCGATCAACAAAATAATAGTAGCTCATCTTCAAAAGCTGTTGATGAGTTTGTAGCGTGGCATGATGACGCTTGCCAGGTGGATAAAGACTTGCCGATAGCTTAAATCACCTTTTGCTTTACTAACTTTCCATAAATAGAAAGTAGCTTTTGACTATATCAAGGATAAATGACTATGACTATTAAACTAAAACGCTATAGCGCTTTACTATTAACCGCATCGATAAGTCTAATAGGCTGTCAAACTACCGAAATTATTCCACCAAAAACTGTACCTTATGCTGAAAACATAAGGACTATGCAAGCAGATATTCCTGATTCAGATGGTGATGGCATCTTAGATAATATTGATGAATGTCCACAAACGCCAGCTAATATTGTCGTAGATAGTGCAGGTTGTCCAGTGTCTGTAGACATATTAGAGTATAGAGGAGTAGAAGCTCGCGTATTTTTCCCTGAAAACAGTAGTGAGCCTATTGCTTCTAGCTATCGAGGCTTCGATGAATTCGGTAAGTATTTACAAAATAATAATAAGGTTTTTTTTGTAGAAGGACACATAAGTACCAGCGAAAAAGACTCTAGTAGCGCTACATTAGCAACGACTCGAGCCGAGTTTATAAAAAATTATATTGTCATGAAGTATGGGATTGAACCTGATCGTTTTGAAGTTACTGGACATAGCGATACTCAACCAATCGCTTCCAATAATGACGTTGAAGGTAGAAAGAAAAATCAAAGAGTATATGTCACAGAAAATCGTCGGTTTAATGCTAATGATTAGTTTTGAAGAATTAATCAACTTTATGGACATAGCTTAATTTATTTAGATACGTGTACTATTGAATAAACCTATTTAACCCAACGCCGAAAACACCACCATCAATACAGGCGAGACAATATTAATAATAAAGCCAAAGCTAATGGCTAGTGGAATAACTTTGAGACCGCCTGATTGTTGAATAACGGGCAGGGTAAAGTCTAGACTAGTCGCGCCGCCAAGGCCTACCGCAGCTGACGGATATTTGCGCATAAATACCGGAATAAATATTAGCGCAAAAAATTCACGAATCAAGTCATTAAACAGTGCCACACTACCCCAAATAGCGCCGTAAGCATCGGTCATAACGATAGCTGATAATGAATACCAACCAAATCCTGAGGCTAAAGCTAAGCCTTTCGTCCATGACACGTCAGTAAATATCAGCGCAAATAAAAGCCCACCGATCAACACCGATATTGTGAAGATAATACTCATCTCCACGCCGCGCTTATTGAGCAGTACTTCTCTTAAAGTAATACCCGAACCCTTTAATCCTATACCGACTAGCAGAATCAATATCATTAACAGCGCAGTCATAGTGTCTTCAGGTGGCATATAGCCCATTGGCAGGAAGTAGCCGATGACCATACCTATCACTACGCAAACCACTTGCACTAGACTGCCGCGAATACTGACTCGATGCTGCTTCGACTTGGCAGTAGACTGTTTAGTTTGCCATGGGCGTAGACGATCGAACAGCATCAGCCCAAATAGACCGGTACCGATAGTTAATATCGATAATACTGTCACGTACAGCGCAATCTCGCCCAGCTGACTGCCCAGCCCTTCCACTTGTGACAGCTCAATACCGATAAGGGTTAAGATGATAAATACTAAATAAGTCAGGCCTTTATCAGCAAAGGCCGTCATTTTAGGATTAGAGGGAATAGCAAAGCCGATAAATAGCGGCATTAATACCAAAACTAGGGTGATTAGACTTTGCATGGGGCAGGCTCAAGAGATTTTTATTAAGCTGGAGATTGTAACATATTGGCCCACAAATGCTCATATGAGACGGCAAAATTCCTTAGCAAGGCCCTAAGGTTATTGGCTGACAATTATAGGTAAAGAACTTGTACTGACGAATTATACTAGGGCTTATAACAGAGTGAATAATAGCGTTTAAGCGTTTACCTTACTGATGTTTACTGCTACATTAGATTATCGAAGCATTCAGGTATTTAATAAGTATCATGTCACTGTATCATCTTAAAACTAAATTTCAGGACCAATTGCGACCGCTGAGTAATAGGCTAGTCGAGCATGAGGTAACCGCCAACCAAGTGACGGTTTCAGCGGTATTCTTGAGCGTAGGCACTGCTTATATGATTGTTAGGCCTGCGCAAGATAAGCCAGTGCTATGGTTACTGTTGCCGACGTCATTATTTATTCGTATGGCGCTCAATGCCATTGATGGCATGATGGCCCGCGAGCATGGACAAGCCTCAAAGCTCGGTGCGTGGCTCAACGAAGCGGGCGATATTATTGCTGATACCGCCTTATTAGCCAGTTTGTCACCTCATATTAATAAAACCGAGCTTATAACAGGTAAGTCTCATACTCATTTGCATCACATCACTGGTTTTATCATCCTCAGTATCAGCACTGAATTACTGGCTATCATCAGTAACAACTGTTTTAAAAATAGAGCAAACCAAGGCCCTTTAGGTAAAAGCGATCGTGCTTTATTGTTAGGTATCGTCGGCACTTGGATGGGTATAAAACAGCCTTTGCCGATGGCTACTCTATTACTCAAGCCACTGTTCTTATTAATACACGCATTACTGGTAAAGACTTGCCTTAATCGATTGCGATTTATGGCAAATCTTTATTTGCTGCTTAATCCGCCAGTGCTTAACTCTCAGCCTATTTTTCAACCTAAGCTAAAAACTGACTCAAATGTAGTGCCATCAGCCATTTCTTATCCTGATAAGTCCGCAGTGGATGTTTCTTTAACGCAAGACCTTTCGCCTAATATCTCTTTTACTACCAGCCACCTTTCGGAGTTTGAAATGTCAAAGCCGCCTTTAAATGTTCCTAAGATCCTTGATGATAATTACGTAGAAACTATTAAACCAATTACAGCCAAAATTATTAATGGTGAGAGCTGTTTTAATGCTTATGATGGTACGGCGATTTACTATCGCTATTGGCTGACTATGCCAATTGATAAGATAAAAAATGCAGATCAGCCACTGCGTCAAGTCATACTTTTGCATCGAGGTCACGAGCATTCAGGACGCCTAAATGAACTTGGCGAACAGTTCGCTAGCGCAGGCTTCCAAGTATTTGCTTGGGATGCGCGTGGTAATGGGCGCTCAGGTGGTATTAAAGACCATGCTGATAGCGTGACTGAGCTTGAGCGTGATTTGGATGATTTTGTGCAGTTGGTTATTGACCAAACAGGAATTACGATTGAAGATACGTTGTTAGTGGCTAGCAGTATCGGTGCGGTACTGGCAGCGGCATGGGTACACGACTATGCGCCCAATATTCGAGGTATGATATTAGGCACGCCTGCGCTGAGTATTCGCCTCTATATACCCTTTGCTATTCCCTCATTAAAGGTTGCTCGTACGCTTGGACTTATGTCTCGCGTCAGCAGCTACGTCAAGGCACAAGTATTGACCCATGATAAAGATGCTCAGCGAGCTTATAATGCTGATCCGCTGATATCGAACAGTATCTCAACTGATTTATTGATCGATACTCATGCGACAGGGCAGCGCTTGTTAGATGATGCCGCAGCGATTAATGTACCGACTTTTATCCTCTGCGCTGGCAAGGATTATGTGGTCGATAAGCAAGCTGAACGTGCATTTTATGAGGCCATCAATACCTCTACTAAGCGCTGGCAACTATATCCAGACAGCTATCATGCTATCTTTCATGAGACCAATAAAGCCGATGTAATTAAAGACTGTATTGAGTTTGCCGAGCAAGTATTTAGCGTGACTACACTAAGCACTGATTTACGTAGCGCTCATCTTAATAGCGCCAGCAAGGACAAAGTTGACCGCCTAGCGATTAAGCCATTTAATCCAAGCTTTGCTATCACCCGTTTTGCTATGCAAAAATTTGGTCATGTTAGCGACGCTATTGCTACTGGACTTGAGCATGGTTTTGACTCAGGTCATTCACTGGATCATGTTTATTATAATCAGCCTAGCGGCAAAGGCGGGTTTGGGCGGGCAGTAGAATTTAAGTAATATTGGTTGGCAAGGCATTCGTATACGCCGTAAGCATATATTAGCGTTAGCAGCACAAGCGCTGGCAGATATTCAACTAAATAATGAACACACCGACGCTAAGCCGCATCAATCGCATCAGATTAGGCTATTAGACATTGCTAGTGGTCATGGGTTTTATGCCTTTGATTTACTGACTACCTTTGATGACTTGCAGGCTGAGCTACGGGATTACGATACTCATAATATCCAAGCGCTACAGGCCAAAGCAGAGAGCCTAGCAATTACTGAGCGAGTCATAACTTGTAAAAAAGATGCCTTTGACCCTATCAGCTATCAGCAAAACGATAGAGATGATACGAAATTCGATATCGCTATTGCCTCTGGGGTGTTTGAGTTATTCTCGGACAATACACTGCCTGCCACGGCTCTAGCAGGAATACACGCCAGCCTAAAAGATAACGGTTATTTACTCTATACCAATCAGCCATGGCATCCTGAGCAAGAGTTTATCAGCAAGACCTTAAATAACCATCGTGGTAGCAGTTGGGTAATGCGTTGCCGCTCACAAGCTGAAATGGATCAACTGGTTGATGATGCTGGTTTCGATAAAATAGCCATGCGTATCGATAAGTTCGGTATCTTTACCGTATCACTAGCGATAAAGCGTCAAGCAGTTGAGAACAAACCTACTGAGCCAGTTGACCAAAATAAGAAAAGCCAGGTCGATAGTCAATGAGTAGTGCGGTAAATAAACCTTACGAGCGCTTGCAGCTCTTCTCTGGCGGTGGCTCGCGCTTTGGTTATTATCTTGGCAGTTATGCAGCACTAATAGATCACGACTTGACCCCAGATATTATTATCGGTACTTGCGGTGGTAGTCTGTCAGCGTTGCTGGTGCAACTGGCACCTGACCCTAAACAGCTGCAACCATTGGCTTGTAGCCGCGAGCTATACCGAGTTATCAAAGCTATCAGACACGTCGCACCAAATGAAGCCAATGTCAGTCTAAAGCTGCGCTATAGCCTGCAAGCCATTAAGCGTTGGCGCTTGTCACGCAATATGACGCAACTACGACGACATCAGAGCATAGATAATTATCAACAGTTACTGGACGAGCTACAACAGCTAGCCATGTTTCGGATCGAGAACGAGACGCAGTGGCTTGATGAGTTACTACAATTTTTACCGACTGATAGTGATAAGCATAATTTTAAACATACTGCGCCAGATATAGCCATTATCGCCAGTCGGCTCAAGCAAGCCTCTGATTTTGATACTGCTGATAGTATTATCAATAGTGCGCCTCAGCTACAAGAATTACTATTTGCACCAAAGCGTTTGTCACTAACAGATAACGATAGCTCAGGACTAGCACTAACTGACACACTACTATCACCCACCCATGCTGTAGCTAATGGTCGCATACAGCCCTCAGTTAAGACGCTGAGCGAGTGGGACTTTGCTACCGCTGTGCGTGCTTCTATGGCGGATATGTACTACCTACCGCCAACACATAATCAGGATTTGGGTTGGTGCTTGGGCGGAGTGATTAACCTAACGCCTATTGAGCTGGCTTGTCAGTTAGCAGACACCGTATTTGCTGAAACTAAAGCAGGTTATGATGCTTGGCTTGCTGCGCCTGCGATTCAGCGGGTTTTTGGTTTTGATCCTAATCAGCGTTTAGCACAAGTGCATAGCTTTTCTCATCAGCTGATTCAATCCAATAAAAATAACAGTCAACTGCATTGGTTACCGTTCGCTGATAATGGTCAGCAGCTAGCCGGACAAGTGCAAAAGCGCTTTAGTATTAAGCAGCTGACCGTTGAGCTTATCCATAGCGACTATGATGGTTTTGTACAGCAGATGCAGGCGCAATGGCAATATGGCTATCAGCGCACCGTAGACTATATACAGCAGTATAATTTATGACTAATTCGACCCAACCTATTTATGGTAATAATGCCCGACATCTTATCATTATTGGCGGCACTAGCGGTTTGGGTCTGGCATTAGCGTTAAAACATCAGCAGCGAGGCTGGCAGGTGAGTGTGGTTGGACATAGTGATACCAAGATTGCAAAAATTAATCTTGCGTATCCTAATATTCAGACTTATCGCTGTGATTTGACGGACTTGGCTCAGCGTCAAGATTTGATGGCTAGCTTATCGGATATTAGTTTTCAGAGGCTTATCTACAGCGCAGGTAGCTATACTAACGAGCGAGTCCGCAATTTAGACCAAGCCGATAGTGAGCAGATGTTAGCGATTAATCTGCAAGCTTTTGAGAATATCTTTAGCTGGGCAAGCCATCAATTAAAGCATCAAGTTGAATGCAGTGTGTCAGTGCCTTTGGTTCCACTAAGTCTAATTAGCATTGCCTCAATTGCTGGTACTCTCGATTATCCGTATGCCAGTCTTTATGCCAAAAGCAAGCAGGCGATGATTGCCACCTCTAGCGCTTATCGCTGTGCCCTCGCTCCCTTTAATATTCAAGTGACTTGTATTGCTTCAGGTTACGTTGATACTCAAGCTCTGCGAGATTTGAATAATGGCGATGCCAGCCATAAGCCTTTTATTATCAGCATTGATACTGCCGTCAATCATATTATGCAAGCTATTGATAATAATGTGGAGCTGGCAGTGTTTCCCCGTCCTATGCGCCATATCATTCGGCTATTAAATAAGTTACCTAAACCCTTATTAAATCGACTATTACAAGGTAGATTGGATAAGGAAGCTTAGCTAGCCACTGCTTAGCCAAAAAGCCAATAAATCAGCGTAAATAGCGGCACACCGAGTAGTAAGCTGTCGATTCTATCGAGCACGCCACCATGTCCAGCTAGCATAGTTCCGGTATCTTTGACCCCATGTTGACGTTTAAAAGCTGACTCTAATAAGTCTCCTGCGATACCTAACACAGCCAGCATATAAGCTATCATCAAGCATAGCCACCAAGCGAATGGCGTGAGCCAAATACCTAATAGTGCTGCTAGCAGGGCGGCAAGTAAGCTACCAAAAATAGCGCCTTCGATACTTTTATTAGGGCTAATTCTGGGCGCAAGCCCACGTTTAAACCACTTGCCTTTAAACCGTTTACCACATAGATACTGCGCAATATCATTGAACTGACTGGCAAATAATACGAATAATAGCACCCCATATTCACCACGCTGCCACGTCAATTGCTGTAAGCAAACTAGGCTAATAATTAGCAAAATAAAGGCAGCACTAAACATGATATCTAAAGTATTTAGATAAGCATAAGGTTGAGTGTTGCTTGATAGCTGATTGTTACAGTCAGTGTAAACGCTATCTTGAGAGTCGATAGCGAATTTTCTAGGGTAGGGAATAGCGACGGTTTTTGCTTGTAGGCCACGGGCTTGTAATTTACCAATCAGCCTCGCTTTGCTATCTAAGCGCCATAGACGACTGATCTCATAACTGCCACGCAGGCCAATTAGGGCAAAAAATCCAATGAGCAGCCATTGATAATAGTATTGGCCGTTATTACTTATTTTAGCAATTGTATAGCAAACGCATAGCGCCGCTAACATCCACCACCACGAGCGTGCAATCAGATAGATAGTTGGCAAGCGCTTACGCCAGCGCGGGAGAGCAAGAATACCCCAAACTAGAGTGACAACAGTCATTAGTCCAATAATAAATACGCTATCAGTTGTCATCGTAGCAACGCTCTACTCAAATTTTTGCTTAGTCAATCCGCCAAAACAGTATTTGGATATAAGCTATATTCTAAACGAAACCGGTAAAGTTTTGCTTAATAATTGATGAATGTGTAGATAAGCTATCGTGCTAGCTCACTTTTGACCAAGCAGTATCTATCATTGCAGCTTGGTTGCAGCACAGCTCAGTACTGCTGATATCAGTAGCAACAACTGGTGCAATTACACTAACCTTTGCCTGACTTGCCAAGTTAGGATAGTCCTGTCGATAGTGGCCGCCACGACTCTCGCAGCGTTGATAAGCGGATTGCACGATTAAAGTGGCTAGCTGTAGCTGGCGGGCAAGTTGAAACTGGTTCAATTTGCTGAGTGTAGCAGCACTATCGGCAGCCGTTAAGTGCTCTATATTTAGACGTTCTGATTTCTCAAGCTTTGAAGTAGGCGAGCTAGTAGGTTCAAGCACTTGTTGCCATTCACGTATTTGCATTAGCGCTTGCTCTAGTGACTGAGCGTTGCGAGTGATACCTAAGTGACTACTCATTAAAGCTTTTAGCTTTACGCTAATCGTTTTTGTATTGGCAGCGTGGATAATAGGGTTTTTAATACCAAAGTTATTATCATTATCTGCTGACTGATAGATAGGCAATGCTATTAGCGTACGGTTTTCTATTAGGGGCGGTGTCCACTGATTATTCGTCAAGTAGCTCGGTAGATGGGCGGCAATATTACGACCAACGACTACGCACTCTAATAACGAATTACTCGCCAACCGATTGGCACCATGCAAACCGGTATAAGCCACCTCGCCAGCAGCATACAGTCCTTGCACATCGGTTAGACCATTACTACAAGTCACGATGCCGCCACAGCTATAGTGAGCCGTTGGCGCAACTGAAATAGGATCTGTAGTGATATCTATACCAAGCTCTAGCAGGGTCTGATAAATCTGCGGAAAATGCTGTGTCAAAAACGGCGCTGGCAGATGACTCACATCCAAATGTACAAAGCCAAGGCCATTATGCTCAATTTGCGTAGCTATAGCACGAGCGACAATATCCCGTGGTGCTAGCTCTGCACGCTCATCAATATCTAGCATAAAGCGCTTGCCCGTCAATGGACAATACAGGCGTCCACCTTCGCCACGCAAAGCCTCTGATACTAGAAAGCTACTGTCTGCTAGCGCCAAGCCAGTCGGATGAAACTGAACAAATTCTAAATTGGCTAAGTGGCAGCCTGCTTGCCACGCCATCATTATGCCATCACCGACACAGACATTGGGCGCGCTGGCACGAGCGAACAGCTGACCTAAGCCACCACTGGCCATAACGACTGCATGACTACGAATGATTAATTGCTGCTGACTGGTATGATCAAAGACTACCGCGCCTTGGCACTGACTTTGCTGAAAGTTATTGTTGTTGTCGAATATAGATTTACTTTTAGTTAATGCAGGTTCAACTGCTACGGGTTCAGTGAGTAAATTTAAGGCCTCATAGTAGGGTAAGATAGTGATATTGGTAGCCGCTTGTGCTCGCGATATTAAGGCTTGCATCACATGACGACCAGTAGCATCATCAGCATGAGCAACACGCCTACAGCCATGACCCCCTTCTTTAGTTAGGTGTAAATCACTAGTGCTTAAAGGCTTTGCACTATTAATAGAGTGATTTTGACTAAGATCTGCTTGTGGAATTTGGGTAAAAGGCACGCCTTGTGTGCATAGCCACTGTACTGCTTGTTGGCCTTTACTTAGAATACTATTGGTATGGTCAGAAGCACACAAGCCGGCTCCAGCAATGAGCGTATCGTTGATATGATCATTAACGCTATCGTCTTTATCCAAGCTGGCTGCTATACCACCTTGTGCGTAGTGACTTGAGCATTCCTGTAGCCCAGCTTTACTCAACACCGTAATATTGAGCGACTCAGGTAAAGACAGCGCAGTACTTATTCCTGC
>RCMY010005743.1_pt1 | contig 10489 bp, 11 predicted proteins | sample 2041341 | NCBI WGS metagenome assembly RCMY01 (sample SAMN09708234, study PRJNA481090) | Marine sediment metagenome, whole genome shotgun sequencing project.
TTCATGCTGAATATCTTGGCTATTATGCTGAAATGGGTGTGCCCACAGACAAGGCCCGCGCCTTTTATGCGCTGACCAATAGCGTTCCGTTTTCCGGGCAACTAAAATTGTCACGCAACGATTTGGCGCGGTATCAGTTAGTCCACTGAATCTGGTGACTGGATTAAGCTGACGAGAGCCGTTCACGCTATATCCATGAAAACCTGACATAATCGACGAGGCGCGCTGATTAAGAGGCGGCGCGTCTTGCGGGCAAGCCATACGATTTGGACCGGTGATGACACCCGACAGGAACGACATTTCGATCCAGCCCCAGATGGCCATCGACCACACCACGGGAAATGATTTCGTTGGCTTTGACAGCCGGTGTGGATACCACCCCACTGCCCAGACTCTTGGCGATTTCACTCAGCGGCCCTGGCAATACCCACATCTTTCGCGACGCCAGGTCTTCGATCGAGTTGATAGGCGTATCAGTTTGGCTGTAGGGCTGAGTTGGAGAGATCACGAACTGTGAGAGCAGCTGAACCGTATCGAATTCATCCGGAAAGAATTTCCGATTGGTGGCCCATAGTGCCTTCGACATATTCTCGGCACTGCGGCTACCGGTAAACGGTTGCATGGCAACCAATGGGCCGGAAACTCGATTCTGTATAAGACCATTGAAGATCACGGCGACATCGGCGATACCCTTTTCCACGGCAGCCAGTTGCCCCGGCGGCGGCGCCAATGACTTGGGTGGAATATTGCCCTTTACCCGACCGTCAGTAACCCGTTCGACTTCGTCCAGCCAGGCCGGCAGAATTTCACTGCAGACAAAATGACTGGATGGCCAGAAGCAGTTGACCAGCAGGCGGGTCTTGGCCTCGGCCAGGCTACTGCCGCTTGCCAGCAGTGCTGCAATTAGTATTATTGGGGGTTTCATTGATTCTCTCCTGGGTGGGCCGGGTGTTTTCCGGTTTTGACGTTGTCGGTTGATGGACTGATCAGTTCCTGACGGCATCGTGGTGAATGTCGAAGCATGAAAGCAGGCTTGCACCCTGCTACTCAACCCGCTGCCCCCTGAACGGTCGCGGGAATGGTATTCAGGTGACGGCATCAGACTTACCGTGAAAGCTCCGGTCTAGAAGCCAACCCTATCCGCACCCTTGAGCGCAAGCATCTCTCGAGCTTCATCCGGGGTCGCAACATTGCAGCCCAGACTCTCGATAATGCCTCGGATCTTGCTGACCTGTTGTGCGTTGTTCTCAGCCAGTTTGCCTCGGGCTATCAACAAACTGTCTTCAAGGCCGACTCGTACGTTGCCGCCCATCTGGCTGGCGGTGGTTGCCAATGACATCTGGGCCCCACCGGCGCCGAGAACCGACCAGCGATAATCATCGCCGAACAACCGATCTGCAGTCTGTTTCATGAAGATGAGGTTTTCCACTTCCGGGCCGATGCCACCAAGAATTCCGAAGATGAACTGAATAAAGATGGGTGCCTTGAACAGACCAATATCCATGCAAAATCTGAGGTTGTACAAGTGGCCGACGTCGTAGCATTCGTGTTCGAACTTTATCTGGTGAGGTGCCAGCGTCTTCGCCACCTTCTCGATGTCGTTGAACGTGTTGCGGAAAATATACGTGTCGGAATTTTGCACATAATCCTTTTCCCAATCGAAGTTCCAAGTGTCATAACGCTTCGCCAGAGGATGAAACGAGAAGTTCATCGAGCCCATGTTCAGGGAGCACATCTCGGGTGAGAACTTCAATGCCGGTGCAATGCGGTCCTCGATAGTGGTTTTCAGGCTTCCACCGGTCGAGATGTTGATAACCGCATCGGTTGCGTCCTTGATACGTGGCAGGAAAGCTGCGAAATGCTCCGGATTGAGTGATACAGAACCATCCTCGGGGTTACGCGCGTGCAGATGGAGCACCGCGGCACCCGCCTCCGCAGCGGCAGTCGCCTGCGCAGCAATATCTTCAGCCGTGTAGGGCAAGGCGCTCGACATGGTAGGTGTATGGATGGCGCCGGTGATGGCGCAGGTAATGATTGTTTTCTGGCGAGCCATGATCAGTCTCCCTTGTTACCGGATGAGGACTCGACGCGATAGCCGAGTGGAAAGAGTTGCAAGTCGAATCTGGATCGGATCAGTCCCCAGATCCCCTTTGGAGCCACCAGCATGATCACGATGGCAACCAGTCCCAGCAAAATCAGGTAGGTAGTGCCAAGATCTGCCAGCGTCTCACGCAGGGCAAAGAAGACCAGCGTGCCGATGATTGGCCCTTCGACGGTACCGATTCCGCCAATGACAACAATGAAGATGACAAAGGCTGTCCAGTCGTTCACAGCAAAGGCTGCATCAGGAGAAATTCTCAGCTTCTGCAAGAAAATCAATGCACCGACGACTGCCGTCAACGAAGAGGCAGCCACATAGACCAGAAACTTGGTTCGCCAGATATTGATGCCCAGTGAACCGGCTGCCAGTTCATTGTCCCGAATGGCGGTCAGCGCCAGGCCCCGTCTGGAACGTAGTGTGAATACCACGGTGAGGATGACAGTAACCACTGCCCCCAACGCTAACCAGTAACTGAGCGATTCACGTGATGAACGAGATGCCGCCATCGACTTGACGACAGCAACTGGAAGCGAGCTGCCCGAGCCTCCGCCCAATGCCGTTATCTGCGCAAAGCTGAGGCGAAAGACTTCGGCCATGACCCAGGTGCCAATGGCAAAGTAGGCCCCCCTGAGGCGAAATATCAAAGTGGCAACTGGAACTGCAATGATGGCACCCAGCACACCAGCCATGACAACGGCCGTCAGTGGATGCATACCCCCGAATATGGTCAGTGCAAATAGCATATAGCCACCGAACCCTACATAGGCCTGCTGCCCGACAGAAACCAGACCGGCATAGCCTGCCAGCAAATTCCACAGGCTGGCCAACGCCAGGTAGAGAAAAATCTCGCTCAGAAGACGCATGTCGGCACGACCTGCCCACCAGGGCACTGTGACCAGAACGACTAATATAACGATGGCTAGCAGTGTGGAAATTCGGGTGGCTGTCGAACCACGGGTAACATGGTATTGGGTAATATTCATTCGCTCATTCTCGGGAACAGTCCGTTCGGTCGAATAGCCAGGATGATCAGAAATACGATATGACCGGCCAGCAATTGCCAACCGGGGTGGATCAAGGCCCCCACCGTCTGTGCAACACCCAGTATCACGCCACCTGCCAGAGTGCCCCAGATATTGCCCAGCCCACCAATGATGACTGCCTCGAAACCGAAGATCAGCCTGCTGCCTCCAACCGCTGGATCAAAGCTTGTTCGAATACCCAGGAGCAACCCGGCAATGGCTGTTACTGCCAGTGACAATGCCAGCGCCAGGCCGTAGATGTGGTTTTTGTTAAGTCCCATGAGCTGGGCTATATCCTGGTTATCCGATACGGCACGAAAGGCTCTGCCCAGGGCCGTGCGGTAGAACAACCATTGCAGGCCAGCGATAACAGCCACCGCAATGGCAAAGGTCAGCAGCGGTAGAACTCCCATGGATATTGACCCCACCGTGACGCTGGCTGTCTCCAGCGCACCCGCTGAGATCTTCTGAGGATCCGCAGAATACACATTGAGCAAGACGTTCTGGATAATCACGGATAGCCCGAAAGTCACAAGCAACGGGGATAGAATATCCCCTCCCAGTGTCCGGTTGAGCACGGCACGTTGCAGAACATAACCCAGCGCTGCCATGACTGGTATAACGATCAACAGAGCCAGCATCGGGTGAATCCCCAATACAACTGTGGTACTCAGCCCCATATAGGCGGCCAGAATGATCAGATCACCATGGGCAATATTGACCAGTCGCATGACGCCGAATATCAGCGAAAGTCCAGCAGCAAACAAGGCGTAGAGGCCGCCCAGAAGCGTGCCTTGAACAACGGCGTTAATCCATTCCACGATCAGGCCACCCCAAAGTAGGCACGTGATATGTCTTCACGCGAAATACTGGAAGAATTTCCCTGCAAGGAGACTCGCCCCTCTTGCAGACAATAGACACGCGAAGAAACGGACAAGGCCTTGGCGATGTCCTGCTCCACAATAACGGCCGTCATGCCGTACTGGATTATTCCGGGCAGTGCCTCGTAGATACTCTTGATGATAACGGGGGCCAGGCCCAGGCTGATTTCGTCGAACAGGATGACACTGGGGTTGGACATCAGCGCTCGTCCGATGGCAACCATCTGTTGTTGTCCACCCGATAGCGATGTCGATGATTGCATACGCCTCTCCCTCAGCACGGGGAAAAGCTCGTAGATGGCGTCCAGCGACCACGGGCCTTCACGCTGAATGCGCCCCCCGATCAGCAGATTTTCCTCAACCGACAAAGACGGAAACAACTGGCGCCCCTCGGGTACCATGGCGATTCCTTTGGTCGCTATCTGGTCGGCACGGAGGTTGCCGATGGCTTCGCTTCTGTACATCACCTGTTCAGCCTTGTTGTTGATCAGACCGACAATCGAACGAAGCAGCGTGGTTTTGCCAGCACCGTTGGCGCCTATGATGGCCACCACTTCGCCTTCGTTCAATGTCAGATCCACTTCGTACAAAGCCTGAAAATCTTCGTAGTAGGAGTCAAGTGCCTTTGTTGACAAAATAGTTTCACTCATCGGCTTCAATTCCCAGATAGATTTCCTGAACCTCCGGACTACGCATGATTTCCTTCGGTTCTCCATCGGCGATCTGCTTGCCGAAGTCGATCACGATAAGCCGGTCTACCACCGCCATCAGCGCATGTACGACGTGTTCGATCCATATAATGGAAACACCACTGGCGTGAATGTCCCTGATGGTTGCAATCAGTGCGGCGCATTCTGCTTCAGTCAGTCCTCCCGCTATCTCGTCCAGCAACAGTAAGCGTGGCCTGGCACAGAGTGCACGAGTCAATTCGAGTCGTTTTCTGTCAAGCAGGGTGAGCTGGCCGGCGGGCTTGTTGGCTCTGGCCATCAGGCCGGTCTGCTCCAGTACAGATAGACACTCTTCTTCCGCACGTCGCCCCGACAGGCCCGCTGCCTGGGTAGCCGCAATCATCGCGTTCTCGAATACGGTCATGTGGCTGAACGGCTGAGGCACCTGAAAACTGCGTGCAATACCCATACAGGAACGACGGGCTGCGCTGTAGTGAGTGACATCCTTACCCTGAAACAGGATGCGTCCTGCATCTGCCTTCAGAGTTCCTGTTATGAGGTTGAACATGGACGTCTTGCCGGCTCCATTAGGACCGATGACACCGAGTGCTTCGCCCTCCTCCAGATCGTATGTCAGTGAGTCGGCGACAGTAATGGCGCCAAAGGATCTGCTCAGCTGCTCTAATTGAAGTATCTTGCTCATGGACTCAAAGCACTCGGTGGCATCATGGGTTCGCCGTCTGCAAAGTAATCAAAAATGCCTTACAGCAGCTTCAGTTCGCCCGTGACCGGAATCATGGGGGCCTGCTTGTTGGTGACGACCTTCAAGTCAAACTCACCGTTCTCTCGCTGCCATTGACCCGCGACCAATGGTGTCTTGCAGACATTCTTCACAGGACCGTTTGACCAGTCGACGGTCCCGACAATCGTGTCCAGTTTGGTCGATGCAATAGCTTCAACGACGGATGCAGGATCATCCAGATCTGCCGTACGCTGGATAACATCCGCCACCACTTCAAACAGCGCATGCTTGAAGCCAATGGGTTGAGTCCAGGGTCTGCCGGACGCCTCGCTATAGCCGTTTGCCAGTTGCTGTGCGGAAGCGCCAGTCAGCGATGATGAAAAGGGATGATTAGGCGACCACCAGACTTCCGAACTCAATCCGTCACCACGATCCCCGAGGGACTCGATGACAGAAGGAAACAGCAAGGCTTTGCCAATAGTGACTATCTTCGGGGAAAAACCTTGCTGTGCGCATTGTGCCCAGAAGGTCGCAAAATCCGGAGGAATCATGTTGCCAGTGACAATCTCACAACCTGCAGCCTTGTAAGCGCCGATCATGTTGGAGAAGTCCTGTGACATTGGCGGGTAACGACCCGGGTCGGTCAGCGCATAACCGGCAGCTGCCAGCGGCTTCGGCAGACCCAGCTCGGCATCTCCCCAGGCATTGCCATCCGCATCGTTGGGGAACAGACCGGCAACGCTCTTACCGACACCAGAGCCATCCCACATGTCGAGGAAGTTGGCAATGACATCTTCAAGGCCCCAGAAGAAATGATAGGTGTTTTCGAAACCGACACTCGGATCACCATTGCGTCCGAAAAAATAGGGCTGCCATGGGCAGTCGGTTGTGATGCAGGGAACCTCATTGATCTCGGCCTGGTCCGCTACCGGGTTGGTGGTATCCGGTGTAGAAGCGGCGACGAGAATGTCGACTTCATCCGATAGAATCAGATCGGCAGCAACTTCGGCCGCCCTGTTCGGGTTCGACTGACTGTCCTTGGAAATGATTTCCAGCTTCCAGTTCTTGCCGTTGTTCTCAAGGCCTGCGTTGAATGCCTGCTGAATAGCTTCAAGCACATAGTCATCCGCTTCGGCAAAACTCGCCAGTGGACCTGTGCGGGGGCTCACGTGTCCGATACGCAGTGTAGGTGTCGCCGCATAGGCGCGGGTGTGGCGCAAAATGGCCGGAGCTGCAAAAGCCGCAGCAGTTCCGCGGATGAGAAAGTCACGCCGTGAGAGGTGCTTACGGCGAGAGACCTGCTTGGGTGATGACGTCATGGTGAATCCTCACTGTGTTTGAACGTGGTGGTACTTCTGGATCGATTATTGTTTTGTTGATCTGGCCTGAAAGTCAGTCAGGCAGAATTTTCTCAAGACGCTGCAAGTGCTGACTCACCCGATCTCTCGTTGCTTGTATTTCCTCATCGGTCCAGTGGTAAAAGCCTTCACCGGATTTCATGCCGAGCCGGCCCTCGGCAACCAGCTGAGCAAGATAGGGTGAAGGCCCCTGACGGCTCTCCAGGTCGAACAGCACATTCTCATGAATGTCGAGTGTCAGATCCGTACCGACCAGATCCGCGTTTTCCAACGGGCCCAGTACAGCCAGACGTCGACCGAAACTGGCTTTGATAACCGTGTCGACAGCAGCGGCGTCACAGACGTCGTTTTCAACAAGACTGATGGCTTCTCGCCATAATGCGTGTTGCAACCGGTTACCGATAAATCCAGGAACATCCTTTTCCACCAGCACTGGCGTCTTTCCGACCTTGTGGAGCAGGTTCATCATGGATTGCGCCACCTCATCATCCGTCCATTGGGTCTTGATGACTTCCACCAGAGGAATCAGTTGCGGCGGGTTCCACCAGTGGGTACCCAGAGCACGTTCACGCAGCGAGAGATCTTGCATGATGCGCGTGATCTGGATGACTGACGTATTCGACGCCAGTACTGCCTCCGGAGGTGCTGCAGCTTCGATCTGCTTGAAGATCTCCTGTTTCAGTGCCAGTTTTTCAGGTGCTGCTTCAAAGACGAAAGAGGCCTTCTGCACCGCTTCACCGATGGACTCGCAGACACTGACTCGGGCCGTCGCCACGTCTATTTCAGCGTCAGTACACGCCATGGCCCGTAGGCTGTCAGCAATGCGGTTTTTGCAACTGTCGCGAGTGGCTGCGTGTGGATCGCTGACGATGACCGAGTATTCAGCTCTTGCCATGGTTAATGCAATACCATGCCCCATCAATCCGGCGCCGATAACGCCTATCTGTTGTGTCTGTGTCATGAATCAGCCCGCCGTGTAGCCGCCATCGGCATAGAGTATGTGACCGGTATAGAAATCCGATGCACCCGAGGCAAGAAAGAGCAATGGGCCAGCCAGGTCCTCGGGCTCTCCCAATCGTCCCTTTGGGACCCGCGCCAGAAAACCTTCGCGCACCGCCCGTGCCTTGTCGGTGTCTTCGAACATCCAGGCAGTCAGTGGCGAACGGAAGACGGTAGGCGCTATGGCATTTACGGTGATACCCGTCGGACCGAGTTCGCAGCCCAGAGCCTTGGTCATGCCGTCAACCGCCGCCTTTGACGCACAATAAGCGGTATAACCAGCCGGATGGCCCAGCAAGCCACGTGCCGATGAAACCAGGACAATCTTTCCGCCATCACCCTGAGCCTTCATCTGGCCGGCCGCCGCACGCGACAGCAACCAGCTTTGCGTCACGTTGGCGTCCATGACCGCTGAGAATGTTTCAGGTTCCATGTCATTGATCAGTGCAACCTTGTTCATGCCGGAAGCCACCACCAGAATATCCAGCCGCCCATAAGCCTTGACGGCATCCGTAACAAGCGCGGCACAGGCTTGTTCATCAGTCGGTCGGATGTTGACAGTGGTCACGTCGGCGCCACCGGTTCGACATTCTTCGGCGATTTCATCCAGCGCTGACTGATTGCCCGCTGCCAGTACCAGCTTGCAACCGGCACCGGCCAGAATACGGGCGGCCACCATGCCAAAGGCTCCGGAGGCTCCGGTAATCACCGCAACCTTGCCACTGACATCGAACATGGACAGCGGGTTCATTAACGCATTCATGATGGCTTCTCCGGTGGGTAAGGAATGACGACCATCATCGTGCAGATATCATTGCGCCGGTTTTCGATGGTACGAACTTCATTGGGTGGAATAGTGCAACTGTCGTACTTGCCGAGTACCGTCTCCTCACCGTCTATGATCACGGTCATTTCGCCCTCGAGCACCACGTAGACCTTCTCGAATGGTGTCGAATCCGGTCCGGCGCCACCGCCAGGCAGGAAGTGGCTCAACCCGACCCACTGATTGGCAGGTCCGTTGTCCTCGAACCCCTGAAGGCGCAAACCCGTCATATTGAAGTGGTTCGGTGCCTCATACGGTTTGGCGTCTGCAAATCGTTTCAAGTGCATACTGGCCTCCAGGTGCCTGGTCTGACTAATGTGGTGTGTTGATAAAGGGCTGCCACTACGTAGGGTGATCAGCCCGTGCTGCTCTTGAACTTCCTCTGCTTCCATCCGTGGAAGTTGTCAGAGGTTGTCGACTGGCTACAGCTAGAAGCTTTCTCCAGCATCGATGCGGAATTGCTGCTGCTTGTCCATCATGGCCACCAGGCGGATGATGCAACCGTCACCACGATCCCAGTTCCACGGGAAGAAGGCGAAGGTGCAACGCTTGCCGGTGACCGCGTCCAGGTCGCCGCCAACATTTTCGATACCCAGAATGCCGTTCTTGAACAAAATATTGTGCACCGGCTCCCACTCAGGGAAGGCATCTTTCCAGTCAACGCCGCCAGACCACTCTTTGTATTCTGCTTCCAGGTGAGGCAGCAACGGTCCGTTTCGTTGAGGACCGATGGCGGTCGCCAACGGATGGTCATTGGCCTGCGTATCGTGACCGACAACCTTGATACCTTTTTCGACCATCCATTCACCCGCTGATTTGACCAAACCCGGGCAGTAGGCAAAGTAGTCGCCGTCTTCATACTGCTTGTGCCAGCCAGTATTGATGATCAGAACGTCGTTTTTGCGAATGGCATGACCACATGCCTTTTCAAGATCGTCACCGGTGATGGGTTCCCATTTTTTCTTGGGTATCGATACCACTATCCCTGAGCCGAAGAAATGAGGTAGGGGCACCTCATCGATAAAAGGTGTTCCCTGAACGACGTGCGCCGGCGCGTCGATATGAGTGGTGGCATGCATGGTCGTGGTGATTCGCTGACTTAGCACACCAGACTTTGCCATGTAGTGAATACGCTCGATCTTCGTGTCTTCGAAATACGGCCAGTTCGGATTCTGGAATCCGAAGCGATGACTGAGGTTGTAGAACTCCAGCCCCATGTCGTTATCGGTATTTGACTGGAAGTCGATGCCGCGGATATTGACCATCTTTCAGTGCTCCTGGGTTCGCCGGTGAAAAGGCATTGTAGTGATTTCTATTCCGCACAGCTGTGCTGCAACGTTCACAATACGGTACAGTGTGTTCGCATCATGGTCAAGTAAATATCATATTACGGTTTATATAAACCGCATTGTGGGTTTTAATGCAATGCAATATATCAACGAACAAACGTTCCGATTCACATGATAGGATCATTAAATGTCTGAATTAGAAGAAAAAACAAAGAAATCGGAAAAGTCTGGCATTCAGGTAATTGCGCGCTCCGCGGCAATACTGAGAACGCTTCGTGACCATCCCAACGGTGTCAGTCTCGGACAGATTGCGGCCAACGTCGATTTGCCACGTTCCACGGTGCAGCGCATCGTCGGTGCACTGCAGACTGAGCGCCTCGTCATCAGTGGCGGACAGCGCGGCAACTTTTTCATCGGGCCTGAAGTCAAGGCCATGGCCGATGCCTCACGCTCGGATATTGTTCGCGAATGCCAACCCTTGCTGGCCGAACTGACAGCCAGAACTGGCGAGACCACTGATCTGTCCATCATGCGATTACAAGGCATGGTTTTTCTGGATCAGGTCGTCGGCAAGCATCGCCTGCGAGCCGTCTCCGCCGTGGGCGA
>RCMY010009060.1_pt1 | contig 10489 bp, 6 predicted proteins | sample 2041341 | NCBI WGS metagenome assembly RCMY01 (sample SAMN09708234, study PRJNA481090) | Marine sediment metagenome, whole genome shotgun sequencing project.
ATCCGCGGCGGCGGCACTCAGCGTTGGGCTGGAAAAGCCCGGTCGCTTTCGAACGGAAGGTGGCTTAAACGAGTACTTGGGGCGGCACGTAACCGGGACAGGTCCATCCTGCTAGAAAACTACTATCTGCCCGTCGATCTCGAAGCCCAGACCGAAGCCTTCGTCGATCACTACAACCACCAACGCTACGACCAGTGCCTGAGCAACGTCACTCCCGCAGACGTTTACTTCGGGCGGGACAAAGCCATTCTAAAACATAGGGAAAGGGTCAAACGAAAGACGCTCGAAGCGCGCCGCATAATGAAACAACCAGATGAGCCAGTCTCTCGTCAAAATCAAGCGGCCATTGGTTCCAAAATCCCTGACGACGGACAGCCAGCAACCACCATCGATTGCCATCTATTAACTGCTGACGCCCGTGACATACCAGCGAGTCTAAATCACTTCCTTTCCTGGCGGTTGACCTCACAGCCGCATCTCCCGGGCATTGTCGATCTGGCGCACCCGTGCTGGCGCGATTTCATGGTCGCCGGGTTGCATCACGTCATGCTCGGCAATCTGCGAAAAATCGAGGCCGGTTGCCTGGGAGATCATTTCAATCTGAACCTGATAGGTTCGGTGTTCGCCAAGAACAAAGGGCACTTCCGTGATATCGCGGATCATCTCGCCGTGGCTAAGGATATATCCGGCGCTGAGAAGTCTGTCGTTCGCGGCATCCACCAGCACGGCGACTTTCCAGAACTCTTTCGGAAGCCGGACAAGATCACGATAAAGCCGGTCATCGCCGCGAAAGACCGGACCGGTAAAGACAGTCAATCGCAGATCTTTTGCCTTGGCGGAATCGAGCAGGAAGTCCTCCAGATCACTCCAGACGCGTCGGTTCAGATTTTTATGTTGGGGAGCCGAATTGGCATAGTGGAACGTGTCTTCGTTTGCCTCTTCGGCGTCTTTCTGGGTGCCCCAGACCGGATCAAGCCGCCGCACCATATGGCCGCGATCAAGGTCGTTGGAGCGGTAGATCTCGTTTCCAAGCTGCGCGTTTTCGGGAATCCGGTTGTCGATGAACCATTTGTCATTGCTGCGGAAAACCCGCCGCGCCTGACTGCCATCAATGTTGACCACAGTCAAAAGGGGCAGTTTGCGCGAGGCGCTCATCACCACCGAAAAATGGCGGTAATCCAGCGTTTTGCGCGCATTTCCCGGATCGGAAATATCGCCCGCCCACGCACCGAACCCCGGAAGCGCGATACGCTGACCAAGGAAGTCTTCGTTGTAGCCGGCGCGGCTTGTGAAATGTGAGGCATCGTTCCGGCCATCGGCATTGGCCCTGACGCCGCCCGGTTTGGGCACGACAACGCTGGTTGACAGAGATGCCAGCGCATCGGCGATAAAACTGGATTTGACGGCAAAATTGGCCTGCAGGAATCGCCCCGAAAAATGCAGACCGACGACCTTGCCGCTATCAAGGCTGATCACCGGCGATCCTGACGCCCCGCCAAGCGTCGCGCAATCGTGCGTGAACCAATGTTCGCCCGTGCCAGTGTGGCTGACCTTTCCGGGCGCGAACCGTTTTACATCAAAAACATCGCCGAAAATGTCCTGCATCGCATCGGCGCCATTTCGCGGATCAAACGCCGGGTACCCCACCGTTCCGATGATCGCGCGCCGGGCCGGTGCCGCGCTGTCCAGATCAATCGGGTCGGGCAGCGGGACGTCGCTTTCGACACCGAGAAACGCGATATCGGGCGCGCCGTCGGCAGCTATATGCAGGACTTTGGTTACCCGGATGGTCAGATCTTCGGCGGAGCCGATCTCTTCCCTGAAATCGACAGCCGCACCTATTTGCTGACTCAGAAAGTTGGTTTTGAAGGCAAAGCCGCCCCCGTCCGGGCGGGCGAATTCGACCGCAACGTGGCGGTTTGTGGCAATCACGTTTGGCGCGACAAGCCAGCCGGTGCCGACCCATTCCAAATCCATGTGATTGAACAACTCGATCCGCCCTGTCCGGGCAATGGTATTTTCGATTACGCTTCTGGAGATGTCCAGTTCGCTTTTCCAGATGGCGCTGTCGGGAGTTACGAAACTGCCCCCTTGGATAATCAGTGACGGGCGCCCTTCCAACAGCACAATCGCCTCCATCGCGCCGCCTGGCATCGGCGTCGCGGCTGCCGGGCGGGGCATTGATTCAAGTCCGCGCGGTGTACGTCCCGTGGCGGCATCGCCCAGTCGTTCAGCCAGTTCCTCGCCGGACATGCCAAGTTTGCGCGTACCTTTCAGAGCGCCGCGCGCTGCTTTGTTCTGTATTTCTTCAACGAGTTCCCTGTCTTCCAGCAAAGACCGGAATTGGTAGGAATTCGAAATATCCATTCGCCCCCCTTCGAAAACAGCTGTTCAAAACCATGGCAGCAACATCGTAGCAACTTGACAGGCAAAAATGATGTTTCTACTTGATGATACCCCAAAACCAGTGAATTCCCAAACTGGATGTTATGATGCTCTGGTTTGCACTGCAGCTTTGTTTCACAAACCGGGTGAAGGGGTTCATGTTGTGAACCCAGCATGATGGTTTTCGGTCCTGATCCGCTGGTGAACGCGACGGCCGAACTTGGATGAGGCGGCGACGCTCCTGAACGCGTGCCGCCCGAGCGAGTTGCCCAGCAGGGCCTGCAAACGGATCGTCGCCCCGATGGCGCCCAATCAGGACGACACAGTCACCCCCGCCACCACGAACCGCGCGGGGGCTATATTGGCGGTCGACCGTTTCCCACAGCAGGGTGCGGCTTTTCCAGACGGCCGACAAGTATTGATCGGCCACCGCGTTGTCGTGCGCTCAGGTCCGTTCACGGCCGCGACATCAGCACCGCGCGCACCGTGCGGTGGAAGACGATGTTGAGCGCGAGCGCGAGGCCAAATATCACTATCGCGATGAGCCAAAATCCCAGCAACAGGCATACGATCCCGACGCCGTAGCGGCCAATTATGCCGATGATGACGGGTAGGCGATTGCGGATCGGTTCCATGTAGCCCGGCACCTGGAACAGCACTACCCACAGCACGAACGCGCCGGTCAGGCCGGGACTGATTTCCGCGGCCTCGACCTCGGTGGTTGCAAAACCGATGACCGAAGAGAGTAGCAACCACAGTCCGAACGCCGCCTCGGCCAACAGCACATATCCGAGCAGACTACGGAAATGTCTGGTCCGCGTTGCGCCCAATTGCGTCGCTTCGGAAAGAGAACGGATGGGTGTCATGGGCTCTCCTCAGGTGATCTGGATCCGGGCTGGCAAATTGCGCTCTCCCGTTGCCATACAGGTGGTCGAAACAGACGCTCCAACTACCGGAATTAAAGGCGATCTGCTGGTCAGCTCCGGGCCAAGCCGCATCGCCCCCGGTCCAGCGACGGATCGTTGGCAGCGTCCAATATTTCGCCCGGCTGGTCGATGATCCGCAGATCCATCAGCCCCGGTATCCAAATGCGCTGCCCCATCAGCCCGCCCTCGTCCAAGGGTAGAAAACATTGCGCACATCGTCGAAATGGGGAGCCAGGGACGCAGTGTGCCGACGGATCACGTCCCTCAAGCCATTGCTCTGCACCCAGGAAAAACCGGCGGGAGTGTAGACCTTGGGCGTGAAATCGGTGGTGAAGAAGCGATCCGATTTCAGGCGGCGGGACGCCATTAGGATAAAGATCCGAAACGCGGTGTCCGAAAACCCAAAGCCCTTGAGCTGGCTGGGCGACTGGAACTCGGCCATGCAGCCGATCAAAAGGTCCACCCGGTCGATGGTGCCATAGACCTCGCGCAGCAGTTTCTGGTCTGCCTCGACGCTGGTGAGATCCTCGAACGACGTGATCTTCGGCATCCCCAGCGCCTCGCGAAAGGCGCAGTAGCGCGGCACGCCACGTTCGCGGTCCCGCAGGATGTCGACAGCGGCCAGGTCCATAAAAACGCCCTCCTCGGGCTTTTTCGACAGGTTGCGCAATGTGTTCGGGAAATTGTGCAGCACCATGGCGCCGGGCGGTTGAGTCGCCAGAGAATAGAGCGCGTCGTCGAACGTTGCCTCGTCATAGACCGATCTTGCCTGACCGAAGCAGACCCCGGTCAGATCCCGTTCGAACAGCACGCGGTCGTTCTTGGACGAGCGGAATTCAAACTGGTCCGGCAGCAGCGCGTGCAGCCGGTAGACTGCGGTGAATTCTTCGGTCATCGCATAGGGCGAGCCGTGGTGATCGGTCGGCGTGCCCGGGATGCCGGACACGATTTCGCTGTTGGAAATGACACCAAACCCCTTGGCGATCCGTTCGCCCGACAAGCCATAGAACATGCCGCGCATGGCCATGCGGCCGACATCGCTGTCCATCAGGGCGGGCGTCCATTCGACAGTGTGGATCTTTGCGATCAGGGCAGCGTTGACCAGGCGGGCCTTCTGGAACAGCCATTCGCCGCTGGCATTGGGGTGGTCGATCCGCAGACGATCCACGATGGCGTTGTGCTCACGCACGAACAGCGTGTGCAGCAGGCTCAGCCCGATCCACCAGTTGCCATTGACGCCGGACAGTTCCTGGCCCGGACGTTTTTCCTGCATATCCTCGTCCAGCGGCAGCAGGCCGCGCGCGTCGACCCAGAACTTGCCGTCCTCCAGCCGCGCGCCTGACCGCTTGCCTCCCTCGCGGCGCATCCGCTCCATCCGCGTCCAGGACGAGCCATAGACCTGACTGGCGTCCCACCAATGGGTTTCGACATTGCGAAAGGTAACGGGTCGGCCCTCGTCTGCGTCGGTGCGGCCGGTATCGGCGCAGGTCGCCAGCACGTTCATCGGCCCGTTGGGCGCGTCCGGCGCGCGATTTGGCGGCCAGTGATCGTCGCCCTCCAGCGGGATCTCGATCCTGCGTTGGGGATCGTTGGCGCCGTGGCCCAGCCAGTCGTGGACCATGAATTGGATCCACGCCGCCGCCATCACGTTCAGCGACTCGACCGGCACGAACGCCTTGCGCTCCATCAGCTTGCGCGAGACCTCGCGCGGGTTCGGGGTCAGCAGTTCGGTGTCGCGTTCGGCGTAGCCATGGGCAAGCGCGACGTTGCGCCCGAAGCGCGCCCCGGCCATGCCCATCCACGGCGTTTTCATGTCATTGTAGCTGCCGTCGGGCATCCGGAATTCGCGGGGATCGAAATCCTCGGGCAGGCCTTCGATCTTGCGCCCGCTCAGGTCGGGCGGCGCGGTTTCCGTATCGAACAGGTTGTGGTTTCGCAGGTTGACCCGGTGCCCGATGATCGCCGCGAGCGCCATCAGGAAGGGCAGCCGGTTCCACGAAATCGTCCTGTCGGAAATCCGAGCCCAAACCCCCAATGCGAAGTCCAATAGTCGTTCAAGCATATTCATGCCTCCAGAAGACCGCTGCACTTTCCATAATCAAAAGATATCGCATTCACCCGCTTGGACAAAGCATGTTACGGTAATTCTTATTTCTACCGCAGGCTATTTTGGATTTTAACATGGATTGACTGGTTCGCACACGCACCCAGGCTGGACGTTTGACGATAGACGCACGGAACCTTGTCTATGCCGCGAGCAACCGCACCTTACACTGGCAGATCGTGGCTATGGCGCTGATTGATATCGCGAGGATTTTGAAGCCAGGAGAATAACGCCAAGCATCCCTTCTCCGAAGGGCGGGAAAGTCCAAACCCACCACGATTTTGTCCGCATTCGCCAACGCCACAAGATCGCGAATGCCTTTGCTCGCCTAAACTTTGCCTCGAGCAGGGTGGATCTTTCCATGAAAAGGACAGAGCGGCGAGCGACCAATTAACCGCTCGGATTTGACCGCCTGGCAATCCTGAAATTCGAGCAGCTTGAGAAGTTGCACTTTAAAGAATCGGAATATTCGTGTATGCTATTGAAATGCAATAGTGACGGTTTGCCATGGTGGCAAATCTAACTTTTTCCTACTAGGAAACTAAATATTGCCCAATAACACGATACATTCCGTTGACAGCCATCTGCACGAAGATAATGCGGAGCTTATTTTTGCGCCGCTCTCCTTTAGAAATATGGAATCGAAAAACCGCATCTTCCGCTCGAACATCTCGGGGATGTTTGACGAATATAATGGCCATGGTGGCAACGCACGGGTCAATTGGGAACGGAAATTCGCCGAAGGTGGAGTTGGCGCAATCATATCGTCGTATACTCCGGTTTCGGTGCGAGGGCGTATTTTGACCCGTTACGCAATGATTGACGACGACGACAAGATTCCATTTTGGCGGCGGATCGGAGAGGTGGCCCACGAGAACGACTGCCGTTTCATCATGCAGCTCAGCCACTCCGGACGGCAACAGGATCTCGGCGGAGTAGAGAATGTCTATAAGACTGCGCTCAGTTCCACCGACAAGGCCGACTATTTTCATGGCATCCTCGCCAAGGCGATGACCAAGGACGAGATTGACACGGTCGTGGAGCAGTTCGCCCAAGGCGCGCGACGTGCGCGTGCGGCAGGGCTCGACGGGGTCGAACTGCATGGCGCCAACGGCTATCTCATCACACAGTTTCTGAGTTCCGGCATCAATGACCGGGAGGACGAATATGGCGGCGCGCTGGAAAACCGGGCCCGCTTTGTCCTGGAGATTATCCGCGCCATCCGCCGGGAGGTCGGACACGAATTCCATCTGCAGATCAAGATCAACGCGGTCGATCACAATGACTGGCTCTATCCCTGGCAGAAGAAGGGCAATTCGCTGGAGCAGAGCGTGCGGCTCTGCCGAATGCTCCTTGATGACGGAAAGGGCGTGGACGCGTTCCACATTTCGTCCGGCTCGACCTTCCCGCATCCCCGGAACCCGCCGGGTGATCTGCCCATGCGCGATCTCGTGCGCTGGTACGACGGCATGCTATCGCAAGGCACGCGCACGCACCTGAACTACGCGATCTTCTCGAACCCACTCGGTGCGTGGCTCTTCCGCCACTACTGGATCTGGCGACGGGGCAAGGTGATCGAGGGGATCAACGCCGACTATGCCCGCGTGATCACCAAGGCGATCCGTGATGCCGATCCGAGCGTCAAAGTTCTGGTCACCGGCGGTTTTCAGCATGCCGACAAAATCGCAAACGCAATCCGCTCGGATGCCTGCGACGGCGTCTCGATCGGTCGGCCGCTTATAGCCAACAACGACCTGCCGAAGATTCTGAGAAAGGAAAACGGGCCGGCTGCCGGGCGTGAATGCACCTATTGCAACAAGTGCCTGATCAATGACCTCGAAAACCCGTTGGGATGCTACGAACTCAGCCGGTTTCCGGGAGAGACCTTTGAGGAAAAGTATGAAGTGATGATGAAAGATGTGATGTCCGTTTACGAGCCACCCGCCTTTCACTGAGTTGATGGGAGTAGTTACCAATGTCTGTGGACTTCGACCGCCTGACGCCTGTTGAACAGGTCGTGCGCCGCCGCCGCCGCATCCGGTTGGTGGTGGTTTTGGCGGTACTGGCCGCCTTGGTCTACTATTTCGTCTTCGCTTCGGACTGGGTGATCGCGCATGATCGCGAAGACGAGCATTTCAAGTATGGATCGATCGGCAGCGAGGGGTCGAGCGGCCTGCCCCGCAAGATTTTCGATGCGCTGCCGGTGATCTACGCCGACAGGATGGGGCCCAGGGGCTGGCAACATTTCGGGCTCATTTATGAAGAGGGGCAAGACCTGCCCGTCGGTTTTTCCCGCCGCAAAGTGGATGGGGTCGAGCGCGTCTGGTTCAACTGCTCGGTATGCCACATGGGCAGCTACACGCTGCCGGGCGACAGCCGGGTGCATTTGATTCCGGGTGGCGCTTCCAACGAACTTCAACTACAAGAGCTGATCCGTTTTTTCATTGATGTCGGTCGTGATCCGGGATTCAATCCAGACGCCGTGATCGACGCGATCAACGGCCCTCAGGTGCGCGGGACGCTAAACGTCGTCGAGCGTCCGCTGTACCGGTTCTATGTCGTGTCCGCCGTCAAGGAGGCATTTCTGGAGATCGGCCGCCAGCTTGCCTTCGTCGAGCATCAGCAAGACTGGGGGCCCGGGCGGGTGGACACCTTCAACCCCTACAAGGCGATCCAGTTCAACTTTCCGATGGGCCCCGAGGCGATTGGCGAGGTCGCGTTGAACGGTTCGGCTGACTATCCGTCGATCTGGCAACAGGCCCCACGTGAGGGGATGCAGCTTCATTGGGATGGCAACAACACCAGCGTAAGCGAGCGAAACCTGTCGGCGGCGCTCGGCGCGGGCGTGACGCCGGTGACGGCCGACTACGATGCGATCAAACGGGTACGGGCTTGGACAAACGACCTGCCGGCCCCACTGTTTCCGCTTCCCGGCGGCATCGACCGGGACGCGGCCGGCCGTGGCGCCGAACTATACGGTGAATACTGTGCCGAGTGCCACGGCGAGGGCAAAAAGGACGGCTACGACTACGACCGTCGACGTCATGAAGCCCTTGGCACCGTCGAACCTCTCTCGAAGATTGGCACCGATCCCGGACGCTGGGCCGCTTATGATGCCGATTTCGCCGCCGCACAGAACCTGCTCTACACCGGGACCCCTGTGGCCTTCCGCCACTTCCGCAAGACCGATGGCTATGCAAATCAGCCGCTCGACGGAATCTGGGCGCGGTCGCCATACCTTCACAACGGCTCGGTCCCGACACTGCGCGATCTGCTGGAGCCTTCCGCACAGCGCCCCAAGGTCTGGTATCGCGGACGGCTGGAATTCGATCCGGTCAAGGTCGGCTACAGCACGGAGGCGGGCGATGGCCTTTTCCGCTTTGATACTTCCATTCCGGGCAATGGCAATCAGGGCCACGAAGGGTCCACCTACGGTACGCATCTTCCCGAGGCCGACAAGAACGCCCTCGTCGAATACATGAAGACACTCTGATGGCCCGCCCGTCCCATTCCCTCAGCGTTTGGAAGCATCGCCACGGCATCGTCACCGTGATCGGCATCGTGCTGAACCTGGCCTTCGCGATCCCGCTGCTCTTCGCACCCGAATCCTTGCTGAACCTCTTCGGCATCCCGATCGGCCAACTCATCTGGCCGCGCTTCGCCGGCGGGCTCCTGATCATCCTGTCATGTTTCTATGCGCCGATGGTGGTCGATCTCGACCGCTTCCGGATCCTCGCTTGGCTGCAAATCCTGCCGGCGCGCCTCTTTGGTACGGTGTTCTTCCTGACCGCCGTAATCGGCTTTGGCGCGCCCGTGGGCTTTATCGCGGGGGCATTGGTCGACGGGACGATCATGCTAGCGCTTCTTTACTGCCTCATCAATATCGTGAAGATCGAGCAGGAGATCGCGACCAAAGGTGGAGCGGCGAAATGAGCCTTCGCGCCCTCTGGATCGGGTTCTGGGCGCTTCTGGCTCTATTTGTGCTGAGCGTCGGATCCTGGGCGCTCTTGCTGCGGCCCGTTCCGTTGCAATCGTCGAATGATCCGGCTTGGGTGTTTAACCACGGCTCAATCGGCAACGAGGCCGCGCAGGGCCTGCCCTACTGGATTTGGCGGGTGATGCCGGTCGTGTTCTCCGACCTCGTGCCGGGTCAAGGCCGCGGCTATGCCGAGTTCGGGATGCATTGGGAGATGGGCGAACCGGTGCCCGTGGGCTTCGCGCTCAAGACCGTGGGCGTCATCCCCCGCGTCGCGCCCAATTGCGCGTTCTGTCACCAAGGGAGTTACCGCCTGCGCGCCGAGGAACCGGCGCGGCTGGTCAGCGCCGGCGCCGGCACTCGGGTCGACCCGCAGGCCTATATCCGTTTCCTCGCGGCGGCAGGCGACGACCCGCGCTTCACCGCCGACCGCCTGATGGGCCAGATCGATCGTATCGCGGACCTGCCCTGGTGGGAGAGCCAACTCTATCGCCGCCTGCTGATCCCGTTGACACGCAAGGCGCTGCATCAGCAAGGCGTCCGCTTCGCCTGGACCGAAACCCGTCCCGACTGGGGCCCGGGCCGCATCGACCCGTTCAACCCGGTCAAGTTCCAGAACCTCAATCTGCCCGACGACGGCACAATCGGAAATTCCGACATGATGCCGCTCTGGGAGATGGACAGAATCGAGGCGACTCCAGAAAAGCGGTATTCCCTGCACTGGGACGGTTTGCTCACCGACATTCACGAGACGGTGGTAGCTGGCGCCATCGGCGACGGGATGACCTATGCCTCGTGGCCAGGCGCTCGGGACGCTATCGCGGTGATGGAGGATTTCCTGAGGCGCGCAAGCCCGCCACCCTCGCCGTTCTCCTCGCGCCTTGCAGCGACTGACCCACTCCATGTGGATGCCGTGCAGGTCGCGCAGGGACAGGCGATCTTCGGCGTCCAATGCGCCGACTGCCACCATCCGGGTGGTGAGAGATTTCGCACCGTGATCCCGATTGACGAAGTCGGCACAGATCGGCACCGCCTCGACATGTGGACCGCCGAGGCGCGCGACCGCTACGACGCATACGAGCCGCATTACGACTGGGA
>RCMY010005744.1_pt1 | contig 10486 bp, 5 predicted proteins | sample 2041341 | NCBI WGS metagenome assembly RCMY01 (sample SAMN09708234, study PRJNA481090) | Marine sediment metagenome, whole genome shotgun sequencing project.
CGTCGCTGAATCCTTGGGGTCTTTGGGGAAGCTTCCGATTCACAGGGCACTAATTCAGTCAAACGACGACCTTCCGTTTCAGGGCGAGATGTCCAACTCGGCCCACCAGGCTCAAAACGCGTTGGCTCGGATTCGGGCCGATCCGGAATTGTCGTCACAGCTGCCGCTGGGACCGGTCCTCCTGATCGATGATGAAAGCATCAGCCGATGGACATTGGCCGTTGCCGCCAACGCTCTTGTCCAAGCAGGCTCGGGCCCCGTGCTGCCGTTCACGCTGCGATCCTTCTGAGCGAAGCCCGATCCGCCAAATCGGAGTTGGCGGCGGTTCAGCTGGCGACGAGCTCGACCCGGCGATTGGCGGCGCGGCCGTCGCGGGTGGAGTTGGTGGCGATTGGTTCGCTTTCGCCAGCACCCCGGGAGCTGAGCCGGGACGGGTCCACCCCCGAAGCCACCAAATAGTCCAATGCTGCCCGAGCGCGTTGATCGCTGAGTTTCTGATTTCCGCCCTCAGACCCACGGTCATCGGTGTGGCCCACGATCTCGACCGTGATTGAAGGATGGCGGGCCAGCAGATCCGGCACTCGATCCAGGAGGGCCTTGAACTCGTCGGTCGGTTCGTTTGAGCTGGTGGCATAGAGAACCTCAGCCGCGAGCAGGGCGTTCAGGTTGGTCAGCTCGTCTTGGGCAGCCGCTCGAAGTTCCTCTTCTGTAGGGGGTGGTGGCGGTGGAACTTCAACCGTGTTTGTGCTTTCCATTCCCGGAGAACTGGCGATCGCGGTTGTGAGGGCCCTCTCAATCCCGGTAGCAGCAGCGGCATCGGTGGCTTCGCCGACCACCGAAAGCTGATCTCTGGAAGTGGTGGCTGCGATGGTCACCCCGTCCGGCACCCCGGTAATGAAGCTCTGTAGAGCGACCACGCCGTTGTCGCGCCCTTCCGAGGACGTCAGTCCCGTTGCAACAACCAGTTGGTCCTCAACGAGCGCTGGGCCCACACGACGACGCGCCGCATCAACAAGGGCATCGCGTTGGCCCTCTGTGGAGACCAGCCCATCGAGCACGATTCCCTCGGCGCTTATTCGAGCGGTCGCCAGCAAGGTCGTTGAAGAGACGTCTTGCGGATCGGGCGATTCGGTTGTCGTGATCGTGTTGGAAGTCTGCGTTGGTTCAGCCGCCTGATCGTCGTCAGAAATGAGGCCTGGTAACGCCACGATGCAAAGGCCAATTACGAGCAATGCGAGGAGGGAGAGCAGACCGGCGCGGGTTGCAGAGGCTGATATGGGATCGATCTGAATAGTGAAGCACAGGAGGATCGGAACCCGGTTGTTGCCTCTCCGGATTTCCTGTCGCAGTACTATCAAGCTGGTGAACCGACATCTCAGTGTGAAGTCCAAGCTGTTGATCACGGTGTTGGGCGTCGCAGTTACTTCGGTTCTAGTTGTTGGTGCGATCAGTTTTCAGCGGGGACAACAGGCGATCAGCGAGCTGGTGCTGGACAATCTGGTGGCACAACGCGAAGCGCGATCTGAACTCGTAGAGCGCTACGTCCAGACGGTGGCGGACCAGGCGGCCACGCTCAGCCAGGACCGCAGCATGGCTACGGCGGCGGCCGAGTTCTCCGTGGCGGCCGGCCAGCTGGCAGGCGAAACTCCTGATCCGGTTTGGATCGAGTCCAGCCAAGCGTTTTATGAGGATTTCTTGATCCGTCTACCCGCCGAGGCGAGAACGGCAGACCTCAAGGCGGAGCAGTACATACCAACGGATCCGGTGGCCATCCATCTGCAGCATTTCTACACGATCGACAACGTTGCGCTCAGGCGGCGCTGGATCGATCAGGCCGACGACGGCTCGTTCTACAGCCGCGTTCATTCCCGCTACCACCCGTCACTGAGGACTTTTGCCGATCGGTTCGGCTACGACGATATCTACATCATCGAGCCCGACTCCAGGCGAATCATCTACACGGTCGAGAAGCGGGTCGACTTCGCAACGAGCCTCTCATCGGGCCCGTGGGGCCGCTCTTCCCTCGCTGCACTGGTGGAGCAGGTTTTGCGTAATCCCGTCCCCGGTTCCGTTACCTTCTCCGACTACGAGTTCTACCGGCCCTCGCTGGATAACCCGGCGGCCTTTATGGCAGCCCCGATTTTCAATCCGGCCGACCAAAGCCTCCTGGGGGTTCTGGCCTTCCAGATTCCGTCGGATCAAATCGACTCGGTAATGACGGCCGACGGGAACTGGGAAGAAGTGGGCTTTGGCGAAACCGGAGAGGCCTACTTGGTGGGTCCGGACCTTCTGATGCGATCACAGTCGAGGTTGCTGGCAGAAGACCCCACTGCGTTCCGCGCCGCAATCGATGCGACGGGAGCCCAGGATGGATCTGCCACCGTGTCGAGTGGAAATACCGTGCTCCGACAGGTGGTCCGAACCGCCGCCGCCCAACGCGGTTTGGCAGGCGAGGTTGGCAATGATGTCATCGAGTCCTATCACGGTGGTGTCACGCTCAGTAGCTACGGGCCGCTGGATCTTCCCTCCGGCCTGAATTGGGCCATTGTGACCGAGCAGGCCCTGTGGGAGGCTGAGGCACCGGTCAACCGTCTTCAGCGGGCTCTTTTGATCGCCACCGGCTTGATCGTGTTGCTTCTCACGGGACTCGCCATGCCCATTTCCACACGGCTGATCCGTCCGGTCACCGCTCTCATCGGGTGGACCGAGGGCGTGACCAAAGGGGATCTGGAGAGCACAGTTCCAGTGTCGGGCCGAGATGAGGTTGGCCAGCTGGCGGCGTCGATCGACCAGATGGTGACCGGAATGCGTGCACAAAGCCACACCATCGAAACCCAGTCCGCCGAAATGCAGTCGTTGATCCTCAACCTCATGCCGTCCCAGATCGCCGAACGGGTGAGGAAAGGAGAGACCAACATTGTCGACGAGTACCCGAACGTGGCCGTGGTGGTGGCAAATCTCAGCGGCTTCAGTCGATTCGCTCGCACGGCGTCGGTGGAGGATGCGAAAGAACTGCTGGATGAGGTGATCGGGAGTTTCGATGAAGTAGCGGCCGCTAACGGCGTTGAGAAAATCCGGGGTGGCAGCGGTACCTATATCGCCGTCTGCGGGATGCTGGAGCCGCGTCTCGATCAACGGCAACGAGCTATGCAGTTTGCGGTGGCCCTCGACGCGAAATTGGAAGCGCTCAGCAAGTTCAACGACTGGAACCTGGACCTCCGGATCGGGGTGGCCTCGGGGAATGTTGAGGCGGGAATTGTGGGGAGCACACAGATCAGTTTCGAGGTGTGGGGCGATCCGGTAAGCGACGCTACCGGCCTGGCCGACGCCGCCGCACCGGGCACGCTGCTGGTGGAGAAGGGGATCGCAAGTTCCCTGGCGGAGCGGTTCTCTTTCGTCCCGGCGGAGTCGCTCAACGTTGACGGCCACTTCATCGAAGCGTGGCTCTGGGCCGAGGACGAAGCCTGATGTTGGGCCGCTCACTCTTCTCCGAGGCGTGGTTCCAGTGGGGAACAGTTCTAGTGGTCGGCTTTCCCCTGTTGGCCATTCTTCTGGGTGAGATCATCCGACGGCTCGAACGAAAGAACAACAAATTCGTCCGGCCGGTCCGCCTTCTGCGAAACCTATTCCTTCCCCTGGCAGTCGCCGTGCTGTTCATGCAACGGGTGCTGGAGCTGCGGTCAGGCGACAGCCCGAACGTGATCGTGCAGGTGGCTGGCACGCTGGCTGCGGTCATCGGGCTCGCAGTGTTGTTGTCGCTGGTGCGGGAATTCCTAACGGCAGGGGGAGAGAGCACTTCGTTTTTCAATCAGGCCCCTCGTCTGCTCGTAGACATCGCCCGTGCTGCTCTGTTCTTCGTTGGCTCCCTAGCCATCTTGTCCATGATTTGGGGTCTCAGCATCACGGGCACGTTCGCCGCTCTTGGTCTGGGCGGGCTGGTCTTTGGTTTAGCGATGCAGGACACCCTCGCCAGTCTCATGGGGGGCATAGCGATCTTGAGCGAGAAACCATTCGTCGTTGGCGATTGGATCGAGATCGACGGAATTGATGGCAAAGTCACCGACATCAATTGGCGAACCGTCCGGATCCGCAATCGCCAGGAAGACCTCATCGTGGTCCCGAACATCGTGTTCGGAAACCAACTGATCGTCAACAACTCCAGGCCGGAGTTGGACCACATCGAAGTTCTGGATCTTGGCTTCAGCTATGAAGATCCGCCCAACAAGGTTCGGGCGATGCTTACCGAGGTCATCGAGGGGACTCCTCACCTTTCAGAAAGGAGCGAAGTCGATATTCGGTGTGTCAGCTACGATGACTTCTCGATCGGTTATCAGGTGTACCTGCGCATGGAGTCCTTCGACATCATGCCGACGGTGCGCAGCCATTTCATGACCCGAATTTGGTACGCCGCCAAGCGGCACGAGATCAGTATTCCGTTCCCGATTCGAACCCTGCATCATTTTGACGCGGGAGCGCTTCCCACCGGTGGTCAACCGGAGTTGGTGCAGCGGCGGGTCCGGTCTCTGTCGGGATCTACGATTCCCGAATCCGTTGCTGAAACATTGGCCGGGGAACAGGTGCTGAGCGAAGCAACCGACCGCACGACTGACGCCAACCACGTCCTCACCTTTGCGGCTGGTGAGTTACTTCAGGTGGAGGGCGGCGGGAGCCGCGGGCTGGGTCTCATTCTCAGCGGAACCGCCGTTGGCCTCAACAATGCGAATGAAGTGGTAACGCTCACCAAAGGTGAGGTCTTCGGTGAGCAATCGATGCTCGGCACGAAGCCCAATCTGCTCACGATCCGAGCATTGACCGACGTGGAGGCGGTCGTCATCTCCGGAACGGCAGTGGACAACATCGCCCGAGTCAACATCACCTTCGCAGACGAAATCCAAGGCATCGTGCAGAGTAGGCGGGCTGCGGTTTCTCGTATCAAACCCAGTGATTCGCCCGCGGGACCTAACGGCGCCACGCCACCCAGCAGGCGGCGCAGATCGTGAGCCGATGGGCCGTTGTTGCGATCGTGGTTCTGAGCGTGCCCGCTTGCACCGTTGAGCCGGCCACCTTTGACGCAGTCCAAGGTGTTGGAACGGCGGAGGTGACGAATGCCGAACCGTCCGCGGTAATCGAAGAGGCTCCGCAACTCGTGGTGAATCCGCAGATACGAATCCCGCAGTTCGCAGATTCCAGTTTTGATCCCGAACAGCCATCGTTGGGCCAGTTCAACCCGGTCGAAGGCGCCAGTCTTACCGTTCTCGGCTCGGACGTCGGCGCTGGTGCCGAAAGCCTTAGGTTCGCATTTCGGCGTTTCACCGCCGCCACCGGAATCGAGGTGGACTACACGGGGGCACTCGATTCCGATGTGCTCGTCGACGACTTGATCGAAGCAGGGTCGGCACCCGATGTGGTGATAACCGCTCAGCCGAGCAGGGTGCAGGAACTTGCCCGCCGGGGGGATCTGGTGCCGCTGCCGCGGCTCATTCGGCGACAGATCGCAGCGGGATTCGATCCGTTCTGGGCGACGCTGGCCTCCGTAAACTCCCGCACCTATGGCGTCCCCACCTCGGCAAGCGTGACCAGTCTCGTGTGGTACTCACCTAAGGAGTTTGCTGCCAGAGGGTACGAGGTCCCGCAACGCATGGCGGAGTTGGAGGCTTTGGTAGAGCGCATCAAGGCCGATGGCCTCACCCCGTGGTGCGTTGGTCTTGCCGCAGGGGCGAAATCTGGTTGGCCGGCGACCGATTGGATCGAGGAGTACATGATTCGAATCGAGGGCCCAGAGTTCTATGACAGCTGGGTTGATCACCAAATTCGATTCAACGACGAGCGAGTTTTTTCCGTGGTCAACAGGGTGGGCGAAATGTGGTTTACTCCCGGAAATGTGTATCGACGCAGCGAAATGAACACCATCTCTTCCTTGGAGGCTGCTGAGGATCACGTGGACCGCAAGTGCGTCCTGCACCGCCAGGGCAGCTCTATCGCCACCACCTACCGGGCCGACGGTGTGACCCTGGGAGCTGGTCTCGATATCGACGCCTTTTACCTTCCGCCGATTGATGACCGTTTCGGGAACGTTGTTTTGGGAGCGGGGAGTTTCGCTTCCGCCATCAGTTCTGACCGTGCCACCATGACACTCATGGCGTACATGGCTGCACCGGATTTCGCTGACAATCGCATCCTGGCGGGTACCGGGGGGTTCCTCAGCGCCCACAAACTGCAGGACATCAACCTCTATCGGGCCGCGATCGACCGGAACATGGCAACGATTTTGGTGGGCGCCGATCCGTTCCGATTCGATGGGTCAGCATTGATGCCACCGGAAATTGGTGCTGACGTGTTTCTGAGAACATCGATGGTGTTCGCCGGAGGGACAATTGACGCCTATGAGTTCCTCGACGAGGTCGAAGCCAGCTGGCCCGACTGAACAGCCAGCTGGCCCGACTGAACAGCCAGCTGGCCCGACTACAAAAGGTTTCCGTAGCGGTGAAGGGTGCGGCTGATCGCCTGTTCGCGCAGATAGTGCAGCAGCTCGATCCGACCATTGCTGGTCACTGGATCCTCGGCCAGATGAACCCCGGCAGCGGTTGCAGCCGCGCGAAACGCAGCCGGCACCGAACCGAGTACACGAACCCGTTCGATGGCAGCCGAAACAAAATCGGTGGTGGTGGGGGTCAGCTCCACCACGGGAACCCCGCAGGTTCGGGCCGCCGACCGCACCCGGTCCGCTTCCCATGCCGGCGTACCTTCGCCGATCAACAGACCAATGCGGGGGAGTGGCCGATAGCGGAAAACGTTCGATTCGCTCCGCAGGCCGGTTGGATCGTGCTCCACCGAAAACTCGCTTGCCCAAGCGGCGGTGTCGCTTTTTTGGGCTGCGACCAGCTTTGATTTAACCGGGCTGGAATCTTCTACCTGTTTCCAGGTCCCCAGTTGGTTCACGTAGTTCGGACCGCCGGCTTTGGCGCCAGGGCCGATGACCGAGTGCTTCCAGCCGCCGAAAGGCTGGCGTTGCACCATCGCTCCGGTGATACCTCGGTTCACATACGCATTCCCCACCTGTACGGTGTCCAGCCAACGTTCGATCTCCTCCGGGTCCAGGGAGTGGATCCCACCGGTGAGACCGAACGCGGTGGCGTTCTGGAGTTGGATAGCCTCGTCCAGCGAGTCGGCGGTCATGATCCCCAGTACCGGACCAAAGCATTCGGTGGTGTGGAACCACGAGCCGGCCTTCACGCCCAATCGAACCCCGGGAGTCCAGGTGTCGTCTGTCAATCGTTCGGGTTTCACCAACCATGTTTCTCCTGGCTCCAGAGTGGTGAGTGCCTGGAGGAGTTTGCCATTTGGCGGGTGGATCATTGGCCCCATCGTGGTGACGAGGTCGGTTTGGGGACCTACGGCCAATGACTGGACGGCGTCAACGAGTTGTCGGCGGAACCGCTCGGAATCGGCAACGCCGCCAACACAGATTGCGAGACTGGCGGCGGAACACTTCTGGCCTGAGTGACCGAACGCGGACGCGGCGAGGTCCTTCACGGCGAGATCGAGGTCTGCGTTGGGAGTGATGACCAAAGAGTTTTTCCCGCTGGTTTCAGCGAAGAGCTTGATCTCGGGTTTCCATGACTGGAACAGACGAGCCGTCTCTTCCGCTCCGGTGAGAATCACTCCACCCACCAAAGGGTGGGTTATCAGATGCTGGCCAACGTGGTCATCGGGTGTTCGGACGAACTGGAGCACATCGGACGGGACGCCGGCGACCCAGCAGCACTCGGCTACGATCTCCGCGCATCGAGGCGTCTCCGGGGCGGGCTTGAACACCACCGAGTTGCCGGCGGCCAGCGCAGCAAGGACACCCCCGGCGGGGATTGCCACCGGAAAGTTCCATGGTGGAATGACCGCCACCACGCCCAGCGGTTCGAACGAGACATCGGTCGATTCTGTGGGTTGGGCGAGATCCACGGCGTGATCGCCATACCAGAAGGCGAAGTCGATAGCTTCGGACAGCTCTGGGTCAGCTTGTTGAATGGTCTTGTTTCCTTCATGAACCATCGCCGCGAGAAGGTCAGCGCGGCGATTGATCATTTGCTGGCCAACCTGATGAAGGACGGTGCGGCGGGCAGCGGCGGTCAGTGCAGCCCATCCTGGCTGGGCGCCGCCGGCTGTGGCCATGATCCTGTCGATTTCGTCTGCCGACGTGGTGATTGGAGTGTGGGCCGCCTCTTCCGGGCGGTTCACGATTTCGCGAGCCCAACGGCGGTTGGCAGCCAGAGCGGGATCGGTGTCTGCGCTGTTTCGGAATGGTGACTCTGATGCGACGCCTGATTTGATCGTGCGGTCTTGAAGGCGTTGCGGGCCGGTTGCCACCTTCCAGCGATTGGCCAGTGCGGTGCGGAACTTGTTGGCCTCACTGGCGAACGCTGCGGACTCGGGCGTCAAGGCAAACAGATGGCGAATGAAGTTGTCATCGGAGGAGTTTTCTTCGAGGCGACGGAAGAGGTAGCTGATCGCAACGTCGAAGTCGCTGGGGTTGACCACCGGTGTGTAGAGCAGCAGTCCATCGGCCGCCTTCTGGACCAATCGGGCCTGCCCTGCCGCCATGCCCTGCAGCATCTCGAACTCGACCCGGTGGGCTACGCCCCGCTCGGTGCTGAGAAGATGGGCCCAGGCCACGTCGAACAGGTTGTGGCTGGCGACGCCGATGCGCACGGCCTCGGTCCGCTCAAGAGTGAACACCCAGTCCAAACAGCGTTTGTAGTTGGCATCCACCTCGGCCTTGGTTCGATACGGCGCCTGCTCCCAGTTGTGGATTTCCGCCTCCACCTTTTCCATGGCGAGATTGGCACCTTTTACCAACCGAATCTTGATGGACCCGCCGGCGACCCCGCCGACGGTGCGGCGGCGGCGAGCGGTGGCCCACTGGACGAGGTGCTGAAGAGCTTCGAACGAGTCTGGCAGGTAGGCCTGCAGCACGATGCCCGCATCGATTCCGTGGAGTTTCGGCTCGTCCAAGAGTTGGGTGAATGCTGCGATCGTCAGTTCGAGGTCGTGATACTCCTCCATGTCCAGGTTGATGAACGTGGGCGGTGCGCTGGTGGCGGCCTGGAGCATGAGCGGTCGAAGCCGCTCATTCACCTGCAGCACCGCAGCTTCGTGATCCCAGTGAGGGAGTTGGGCCACGATCGAGGAAACTTTCACGGACACATAGTCCACGTTTGGCTGGTTCAGCAGATCGTGGGCGGCGGTCAGTCGACGATTGGCTTCACCATGTCCCAGGACTGCTTCACCCAGAAGGTTGACGTTCAGGGTGAACCCCTCGTCGCTCCGTTTCTTGAGGTGCTTGGCCATGGGTTCGGGTCGGGAGTCCACCACCAGATGGCCCACAAGCTGGCGCATCCGCTGCTCGGCGAGGGGCATCACGATCCCGGGAAGGACTGGGGCCAGGCGGGCGCCGGCCTGAAGCAATAGCTTGTCGACCGGAGACAGGAATCCAGGAAGTGCATGACGTTTGACCAACGATGACAACTGCGACGCCGCCACCCCATTGCTTTCGGGCCGGATCACTCGATCGACGAACCGCATGGCGAACGCTGTGCCTTCGGGGTCGTCGAGGAGTCCTTGGAGCCGGTCATTGGTCTTCCGCTCCGTTCGGGTTGTCACGGCATCGGCAGCCCGCAGCCAGGTCTTCACCAAGTCGATAGCGGCCTCAGCGTGGAGGTCGGGGAGCGATGGGGGCGCGTCGGCGGGGATAGCGGAACCGGAAACAAACGACATAGCTCCATTCTGGGGATTCCGCACGAGAACCGTCTTGTAGGATTCGCCTCTCAATGCCGAGCCAAACCACCAATCGAGGCGTGTCCGGGCCCTTTCCCTGTCAGGATGAGCTGCTCGACCTCTTCGAACTCCTGGTCAACGTGATGTTCTGTATGAAGAACACGGAATCGGTTTATGTGGCGGTGAACGCAGCTTTTGTTCGCCGGACAGGAAAAACCTCGAAACGAGATGTGATCGGTCGCCGGGCGTCAGATCTGTTCCGACCAGAGTTGGCTGAGCGCTATGAAGAACAGGACCGGCGGGTGTTCGCAACGGGGGAGTCGCTGCGTGATCGGCTGGAGCTGATCCGACGGCATGACGGAGAACTGGGTTGGTATCTGACCACCAAAGTGCCTGTCTCGGTTCCCGGTGAACCCTGCGAGTTGGCCGGTCTCGTGAGCATCAGCCGGGATCTGCGTATTCCCAGCGAAGAACAGATCGCCGTGGAATCCCTCATGAGCGTTGTGGATTTCGTGAATGACCATCTGGACGGCCCTCTGCGGGTGAAGGATCTGGCGTCCGCCGCCAGCTGCTCCACGGGGCAGCTGGAACGCCGCATGAAGCAGGTGTTCGGTCTCACCCCTACCCAGTATGTGCTGCGGGTCCGGGTTGATCGAGCGGCCAGTTTGTTGACCGAATCCCGGCGTTCATTGGCGGACATCGCTACCGCCGTAGGGTT
>RCMY010005745.1_pt1 | contig 10483 bp, 6 predicted proteins | sample 2041341 | NCBI WGS metagenome assembly RCMY01 (sample SAMN09708234, study PRJNA481090) | Marine sediment metagenome, whole genome shotgun sequencing project.
GGGCGTATATCGTGGTGCTGACCTTTGTGCCACATCACCGACCTCCACGCGAGGAGGCGCGGGCGCTCGCCCCAGCGAGCCAGATGCAGACGGCCATCCTTGCCGGGTTGATCCTGTGTGCCACGGGTTTGCGTTTCTATAACCTTGATGTCGGCATCTGGTACGATGAGATGTTGACCCATGTGCGCTATATGCAGCTGACGGTCGGGCAGATTGTCAGTACCTATGATGACGCCAACAACCATGTGCTTTTCACCGTGCTGGCACGTCTGTCGCTGTCGCTCTTCGGCGACAACGTCTGGGCATTGAGATTGCCTGCGGTCGGTTTCGGCGTTGCCAGTATCCTGGCGCTATATTCCCTGGGGCGCCGGGTGACTGGAACTCGCGAAAGTCTGCTGGCCGTCGCGTTGATGACGGTCTCCTACCATCATATCTGGTTCAGCCAGAACGCGCGCGGCTATACTGCACTGCTATTTTTCACGATCCTGTCCAGCGCCTGGCTCATGGATGCCATCCGCCACGGCAGTCCGCGCAAATGGTTGCTTTATAGCGGCGCGGTTGCATTGGGGGCGTTTACCCATCTCACCATGGGGTTGGTTGCGCTGGCGCATTTCTCGATCTGGGCCGCCGCTGTGTTTCGCGGCGCGCCCTATCGCTGGAATGGGCTGATTTATGGGTTTATCCCGGTCGGTCTGCTGACCTTTTTGGCTTATGCGTTGGTGCTGCCCAGCGTCGTGGGCGGGGCGCTGCTGAATTCGGGGCTGCAAGGTCCGGACAGCGAATGGACCAATCCGCTGTGGGCGCTGATGGAGGTTGTGAATGGTCTTCAGGTCGGGTTCGCGGGTGGTGGGGTCGCGTTGGTGGCGGTGGCGATTTTCGCGATTGGCCTTTGGGACTTCCTGCTGAAGCGCCCTGCGCTTGCGGCGCTGTTTCTGATCCCGACCGTTGTCGGGCTGATCGCTATGACCAGCATCGGTTACACGCTGTTCCCGCGGTTCTTTTTTTTCGAAATGGGGTTTGGCATCCTTATCGTGATTCACGGTGCCGCGCTGACCGGTCTTTATATCGGGCGCCTTGCCCGTCTGCCGGGCAAGGGGCCGCAATGGGCGGGGGCGCTGCTGTGCGCCGGTATCGTGGCGGTGTCGATGATGTCGCTGCGCCATGTATACGCGCCCAAGCAGAACTTCGCTGCCGCGATTGAGCTGATTGAACGCCAGCAGCAGGCAGGCGACAGGATCGTCACCGTCGGCATCGCCGGTTTTCCATTCAACGCCTATTACGACAAGGGCTGGGCCAATGTAAAAACCACTGGCGAGCTGGATGCCCTCGGCGCAGCTGAGGGGCGGACATGGTTGGTCTACACCATGCCGGTGCAGGCCAAAGGCGCCTATCCTGATATCCTTGCCCGGATTGAACAGGATTACCGCGTCGTCAAACGCTTTTACGGCTCACTAAATGGTGGGGCCGTGGTCGTGTGTGTCGAAGACCCGGCCGCGGCATCGTGATCGTACGGGATTTATAAAGGGAAGCCGCTGAAATGTGCGGAATTTGTGGAATCATGCGACTGGCGCCTGGGCCAGTTACGGGGCTGGCGGCGGAGGAGGCGCTGATCGGGAAGATGGCCGATACGCTGGCACATCGCGGGCCAAGCGATAATGGCACATGGATTGACGCCCGGATCGCCCTTGGGTTTCGGCGATTGTCGGTGATCGACCTGTCGCATAACGGGCACCAGCCGATGACCAATGAAGACGGTAGTGTCGTGCTTGTCTTCAATGGCGAGATCTACAACTTTCAGGAGCTGAAAGAGAAGTACCAGCTGGAAGAGCGCGGTCACGTCTTTAAATCGCGCACTGATTCCGAAGTTCTGATTCATCTTTACGAGGAAATCGGGCTGGACATGGTCCCTGAATTGAACGGAATGTTCGCCTTTGCGCTTTGGGACACCCGGACGGAATCCCTGCATCTTGTGCGCGACCGCTACGGGATCAAGCCGTTCTTTTATCAACAGGACGGCGACCATTTCCGCTTTGGTTCGGAAATCAAGGCGATCATTGCCGATGATCGTGTCGAGCGCCGGGCGTCCATGCAGGCTCTGCACGATTTTCTCAGCTTTAACTACATCCCCGGCACCCAGACCGCATTCGAAGGCATCTATGAGATCGCCCCGGGCCACCACATGACTGTCAGCGCCACGGGTCAGATCACGACAAAACGCTATTGGGATTTGGATTTCACCGTCGACCCCAGCATCACCGAAGAGATGGCGATAAAACGGTCCTACGAGTTGATGGACAAGGCCGTTGAACGCCGGTTGATCGCTGACGTGCCGATCGGTGTGTTCCTGTCGGGGGGGCTGGATTCCAGCACGTTGGTTGCGCTGATGAACAAGCATGTAAGCACACCCATCCACACCTATTCTGTAGGGTTCGAGGATCAGAGCTTCAACGAACTTCCCTATGCAAGGATTGTCGCGGAACAGTTTGGCACGGTGCACCGCGAGGTGACGATCACCGCAGACATGGTGCGGGACATGTTGCCGAAATACCTTAGTTTCATTGATGAGCCTTACGGTGACGGCTCGGCCATCCCGACTTATTATGTCAGTGAACTGGCCAAGGATGAGGTGGTTGTCGTGCTCTCGGGCGAGGGCGGCGACGAAGCGTTCGCCGGCTACGACACACATGCGGCATACGAGGCCTATCGCAAGGCCCGCAAGATCCCCGCCTTCATTCGCAACGGCATCCTCAAGCCGCTGGCGAATTGCCTGCCAGTTTCGGACAAGAAACTGAGCTTTGAGTTCAAGGTAAAACGGTTTCTGGGTGGGCTGGATCTGCCGCCGGAAGAGGCGCATCACTGGTGGCGGATCGTGCTGGGCGAGGATGAGAAGCGCAGCCTTTATACCGATGTAGTGACCGGGGCCGCGCCGCTGGAACCGGCGGTGCGTCATTTCACCCGCGCCTTCGCGCATTGCGGCGCCGCCGAGACGCTGTCGGGTCTGATGTATATCGATTCGACCATCTTTTTGCCGGACGATCTGATGATCAAGAACGACCGGATGACCATGGCCCATTCCCTTGAGGCGCGGGTGCCGTTTACCGATCCCGAACTGACCGCATACCTTGCCACTGTACCGGCAAAGCTGAAGATGAAGAACCGGCGCAAGAAGCATCTGATGCGCCGGGCGATGGAGAATGATCTGCCCGCGTCCATCATCGACAAGAAAAAAGTTGGGCTGGAAATGCCCTATTCGCGCTGGCTCAAGCATGAGCTGAAAGACCTGATGATGCAGTATTTGGGGCCGGAGAATATCGGCAAAACCGGTCTGTTCCGCCCGGAGGCGATTCAATCACTGATTGACGATCACATTGCCGGGCGGCGCGACAACGGTCGGCCGCTCTGGGGCCTGCTTAACTACATGATGTGGTACGAACTTTATATCCAGTGATCAGCCCGGCCTGCGGAACACCCACAAGGTCGAGATCACATAGCTTGCTACAAAAGAAGCGCCGATTGCGATCAGAAGGACCAGCCAAAATGGCAGGGGGGTGGCATAGTCCAAACCCGCCACAGCGGCAAGCCGGACGGCGAGCGATGACAGCACCGCCAGAAAATATTTACCAAAGCCGATCAGGGATATGGTTTTCCGGCTGGTGTGTTCGTAGCTGAAAATGCTGTGCCCACAGTAGTTTACCACCGCGCCCAAGAAGAAACCGCAGGCCGAGGCCGCAATGTATGAGAATCCTACCGCAGCCAGCAACAACGCCAGCAGGTAATCTGCGATCGTGCCCATGACGCTTACGCTGGCAAAGCGCACAAGCTGTCGTTTGTCCTTCAGACCCTTCATACGGCTCCAATCGGGGACGGTTTCAGATCTTGATCAACCGCCCGTCCTGTACCGCGGTTCCGGTCCGGTGAAACACGTTGCGGGTGTCAAATATCCGCGCGGCGTGGGATGCGATCAGGGTGTAATCGGGTGCGCTGTGATCGGTGATGACCGCCACAGCGGCGTAGCGTTTCAGGCTATCGGCGGTCAATGGCACGGATTCGCGACCCGCCAGCCAGGAAAACTCGCCCCCTTCGGGCAGGCGCGGAAAAAACGGGTCGTGGTAATCCACATCGGCGCCCAGTGTTTCAAGATGCTCCAACAGCACCAGCGCGGGACTGCGCCGAATATCTTCGACGTCGCGCTTGTAGGCGATGCCCATCAGCAGCAGCCGCTGGCCGTCGAGCGGGCGTGCGGGATCAGCGGGCGGCTCGGATTTTTGGGCCAGCTCTGCCGCGATCCGGGCCGCCAGTAATGCGGGCACGGCATCGTTGCTGTGGCGGGCCAGATCGATAAGCGGCGTGGCTGATCCGGCATCCGTCGCGCGCCAAGACAGATAAGCCGGCGAGACGGGAATGCAGGCGCCACCAATGCCGGGGCCGGGATAGAATGGCATGAAGCCGAACGGCTTGGTGGCGGCGGCGGCGATCACCTCCCAGACATCGACGCCCATTGCCTCAAGCGCGGTCTTCAATTCGTTCACCAGCGCGATATTCACGGTGCGAAAGCTGTTTTCGACCAGCTTTACAGCCTCGGCGGTAGCTGACGACTTGACCGGCACCGCGCGGGTGATGATGGCATTGTAGAACTGCTCGATCAATCGCAGCGAGTCCGGGTCATCGGCGCCCACGACTTTGGGAATGTTCTGGGTGCCATAGGTATCATTGCCCGGATCTTCGCGTTCGGGGGAAAATCCGAGGAAGAAATCGCACCCGGAGCGCAGCCCGCCTGATTCCAGAATAGGGCGCACCAGATTTTCTGTCGCCCCCGGCCATACACTGCTTTCCAGCACCACCAGATGACCGGGGCGCAACTGCTTGGCCACATCTTCGGCGGCGGCGATAATGAAACGCATATCGGGTTTGTGATCCGGCGTCAGCGGCGTCGGAACGCAGATCAGGATGATGTTAGCGTTGGCCAGTTCAGCGCTATCCTGCGTCGCGCGAAAGCGCCCGCTGGTCACGGCGTGCGCGATACGCTGAGGTGCAAGGTATGAAATGACCTGCGCGCCCTGATTGATTCGGCTGATCCTTTCGGGGTTCAGATCGACGCCGATGGTGTCGAACCCGGCATCATAGGCGGTCAGCGCCAACGGCAAACCTACATAGCCCAGCCCGACCACCGCGACCCGGGCATCGCGCGACGAAATACTCTGGCTGAGATGAAGATGATGCGATGCTTCAAAGTTCATAATTTGATCATACAAATTCCGGAAAAGTCCAATGGCAGTGATGTCCAAGAGATATCAGATTAAAATAATGCTAGGATGAATTCTGCGGCAAATCCACAAATTTCGTTTAGTCTGATGATTGGTTCACCCAAGTGTTCGCTGATCTGTTGCAATCCGCGTTTTTAATAAAGATTGTTCTTGCACCCAGTATGTAGCTAAATGTTCAGCGGCTTGGCCCTGTAACCCTGTTTGCTATTTCCCGCAGGCGGCGCAATGTCCGGCGCGCCGTCAGATAAGACCCGCCATGTCCGGCAAGATGTGCGGTCCAGCGTTTTATGTCCGTGAAATAGAACATCTCCAATCGTGGCAGGTCGTATTTATCTTCACCCGGCCCGGCACTGCCCAGCCGAGTGCCGACCGATGTCGCATAGTGGCGGGCGATACAGCGCCGTACCGCTGGGGTGGAGTATCCGTAGGGCGGGGCGAAATGGCGGACGGGCTGACCCAGCCGCGCCTCGATTTCGCGCCCTGCGAATGCGACTTCGTGGGTCAGGGTCTGCGGATCCAGTGTGGTCAGATCGGGATGCGTGATACTGTGCGCGCCGAAATGCACACCTTCGCCAGCCAGTTTTTCGATCCTGTCCCAGCCCATGAGCGGGCGGGGCGGGCTGTGGCATCCGGCCCAGTTCTCGGGTCCGCCCAGACATCCCGACGGCAGGTAGACGATGGGCGCGAAGCCGTGATCGCGCAGGATTGGCCAGGCGGTATCAGCGAAATCGCAAAAGCCATCGTCGAAGGTGATCACGACCGAGTGCGCGGGCATATCGCCGGGCGCATCGGCAAGCCGGTCGAGCGTGACCACCGGCACGCCGGACTCAGCCAGCGCCTGCATCTGAGCAGCAAAGGCACGCGGCGCGATCGAGGTAGGCCCCGGCGCGCATGAGATCGAATGATACATCAGGATATCGACCCGGCCGACCGGCACGCTTAATCCTCCACGATATGGGTGGCAAAGACCTCGCGGTAGTCGTCCCATTTCGCCCGGTCCACCTGACCTGCCGCATCGATGCAATCCGCTGCACCGTAAGCCATGGCAAAGGCGTGATGCGTGTTATCATGGGCAAAAAGCCCCTGGCGTCCGAACACCAACAGTCTCTCCAACCCCAACAGCCAGCTATCGACCGTCTCAAACCGCGCCTGATAGTCCAGATCATAGACGGGATAGGCATGGCTCAGACGCCGCGTCTGGCAGTGCCGGACCGGAACGGTGACGGGTAGGCCAAGTTGCTCCAGCCAGCCGGTAAAATGCTGCCCCAGTTCCTCGTCCGACATGTCCCACCACTTCTCATCCGGATCGCACGGCAGTTCAGCACACAGGACGGTCACGCCTTTGGGCTGAGTGCTGGCCGAATAGTTTTTGGGCTCGGACATGCGGCTGATGGGGATCGACAGTTCGGGAAAGTAATGCGCGTCGAATTCAGTGAACTGGTCGGTTTCCAGGGTGAGATACAGCAGAATCATTCCGCGAAACCGGATCGCGCGGGCCGCCTGAACTACCTGCGCGGGAGGATTGTCGATCAGCCGTGTCAGTCCAGTCAGCGGAATTGTCGACAGGATCAGATCGCCCGTAATGCGACGCGTGCTGTCGCCATCACGGATATGCACGGCGCCGATCTTCTGCCCCTCGCGTTCGATGCGGGTGATTTCGGTATCGAACAGGAATTCGGCACCATTGCCCCGCGCCGTGTCCAGCAGGGCAGTCTGAATTTGCCCAAAGCCCCGGCGCGGATAATAAAAACGCCCGGCGGTCTCGTTGCGCAAACCTGGCATCAGGCGCAGCATTTTTGTCAGTATCTTGCCGATTGATCCGCTGCCGACGCGCCGCTCGGCCAGAGTTACCGCCAGCTTGTCAGGGTCCAGCCCCCAAAGTTTGCGCACATAAGGAAAGTAGAAGCTGTTCGATATCGTCGGTCCCAGCCCGTCATAAAGGACGGTCGAAAATGTCTGGGGCCCTTCGGATTTACGGCGAAAGGGTTTCAGAGCCATGTCACCGATCAGCGACAACGCAAAGGGTTTGGGGAGGCGCATCAGCGCATCACTGAGCTTGAGCGGAAAGTGAATCCAGCGCCCGCCCAGCCGGATACGGCCGTGCCTTGGCCGCAACAACAGGTCATCGCCCAGCAGTGTCTTGACGTCGTTCAGGATCTCCGGCTCGGCAGCCGGATGAAACCGATGCGAGCCGTAATCGCAGGTGACTCCGTCCAGTTGAAATGAGGCCGAATTGCCGCCTGCGCGGGGTGCCCGCTCGATCACGGTCACCTGCGCCTGCCCGGTGCGTGTCAGCGCATGGGCGGCGGCCAGACCTGCGGGACCTGCGCCCAGAATGACAATATCGGGCTTCTTCCTTTCGTCGGTGGATTGGGAAACGTCCTTCACTGGCACTCTCCTTTATGCGGCCCTTTCAGGCAGCCGACGCCGATTGGGTTACGGTCTCAGATGCAAGCGGGAAATCATGTCTGCGATCAGTCCTAGCGACCAGATCATGATCGCGGTCAGAAACGCGAAGACAGTCGTTTCGCTGAGATTCCAGTAGGTAAAATCAATCGCCAGTTTAAGCACACCCAAGAGGAAAAACATCAGACCAAGCGGAATGAATACGCGCAGCGGATTGAAGAGCATAATCGCGCGCAAAACCAGAATGATGAAATTAATGAAATCGACCGGGCGGATTTTTGATTTGCCCACCCGGCGGCCATATTCAATGGGAGTGTAAATCATCCGCTTGCCGTTGCAGGACATGCACAGGGTGATAGTGGTTGTGAACGAAAAGTTCTGCGGCAGAAGCGGCAGGAACGGCACCAGTTCCGAGCGGCGGAATACACGCAGCCCCGAATTGAGGTCGTTCAACTTGCGCTCGGCCAGGAAGGAGGCAAGTTTGTTGAGAAGAAATTTCGCCGGACGGCGAATGAATGGCACATTCTTCATTGCTGCGCCCCGGTCCCCGACGACCATGTCCTGATCGCGGCAAAGCGCCAGCATTTGGGGCAGGTAGCGGGCCGGGTAGGTGCTGTCGGCATCGAGGATCGCGACATATTCATATTGCGCGCGCTTCACCCCCCGCTTGAGGCTGGCGCCATAGCCGGAATTGACGTCATTCCAGATCACGGTGGCGCCGCTGGCCTCGGCCTCGGTGCGGGTGCGGTCCAGGCTGGCGTCATCGACCACGATGATCTCGTAGGGAATGCCGAGCGGTTCAAGATACCGGCGCACGTCCTCGACCGTGCCGCGCACAGCGTTTTCTTCGTTAAAGGCGGGAATGATCACGCTTAATTCCATGCCCCCCGTATCCGGTGGTGAAGGTTTTCCAGAGTTGGGGCTTTCCAGTTCGGTCCGCTCATCAGTCTTACTCATCGAGGTGAAATCTCCCTGGGGTCAATTACTAATAACAGTCACACCCTTTGCAATTCCGGTTTCAAAAGGAACCTCGGGGTTGGTCTTTCTGGCTCTAGATCATTCTATTGAAACATAAGCGTTCTGAGTGTTGAAAATACATGAGGCCTATATTGCACGATTCGGTGTGATGTTTCGGACCAAATCCAGCTTGGGCATCATTCGAGATCCTCCAGAGACATTGGCCCACGGGTTATGGTAACGTGAGGCTGTTTCTCCGACCGGCCATTTACAAAGAAGATTTTGCGCCCTGGATAGGCGGCGGCGACCTGGCGGTTGCTTGCCGGACCTAAGTCTTTGGCAAAAATCGGGCTCTGGGAATTTTTACTGAAGTCGTTCAGCCATAGAGCGCTTCCGTACTCCTGCGGGGACTCCATGCTGATGAAAACCAGCGCGTTCCGGAACCGGTCCTGCCGTGCTAGCTGGCTGTAGTCTCCGTGGTGGCCGTTGATGCCGGGGTATCTGTTGAACGCGAGCCAACTGTTGAAGGCAAAGAGCGAACACAGGCACAGGGCCGCGACGGCGAAACCGACACGGCGCGCCACCATCGCTTCGGGAAAGAGGCGGTGGAATTCTCTGATGCAGGTGATGATGCCAAGTGCGGTCAAAATCAGTAAGGGCACGAGCATCAGGAACCAATACCGCGCGCCGGCATAAAAACCGCCATAGAACCAATATAGCGAATAAAGGACCGCAGTCGCGATGATTATGGTCAGCATCGCTGCGGCAAGAGGTGTCCACTTTCCCCACAAGATATAGACGCAGGCGAAAAATAACGACGCGCCGCCCCATCCAAGGAAGGAGGAATTAACCTCGGAAAGATTTTGATGCGCATTTATCAACGCCTCGACCGGGCTGTGACCGGGGAACACGTCGACATTGCCCCAGTCCGGTATCGCCCCGCGGTCGGGACCAAACCCCAATGCGTTGCTATCAGGCCCCCAATAGACATCGTAATACGCGTTTAGCGGCGTCACCAAAGGGTCGCCTGTCAGGTAGGCCTGATAGGGAAAAATCAGCCCTCCGATGACAATGGCGCCAATGCTGTAGAGAACTACTGTTTTCCAATGATACCGGTCTCGCAGAAACGTCAACGTCCACGCGCCCGTCAATGTCCCGATCAGCAGCCCTTCAAGGGGCCGCGCGAGAAAAATCCACCCCATGAGCGCCCCGGCGATGAGAGGCAAGATGATTGACGGTCGGTCTCGCGTTCGGATCAGCAACACCCACGCGCCCAAGGCCATCGCCCATGTGAAAGTGTGTATCAGCATTGTCGACGATACCGACAGATACCAAGGCGATACGGCCATCAGGATTATCGCCAGATTTGCGGTCCCGCGATCCGTCATTGATGTTGTGAAGCTGTGGAACAACAAAATGCTGCCCGCTGCCAGAACCGGATTTAGGATCCAAGGCATGTTCACCAGCTCGCCGATCGTCAGGGCGAGGGGCCAGCCCGGGAATGTGACGGCGAACCATCTGTCCTGGTAGGAATTGAACAGATAGTGATTGAATGCGTCCTCGGAGGGTGGCAGCGGCAGTGCAACGTGCCCGCCTGCATAGGATTTTGCCTGAAAGAGGTAGATAATGTCGTCCAGATGCGGAACCATTCCAAACGAAAGGATCGCCATCAAGGCGCAAATCACAAAGACCAGCGCAGCTACCAGATAAGGAAACCGACGATCAAATTCCCTTAGCTGATTTCCGGTGCCCGGCAGGCTGATCCGGCGCGTCACCCCGTCCGCCAGAGCCTGTAGCTGGATCGCTGGCAGGGCGATCACCAGCGCGATGAAGCTGGCGATGTTAAAGCCAAGGAA
>RCMY010005746.1_pt1 | contig 10482 bp, 12 predicted proteins | sample 2041341 | NCBI WGS metagenome assembly RCMY01 (sample SAMN09708234, study PRJNA481090) | Marine sediment metagenome, whole genome shotgun sequencing project.
ACAACAACGTATATAATTAACTGCTTGGGTCTGTGTGAATTCGAAAAATCCGATTCGATTTCCCTAAGGTTCGGTATCCTTTTGCTATTTTAGTTGGGTAACAAACGCAACTAATCAAATACGAAGATGTTGCCTGCAAGCGTAGTAAACAAGCTCCACTAATGCAGAAAAGTTTAAGATATGAATAAAAAAAGAATCTTGATACCTATACCATCTTATGGTTTTGACCCTACTGAAGTTGCTATTCCCTGGAAACAAATGTGTGAAAAGAACATAGAAGTTGTTTTTGCTACACCCAACGGGGAAAAAGCCTCTGCTGATAGCATAATGTTAAAAGGAGAAAATTTAGGTTTTTGGAAATTTATGTTACAAGCCAGAAAAGACGCAGTAAGCGCATACTCTGATTTAGAAAAAAACGAATCATTTTGTAATCCAATAAAATATATTGATGCCCAAGAATTAAATTTCAACGCAATATTATTACCAGGCGGACACGATAAGGGAGTCAAAGAATATTTGGAATCAAAAGTATTACAGAATCTTGTCGTTGGTTTTTTTAATGCCGGTAAACCAGTTGGGGCTATATGTCACGGAGTTTTGTTAGCTTCAAGAAGCATTAATCCAGAGACAAAAAAATCAGTAATCTATCATTACAAAACAACATCATTGCTTAAATCGCAAGAAATGTTAGCCTATAAACTCACAAAAAACAGACTAAAAAATTATTACCTTACATACCCCGGATTAACGGTTGAAGATGAAGTTAAATCTTCTTTATATAATAGGGATAATTATCTTAAAGGACCAAGTCCTATTTTTAGGGATAGCAAAAAGCATTTGAAAAGAGGTTTTGTAGTAAAAGATAGAAATTATTTATCTGCAAGATGGCCCGGGGATGCATATAGTTTCTCACTGGAGTTTATTATAATGGTTCAAGATTCAAAAAAAACAACAAATAATCAAAAAAACAGGAATGCCAGCAGGTAGCAATGTATATAGTTTATGGCTGATAAATTACTAAATATGAACATTATAACATCTAATAAAAATTTGTGTAAATTGAATATTTGTACTACAAAATCCGCCACAAAACCATATATAAACACGCTACGATCTGAAAAAGACATTATCGAAAACAAATGGAAATCAGAAAAGTAAGCATTCAAGATATTGAAAATCTAAAAGAAATAGGAAAACGAACTTTTGTCGAGACTTATTCTTCAGTAAACAGCGAAGAAAATATGACCCAATATTTGGAAAATAAATTTTCTACCGAAGAACTTAAGACTGAACTGAATGATAAAAATTCTGAATTTTATTTTAGTGAACTCAACAAAAAAATAATTGGATATTTAAAAGTAAATACAGGACAATCTCAAACCGATATTAAGGACAAAAACGCTTTCGAAATAGAACGGATATACGTACTAAAAGAATTTCACGGAAAAAAAGTCGGACAAAACCTTTATGAAAAAGCGATTAAATTGGCGAAAGAGAAAAATGCGCAATATGTTTGGTTATCTGTTTGGGAGAAAAACTCAAGAGCAATTCAATTTTATGAAAAAAATGAATTTGTGTCATTTGACAAGCACATTTTCAAACATGGAAATGATGAACAGTCTGACATAATGATGAAATTAGAACTGAATAAAGAAAAACTAGTTGCTAACACCGTGTATAATTCATTGTTTTAAGTGTTTTACTTAAGTTCTTTAAGCTATAAAAGTAAGTGATTTAACCGGAAAACAAGAGCTAATTTAATCACAACAAATCATACACAAACACGATGGGCACAATTTGAGAAACTAATACCATATGAATAAAAAAATAGGTTTAAAAGAAGCAATTTCTATAGGTATTGGAGGAATGGTTGGTGGTGGTATTTTCGCGGTCCTTGGACTTGCAGTATCACTGGCCAAAGGCGGAACACCAATAGCCTTTTTATTCGCTGGTATTTTAGCCTTAATAACTTCTTACAGTTATGTAAAGCTATCAAAAAAGTATCCGGACAGAGGTGGAACCGTTAAATTTATCAACCAAGGTTTCGGAAAAACAATCTTTAGTGGCGGAATTAATAATCTTTTGTGGATAAGTTATATCATTATGCTTTCACTTTATGCTTCGGCATTTGGATCTTACGCACCAAATTTATTAGAGTTAACTCACGACAAAACAATTGATTCACACATTTATGCAAGTGTAATTATTGTTTTAGCTACAGCCATTAATTATTATAGTATAGCTGTCGTTGGCAAAATAGAATCTTACGCAGTAATTATCAAATTGGTAATTCTGATTTCCTTTATTTTTATTGGGGCTTATGGCTTAATTGGAAACCCCAACATGGCTCAATTAGCGGTTTCACAATGGGAAGCACCTATTAAATTATTTGCTGGCGGAATGGTTATTTTTGTTGCTTATGAAGGCTTTGAACTAATAGCAAACGCAGCACCTGACATTATTAATCCTGAAAAGAATATACCAAGAGCCTATTACTATTCTGTTATTTTTGTGATTGTGCTATATATTATTATTGCTTTGGTAACAGTAGGTTCACTTCCATTTGCGAAAATTGCAACAGCACAAGATTACGTTTTGGCAGAAGCAGCAAAACCAATGTTAGGAAAAGTCGGTTTTTCTATAATTACAGTTGCTGCCTTAATTTCAACGTTTTCTGCAATCAACGCATCTCTTTATGGAGGAAGTAAAGTAAATTATGAAATTTCGGAAGACGATGAACTACCACATCATTTTTTAGCAAAACTTTGGAATCAGCCCATAGGATTAATGATTACAGCAGTAGCTACATTAATTTTAGTAAACGTACTTCAGTTAGAAAGCATATCTACTGCAGGTAGTGTTGGCTTTTTACTTATTTTTGGTGTAGTTAATCTTGTTGGATATCGATTATCCAATGAAACAGGTAGTAATAAAATTATTCCATTGGTAGGTTTTATTTTATGTATGATTGCAACAGTAATTTTAATTAATCAGCAATACACTTCAAATACTATTGGTGTTATAATTTCAATAGCCATTATTGGGTTTTGTTTTTTAATGGAGTGGATGTATAAAAAGACAGAAAAGAAATAATATGGATAATTTATTAACGTTTTCAATTACTGTTTTTACTGGCTTTTTTGCAATTATGAATCCTATTTCAAATATGCCAATATTCTTGACTTTAGTCGAAGGAGCTGACAAAAAGACAAAACAAAGAATAAACTTAAAAGCAGTTATAATTGCTTTTATTATTGTTACTGTATTTGTCATTTTAGGGAAATTTATCTTTGAATTATTCGGAATAACAATACCTGCTTTTAAAATCACAGGTGGTATTTTAATTTTTTATGTAGGTTTTGAAATGTTACAATCAAAAAAATCAAACGTCAAACACTTAGAAAAAATTAACATTGATGAAAACATAGCAGTCTCACCTTTAGCAATACCTATTTTAGCTGGACCCGGAACAATTGTCACGGCTATGAATTTTGTTTCCCATTCATCATATGTTCATATTGGTTTAGTAATACTTGTTTTTGGAATTATGTGTTTGTTAACTTACATAACATTTAGCTTAAGTGATTTTATTGCAAAAAAGATTGGAGACAACGTAATTTCAGTCATTGGAAAATTAATGGGACTAATCATTGCAATTATCGGAACAAGTATGGTTATAGAAGGAATCAAAATATCATTTGACTTGGTAAAATAAGCTGACATTAAACCCTAAATAAAACTGTGCCCAACAACGTGTATAATTCATTTTTTTTAAGTATTTTAACTTAGTTTTTTTAAGTTTTAAAAGAAGCGGTTTAACGGAAAAAAGAGCTGATTTAATCACAACAAATCATGTACGAACACGTTGCCAATAATTAAAAAAACAAAAGATGAACAATAAATTTAAACAAGTAATCCATTTTAAATTTAATTATTTTTCAAAGATAAACTTATGCTAAAAACTCCAGTAATACACCCAACAATAATGGAAGTACTAGCGCGTTCGGGACATTTTGCACAAGTTGTTATTGCAGATGGAAATTTACCAGTTGGCGCTATGACAGGTCCTAACTCTACCACTGTACACCTCAATTTTCGCCCAGGATTATTAGACGCTCTAACAGTGCTTGAAGGTATATTAGAAGTCTGCCCAGTTCAAGGTGCAATTGTTATGGAAAAACCCGCTGAAGCGAATGCTAAAATACACGATGCTTATAAAAGTTTACTGGGAGACCATGTAACCTGGGATTCTATGGAGCGCTGGGCTTTTTATGATAAGATAAGGAATCCGAATACAACATTAATTATTCAAACAGGTGAACAACGTCGTTTTGCTAATTTGATACTAACTGTTGGTGTAGTGAAAATGGCAGAAGAAAGTGGTTTTTAGCAACTTAAACTGATATAAAAAATAACTACTGGCAACAAAGTGTATAAAACATAGCTAGTAAATGCTAAATCGAAAATTAGTGCATAACTACAAAGACCACCAAATTTTTAAATTAAAATCGGTCTTTAACGGAAAAGTTGTGCTTTTTTACGCGCTACGTTTCATACACCAACCTTTGGTAACAATATAGAGGAACAAAATAACCAATCAAAATCATTATAATTATGGACAGAAAAAAGTTTATCAAATCGACAGCATTAGGTGTGGGAGCTTTATCGTTTTTTCCCATGGTTAATGCTTGTAAGTCAGAAACAAAAAATCAAAAAGTAGAAGAATTGAACGAGGCAGAAGTTGTGAAATTTCAAAAACCTAAGATTGTTACGAAAAGCGAAGGCCAAATATTAAATGTCATTGGAGACAATCAGAACATTAAATTAACTGGTAAAGACACTAACGGACAATTTACGCTAATAGAGCAGAATAACAAACCTGGAGTTGGTATTCCACCACACGTTCACGAAAATGAAGATGAAGTGTTTCAAGTAATTGAAGGACAAGTAGAAATGAGTATTGGAGAAAAGTTAACCACATTAAATTCTGGTGATTTAATTTTTTGTCCTAAAGGAATTCCTCATTCTTGGAAGGTTATTGGCGACCAAAATGCAAGAGCAATGTTAAGTATTTTTCCTGCTGGTCTTGAAAAAATGTTCGAGGAATTATCTCAATTACCTGCTGGACCGCCCGATTTAGAAAAAGTTGGACAAATATGTGGCAAATACAATTTGAGATTTGTATAACGAAAAATACTGTTGCCAACACCGTATATATTTCATTATTTTTAAGTGTTTTTCAAAAGTTTTTTAAGTTTTAAAATAAGTAATTCACCGAAAAATAAGAACTAATTTAATTACAACAAATCATACACAATCACGTTGACAACAAGCTTAAAAAACGTCCTTTCTAGTCATATGACAATTTTGAAAATTTAATTTTGTGATAACTTTGAGAATTAGAAACAATTTAAAAATAAAAAATTATGGCACTTATAAATCCTTACATTAACTTCAACGGAAATGCAGAAGAAGCTTTCAATTTTTACAAATCAGTATTTGGTGGAGAGTTTGCGACGATTATGCGTTTCAAGGATATGTCAAGTCCTGAAAATCCAGTAGCTGAAAATGAAGCAAATAAAATAATGCACATCGCTTTGCCTATTGGCAAAAATATTTTAATGGCAAATGATGTTCCCGAAAGAATGGGACGAGTAAATGAAAATGAAAACAGGTCTAAAATATCTATTAGTGCACAAAGTCGTGAAGAAGCCGACAAGTTATTTAACGGGCTTTCAGCAGGAGGTACTATTGAAATGCCCATTGGCGAAAGTCCTTGGGGTTCCTATTTTGGGATGTTTAGAGACAAATACGGAATTGAATGGATGGTAGATTTTGACCCAAAGTATAACGGACAAAAATAATATTCTAAAATGGAGTCAAAAAATAAAAACACAATATCTGTCCAAACTTCAATTAATGCAGATTTAGAAAAAGTTTGGAACTATTATACTAAACCTGAACACATTATTAAATGGAATTTTGCAACTGATGAATGGTGTTGTCCAAAAGCTGAAAATGATTTAAAACCTAATGGTAAATTCTCCTGGAGAATGGAAGCAAAAGACGGAAGTGTAGGATTTGATTTTACTGGAGATTATAAAAAAGTAATCGAAAAGGAATTAATAACTTATAAAATGTCTGATGGTAGACTTGTGAAAATTGATTTTTTGAAAAACGAAAATGAAGTAATTATAAGTGAAACATTTGACGCGGAAGGAACAAATTCAGATGAACAACAACGAGCAGGTTGGCAAGCAATTTTGGGTAATTTTAAAAAATATGTAGAATCGAAAAAATAAAAAGCAAGTTGCCAACACCGTAGATAATTTATTTATAGTTTTAGCCTACTTACGAAAATTCTCGCGGATTTTCTATTCGGTTTGTATTTGCTAAATTAGGTGCTTAAAATACACAAAAAACCATAAACAAACACGTTGCGAAAAGTGTTGAAGAACTATTGAGAATTGAAAAAATCTTGCTGATTACCTTAAACGATTACGAATTGAACTAGTCTAAAAATGAATTTGAATAAATAGAAAAATGAAAAACTCTTTATTGATAATATTAACTTTTACATTCTTGATTTCGTGCAAATCAAATCAAGAAAAAACGGAACAGAAAGAACCAAATATACAAAGACCTTCTGCGGCACAGTTAATTTCGGAAATGGACGATAACAAAGATGGAAAATTATCGAAAAATGAAGTCAATGGTCCTATTGCGGATGATTTTACTACTATAGACAGCAATAATGATGGCTTTTTGACTTTAGAAGAACTAAACAAAATAGAAAAAAATCCAGAGAATAGACCACCTCGACAAACAAATGCGAATAAGGATTTGTCAAATGAGATTGATTCTTCCGTTAGGGCAATTCCGGTAAATACTGATTACTTTATTTCAGAGAACATTATTGGTGGAATTGAAAAACAAATGGTCGAATTAAACGGAATTGAAACACTTTGTTATATCATCAAAACAAATTCTCAAGCAACCGAACATCAAATGGGACCTTGGTGCCCAAGACACATTGAAGATGGAATGGAAAAAGCAGGAATATGGTTTAAAGATGATAAAGTTTATGATGTTTCAGGTCACTTCATTGCTAAATTAGATGAGTTCTACAGTGATGAAAAATGGAAATTATACCGAGAAGATGGAACTATTAAAGTTACCGATACAGAAGAGGGTTGTTTGGCAGCAGCAAAACCTGAAGTAGAAGAAGAATATCATAACTACTGTGTGGAATGCTTGCCAGAATATTTTAAAGACCAAGTAACAACATTTGTAATTCCGATAACACCAAAATATCTAAAAACTGCCCAAAGTTTTGGAAGAGGCGGCATAGGAGTTGCTTTCAATGGAGTTAATTTTGACCCACCTGCACCAACACACGCTATTTTAGCAGCTCACACAATCGCACCTTTAGATGATCACGGAGGACACGTAAATCCACACGGGGGTTATCATTATCATGCAGTAACCGGTTCTACAAAAGAAATTGCTCAAACCGATTCGCACGCGCCAATGTTAGGTTATGCTATTGACGGATTTGGAATTTACGCCTTATTAGATAAGAAAGGGAATAAACCCAACGATTTAGACGAATGTGGTGGGCATTTTGATGACGTAAAAGGATATCATTATCACGCAGGAGAACCTGGTGGAAACCAAATTATTAAATGTTTACACGGATTACCTGGTTACACTGAAGTAAAAGAGTAGAAAAACACTATACACAATAATGGCTATAAGTAATTGCTGGTTCTCGCCCACTACTGAAAATCCTCGCGGATTTTCAGTTTAGTAAATACTTGCAAAGTTAAGTGTTAACTCACGCAACTACTAATAGTCGAGGCAGTTGTGCATCATGTCGAACGAATAATAAATATATATGATTAGTAACTATTTCGATAAACAGTTTGAATTAAGATATTTTGAGATGAATGAATTAGGTATTGCTTCGCCAACTACCATCTTAACTTTATTGGAAGAAACAGCAGCTGATCATTGTTATTCTATAAACTATAGTTTATACCAATTAGCAGAACAAAATATTGGTTGGGTTTTAATTTCTGGGGTTATGCAAATGAAGCGATATCCCAGTTATAAAGAAAAAATTACTATTAGAACCTGGTTGTCAAAATATACAACTATTAAAGGATTTAGAGAAAATATTATTTACGATGAACAAGATAATATTATTGGAAGAGCTAAGGGTTTATGGATTTTCTTTGATATTAATAGAAGAAGGCCTGTTCAAATATTTGATAAAATAAAAGAAACATGGTCATTCTGTAATGAAGAAAGTATTAATTATAATATTTCTAAAAAAATTAATGTCATTGAGAATTCAGATTATGAATTAAAATTCAAAGTTAATAGATATGATACTGATATGATTAAGCACGTAAATAATATTAGATATTTACAATGGGTAGTTGAGTCAATTCCTTACGAAATTATTGATGATTATTATTTGTATTCTATAGACGGTAGATTCATTGCTGAAGCTCACTATGGTCAAACAATCATCTCTTTGACTAAAAATGATTCAGAGGATAAATCGTTCATACACACAATAAAAATTGAAGGAACTGATAAAGTTTGTGCAACAGCAAAAACAATTTGGAAGAAAAAATAACATGAACGCACAACAATGTTTAAAAATAATAGCCGACATAAAAGTAAATTTAAGCATTGTAGCCCACTTCAGTTTGCTTGTAACTTGATAAGTTTGAAGTCCGAAATCGGCTACTATTTTTATACCAAACGTTGTGCGCAAGCTGAACTGATCAAGAAAAAGCAGTAAAGACTGAAATCGAAACTGAACAGTTGAAACATAAAAACAAATGGAAAAATAATCATTATGAAACATAAAAAAATAGTTCAGTACGGAATTGGAATATTAATAATCGAAACTATACTTATGGGAATTTGGTTTTATTCAATGAAACCGGAATCAGAGGCTGGACTTAATATTTTACAGTTTGTACTTGTATTATTTGGAATTAATTTGATTTTGGGACTTTTCTTGTATTTTCTTAAAAAACCGTTATTTGTATTATTTTTTGCAAATGCTATAATTTGTCCATTTATTTTTTATGCGTTATGGATAATGTGGTTCACATATTATGCATAACATACCATAAGAAACATATTGAGATTAAACCAATAAAACAACGAAAACATTTGAACCGAAAAAAGCCTACGCACAACAACGTTCATGATTAATATATTGATTATAAACTATTTATCAAAATTCTATCGAATTTTTTATTCGGTTTGTATTTGCTAATTTAGGTGCTTAAAAAATGCAACTAATCTTATACTATAACGTTAGGCAACATTTGACTGAACCAGAGAAATGGAAGAAATTAGAGAAAAAATCATAAAAGAGTTCAAAAGAAGAAAATATGTTGAAATGATTACCTTAAATTAATACCTATAAAAACTACTTATAACATGATAAAAAAAGTTATGGCGCTAGCCTTGTTCTTAACTGTTCAATCAGTATTTTCACAAGAAACACCATGTGCTGATGGCGGACATTTTGAATGTGGAAGTATAAAAGACCGTGGCGAAATAAGAATTACACCTTTATCTGAACTTGGCTGTAAAGAAAAAAAAGGGCATTTATACACCATGTTCCCAAGAATTACCATTTATGCAGGCTATGTTTTTAAAGAAGTGGCCTATTGTAATTCTAATGCTATAGACCCGTATCAAGGAAGGCTTCAGTTTATATATTGCATGCCAGATACCTGTCAAGAAATAACTATTACTATCTATGATTTTAAGGACCCGTATTTTCAAACTAATTCAGGGAAAATACTAAAAGATATAAGTTTAATGTCTTTTGACCCAACAGCATCTTCAACATTAATGGGCGCGCATCTTGCAACAACAATTGATAAATTTGATGAAGAAATAGTAATTTCACCCAGATTTGGCTCCATGGGTGGTGAATCTGATCAGGTTAGTTACTTAGCCTATCATGATAAAAGGTATTTTATACAGATTGATATTGATGATAAAAATGACCGTTTTACAGAGCCAATTCAAGTAGAAAACTTTGTATCAGGTTATGTTAAATTACTTAAAATAGAATAGTTTTCACTGGTTAAATAAGATTATATTTATCTTTAGACTATAAAACACCAAATTATAGTATATTTAAAAACGGCGTAAGTTCAATTTTAACCTGTAGCTATATTTCAGTACGAGACACCTAACGAATCCTACCGAAATACATTGTAACACATTTTGCCTAGTAAACGAAAAAATGAAATTTGTACTTAAAAATAGAATTATGAAAAAAATATTCATTTATGTAATAATTATAATAGTGACGGCCCAATTTTCATATTCTCAAGATTTAAATAAGAAATTCAAATGGCCTGAAAATAAAAAAGCCGCTGTCTGTTTAACATTTGATGATGGTCAAGATTCTCATCTGGATAATGCCATACCCTTACT
>RCMY010005748.1_pt1 | contig 10479 bp, 9 predicted proteins | sample 2041341 | NCBI WGS metagenome assembly RCMY01 (sample SAMN09708234, study PRJNA481090) | Marine sediment metagenome, whole genome shotgun sequencing project.
AGATTGTAGATGACCTTCCTCAATTTGAAGGCTACCCATAAATGTATAAAACCGTAATCACTTTATTATTATTAATTGTTGGTCTTATCAATTTTATTCCAGTTATTGGAGTCATATCCGCAGAACAATTAACAAAACTCTATGGAATTACTCTTAGCGATAATAATTTAACAATTCTGCTTCAACATAGAGCTTTGCTTTTTGGCATTGTTGGTGCATTTATTATTTATGCAGCATTCAACCCAGCGGTTCAATCCTATGCATTTATCGCTGGGTTCATCACCATGCTTGGTTTCATAATTATCGCCTGGAAATCTGCTGGTTACAATCAAGAATTATCAAAAATAATTACCATGGATATTATTGCCTTAATATTACTAATCATTGCATTGGTTTTATTTTTAATAAAGAAAGCATGAACATATTTTGGCGAATTATTAAGTTCATCCTAGGTATTTTATTTGTCGTCTCAGGATGCTATAGCTATATTTATGTAACAAACGACAATATTGCAGGCTTTGCAAATGGCGTTAGTTATAAGAATCAAGAAATGATAGGTACTGGGCTTTTGGTGGGGCTGGGTGTCTTATTAATTTACAGCGCTTTTAAGAAAACACCTACTAATACAGATGAGTGAAATATAGAACGGCTGTTCAATGTCACTTAGGCGGGAAAGTCCCACTCTTCAATTCATTCAAAGTCTGTAATATCTCTTCCCTAGTATTCATAACAAAAGGACCGTGTCTAACAACCGGTTCATTCAAAGGTTCACCAGAAGCCAACATTAATTTTGCAGATGAATCAGTTTTCAAAACCAACTCATCGCCTTCGGATAAAACAACTAACTGAGGTGCGGTTACTTTGGAATTCGTCTCACTTACAACTTCTAGCTCACCTTCAAACACATATAATAAAGCCGAATGAGTAGACTCAATAGGAATTCTTAACTCTGCATTCAAATCAATTTCTGCCAAAACAGGCTTACGACTAACTTTTGCTACAGGTCCAGTCTTTCCGAACAATTCACCACTTACTAATCGGACAGTATTTCCTGCATGTTCAAAACTTGGAATATCTTGAGCTAAATATTCTTGGTAATCAGGAGGATTCATTTTTTCTGATGCGGCTAGATTTACCCACATCTGAAAACCCGATAAACGCCCACCTTCTAGTTCAGGCATTTCCTCATGCATAATGCCTCGACCAGCACTCATCCATTGCACATCACCAGCATTTACAACACCTTCCCTGCCTGTGCTATCACGATGACGCATACGCCCTTCTAACATGTAGGTAATGGTTTCTATACCACGATGGGGATGTAATGGAAAACCTGCGATGTAATCCTTGGGGTTATCAGAACCAAAATGATCAAAAAGTAGAAAGGGATCTACGCCTTCGAACCCTGCTATGGGGAAAAACCGCATAAGCTTAACCCCAGCACCATCAGTGGCAGCTATGGGATTTTGAATATGAATAATTTTTCTTTGCATAAAGTTATTTTAAAACAAAACCAGCCTCAGCGGCGAGTAATAGTAATGCCGATTGAATGGCAATATGCGGGTCGACACTTTCCCATGATTCATCAGGAGAATGTGCATCTTTACCTTTACCACCACGACTGATGGTGACTGAAGGAATACCAAGCGAAATCGGAACGTTCGAATCAGTTGATGACGCTTTCATTTCTGGTTCAATTCCCATTGAGTGCAATACTGCAATAGCATTTTTTACTAAAGATGAGTTTCTATCTCCATTACCTGCTGGTCGTTTACCTACTGAATTGATATCTACTGTTAATGCCTCATCTAAAGTGCGTCGCGTATTTTCTTTGTCTAAAGCATATTGCATAGCCGCCTGAAAAGTTTTATCTAATTCAGCTAATTTTTTAGGATCTTGAGAACGCATATCCACTTCCATCCAACTACTAAATGGAATCGAATTAATTGATGTTCCACCGCCAATTCGACCTACAGAAAAAGTTGCTTTTAATCCTTCTTGTTGAGTAATTGGTTTTGCATCTTCAGTAAACTTAATTATCGCCTCAGCCAAAGCTTGATGTGGATGAGCGCGTCCATAAGCACTGTAAGAGTGACCACCTGGACCGTTGAAAGTTACCTTGTAGCGGTTAGAACCTACCGCGTCAATAATCAAACGTTCCTGATTGCCACCATCCATAGCAATAAAACTATCTATCTTGGTACCCTGCTCACTAAACAAATGTCTAACGCCACGTAAATCCCCTAAACCCTCTTCTCCAACTGAGCCAATAAATAAAATATCATTTTCGGTTTGAATATCAAATTTATTCATCACTTCTATCAAAGTTAAAACAGCAATCAAAGCTTGGGTATTATCACCAACACCAGGAGCCGTAAGTTTTTTGCCTTCACGCACAACTTTAATTTCCATCTCTTCAGGAAAAACGGTATCGAGGTGTGCAACCAGTGCCACAGTTTTAGTACTATTAGTTCCGGCACGTTTAGCAATTACATTACCAACTTCATCAATACGTACATCTTCCAATCCAGAGGCTTTTAATAATTTTACAAACTCAGCAGCTCGCACTGCTTCCTTAAACGGTGGTGCTGGTATTTCTGTGAGCTTAATTAAACGTTGAATATTACTTTCTTCCATGGCTTCAATTTCATTGAAAGCATGTTTTATTTTTACGTGTTCGAAAATATTTTGCTGTTCAGAATTAGAATTATTCAGAACTGTTAAATCGTTACTTTCAATTGGAACTTGTGTACTGGCGCAAGCAGCAAGAGTAAATAGAAAAAATATTAATACTGTTTTTATAGAATTAGAGTTCATTGTGTTCTCAAATAGTTTTTTATTAAAGCGAGATTGTGAATTATCACATCTTCAGCTAACAAATACTTGAAACAAGGCATTTACTTGAAAAATTTGATAATTGGACAATTTAGCGTCAAATGCATGATTTATGTCTAATTATTGTGCATTGCACAAGCAGTTAGTTTGTTTATAATAGAGCATTGAAACAACCGTTTAAATTATTTAATTTCTAAGGTAATCGCATGAGTAAACGTATCTCAATAGGCGGCTTAAAAGTTGCAGACACTCTTTTAAATTTAATCAATCAACAAATTATTCCTGGAACTGGAATTGCTATTGATGATTTCTGGTTACAGTTTGAAAAAATTATTAATGAATTTGCTCCTCGCAATATGCAATTGCTTAAGGTGCGTGATGATTTGCAAAGTAAAATTGATGCATGGCATACCAGTCATAAAGGCCAAACCCATGATGCTATGGCATATAAAGCATTCTTAAAAGAAATTGGGTATTTACTTGAAGAAGGTTCAAACTTTCACATTACAACAGAAAACGTAGATACAGAAATTTCACAGCAAGCTGGCCCACAACTGGTCGTTCCAGTTATGAATGCCCGCTTCGCTTTAAACGCGGCTAATGCACGTTGGGGAAGTTTATACGACGCGCTTTATGGCACCGACGCTATCTCCGAAGATGATGGCGCCGAACGTGGAGGTGCTTACAATCCGGTTCGTGGTGCAAAAGTAATTGCCTTTGCACGCGATCATCTTGATACCGCTGCCCCGCTATCATCAGGTAGTCATGCCGACTCTACTCGTTACTTTGTAGAAGATGGTGCTTTAAAAATTACTACTAAAACTGGAACGATAGAATTAGCTGATAGTAATAAATTTATTGGCTACCAAGGTAGTCAAGAAAACCCATCAGCCATTTTATTAAAAAATAACGGTTTGCACATTGAGATTCAAATTGATGCCACTCATCCGATTGGGAAAACCGATTCTGCCCATGTTAAAGACTTACTGGTTGAAGCAGCAATTACAACCATCATGGATTGTGAAGATTCAGTAGCTGCAGTTGATGCTGAAGACAAAGTGGAAGTTTATGCCAACTGGTTAGGTTTGATGCAAGGTAATCTGGAAGTAGACTTACACAAAGGTGGTAAAACCATTACGCGTAAATTAAAAGCTGATCGTTACTACACGGATAAAGACGGTTCTGAATTACGTTTGCATGGTCGTAGCTTATTGTTCGTACGTAATGTTGGTCATCTCATGACTAATCCAGCAATACTAGATAAAGCTGGCAAGGAAGTTCCTGAAGGCATCATGGATGCCATGATTACTTCACTTGCTGCCATGCATGATTTACAAAGCGATAAATCTAAGCCTGAGACCAAAAGTAATTCACGTGCTGGTTCTATTAATATCGTCAAACCAAAAATGCATGGTCCTGATGAAGTGCAATTTACTTGCGACTTATTCTCGGCTGTTGAAGACGCCCTTAAGTTAAAACGCAATACGATTAAAGTCGGCATCATGGATGAAGAACGTCGTACGACAGTCAACTTAAAAGAGTGCATTCGTGTAGCAAAAGAACGTGTGGTCTTCATCAATACCGGTTTCTTAGATCGTACCGGTGACGAGATTCATACCAGCATGTTGGCAGGCCCTTTTGTGCCTAAAACCAAAATGAAAGAACAAGTTTGGATTGGAGCATACGAAGATTGGAATGTGGATGTGGGTCTACAATGTGGTTTAGCGGGCAAGGCTCAAATTGGTAAAGGCATGTGGGCCATGCCTGATGAAATGGCGGCCATGTTAAAACAAAAAATTGCTCATCCTTTATCGGGTGCAAATACCGCCTGGGTGCCTTCTCCAAACGGTGCGACCTTACACAGCACGCATTACCACCAAGTGAATGTTTTAGAGCTTCAAAAAACCTTAAAAAACCGTGAACACGCAAACATCGATGACATCTTAACGATTCCTCTTCAGAAAGATGTATCTGCTTTAACAGCCGAAGAGATTCAAAACGACCTCGACAATAATGCTCAAGGTATTTTAGGTTATGTAGTGCGTTGGATTGACCAAGGTGTGGGTTGTTCTAAAGTACCTAATATTCGTGACGTTGGATTAATGGAAGATCGAGCTACTTTACGTATTTCCAGTCAACATATTGCCAACTGGCTAGAGCACGGGGTGGTATCTGAAAAGCAAGTCACCGAATCGCTTAAACGCATGGCAGCTATTGTGGATGAACAGAATGCAGGCGACTCGCTTTACCGTTCGATGGCACCAAAATTTGATGGCATTGCTTTCCTAGCGTCTTGTGATTTAATCTTCAAAGGCAAAGAACAACCAAGCGGCTATACCGAGCCTTTATTACATGCTCATCGATTGGCCTTGAAGGGTTAAACCAGAACTTACATTAAGGGTTGATACTGCATTGAATAATGTACAAATTTTGCAAATCAACCCAGTTATATTGAACGTCGGCAATTCAGCCTAAGTGAAAATTAAATTAGTCGCTATTTTACCCAATTATTATACTGACTAAATACTTATACCCAATAAGGGGTAAATTATCCCGTGCCTAGACCTAATACCCTATTCTATAAATTAGTTATAATGCTTGTTCTATAAATTTTCAATTGGCAATACCATGTCCTCATTACCTAATTTCAATTGGCAAGATCCCCTACTACTCGAAGAAAACTTAAGCGAAGATGAAATCATCGTTATGGACAGTGCTCGTAATTACTGTCAAGAGCGATTAATGCCGCGTGTCTTAATGGCAAACCGCAATGAAACTTTTGATCGAGACATTATGACCGAAATGGGTGAATTAGGCTTACTGGGCGTAACTATTGATGGCTATGGCTGTGCAGGTTTAAATTACGTATCTTATGGCTTAATAGCAAGAGAAGTTGAGCGTGTTGATTCAGGTTATCGTTCGGCCATGAGCGTGCAGTCTTCTCTAGTCATGCATCCCATATATAAATACGGCACTGAAGAACAAAAACAAAAATATCTACCTAAATTAGCCACTGGCGAATGGGTTGGTTGTTTTGGTTTGACTGAACCTGACGCAGGATCTGATCCTGCGGGAATGAAAACTCGTGCGAAAAAAATTGATGGTGGTTACCGATTACAAGGTTCAAAAATGTGGATAACCAATTCGCCAATAGCCGATGTCTTTGTAGTTTGGGCAATATGTGATGATGAAAAAATCCGTGGTTTTGTATTAGAAAAAGGCATGAAGGGATTGAGTGCACCAAAAATTGAAGGTAAATTTTCTCTACGAGCATCTGTGACCGGTGAAATTGTAATGGACGGTGTGGAAGTTTCTGATGAGCATCTTCTGCCAAAAGTTGAAGGGTTGAAAGGTCCATTTGGCTGTCTCAATAGTGCACGCTACGGAATTTCATGGGGCGCACTAGGTGCCGCTGAATACTGTTGGCATGCAGCTTTAAACTACACCTTAGAACGTAAACAATTTAATCGCCCGCTTGCGGCTACACAACTTATTCAGAAAAAACTTGCTGACATGCAAACTGAAATCACTTTGGGATTACACCTCAGCCTTCAAGCCGGACGTATGCTTGATGCTGGTAAGTTAAACCCAACTGCCATCTCTCTTATTAAACGCAATAGTTGTGGCAAGGCTTTAGACATTGCTCGTAATGCACGTGATATGCATGGCGGTAACGGCATTTCTGATGAATATCATGTAATTCGTCATGTAATGAACCTCGAAGCCGTGAATACTTATGAAGGAACGCACGATGTTCATGCCTTGATTTTAGGAAGAGCACAAACTGGACTGCAGGCTTTTTCGTGAATTAAATCAATAAGTAAGCTATTTTTAAACTGTGTCTGAACTTGTATATATCATATAAATCAGCTTCAATCTGTAGGAAAATTCTTACAATCAGCTGTAATATCAGCTACAACTTATTGGAGTATGCTCATTCCACCATAAGAAATGGAATGAATTGCACTAAGCAATATAACAACAGAGAATTTATTCTCAGGAGTTTACATCATGGGTATGTCGATACAATTAGATTTAACGGACGAAGATTTGTCGTATTTTCATGCAGTTTTAGATAAAGCTAAAAAAACAGCGGCTATTGGAGGTGAGAGTACTGTCATCCTAAAAGCCGAGCAATTACTGGACGAGGTCGAAAGTCAGGAAAAATTTCCGCTTTTTGTTGAAGAACGTTTTCAATATCTTCATACGCTTATCGCTATGCTTAAAGACGATGAGTGGAATCTTCCCAGTGAAGAAAAAAAAGAAATTTTGAATGTGCTGTCTTATTTCTTAAATAGCTATGACTTAATCGCAGATGATATTCCAGGCATCGGTTATCTGGATGATGCGATTATGATCTCACTGGTCGTTGAAGATATCACCAAGGAACTACAAAACTATAGTCAGTTCCAGCATTTCAGTGATATTGAAAAAGGTGTTGGCCATGACAGTAATGTTACACGCGCCGATTGGGAAGAACACAATCGTGTAGCAATGTTTCAACGCATGCGTAACCGTCGAGGTACAACGGGTAGCATTTTATAAGAAAAACTTATAATGATTAGAATTAAAAATAAACCGACTTTGATGTCGGTTTATTTTTATTCATTGTTTTTAATTATTATTTTTAACTGCAGTAAATGCAGAGTACAAATATAGACTCATAGATACCAATGTCAAAAGTGCAGCAATTATTAAGCTATAAAACCCAATTTGGTAAGTCGGTAATTTAAATAGTGGAAATTGGTATAACAATGCAAATAATGATCCCATTTGAAAAATGGTTTTCAATTTACCAATAGCATGCACTTTTACAGCATTTCTTAAACCTAGACCGGCCATCCATTCGCGTAAGGCCGATACTGCAATTTCTCTACCTATTATAATAATTGCTGCTAAAACCAGAAAAATATTCTGATCATAACTAACCAGTAGTATCAAAGCCGTAGACACCATGAGCTTATCAGCCACTGGGTCAAGAAAAGCTCCAAAACTAGAGGTAATACCCCAACGCCTTGCTAAGGCTCCGTCTAACCAATCCGTAATGCCAGCAATTGCAAAAATCACGCCTGAAATTGGTCTGGCATATTCTAATTCAGAAAAGAAAACGATGACAAAAACAGGAATTAATACAATTCGTATCCATGTCAAAATGTTTGGAAGTTGTGATTTCATGGAAAGAGTATAACGACTAGTGTAAATGAGTGTGAACATTTCATAGAGTGTCTATTTCTCATGCAAATGTTTATAAATACGCTCTGCAATGACTTTGCTAATACCATTTACTTTAGCCAATTCGTCCATGCTAGCACCCGTAACTTCTTGTAGGCCGCCAAAGTGTTTAAGCAAGACCGAACGACGCTTGACTCCTAAACCTTCAACTTCTTCTAAAATCGATCGAGTTCTCGATTTGCCGCGACGTTTCCGATGCCCAGCAAGTGCAAAACGATGCGCCTCATCTCTGACCTGTTGTATAAGCTGAAGAGCCATAGAATCTTCCCCTAGAATCAATTCTTTTTGTAAATGTGGCATCACAATTTTCTCTGCACCCGCTTTACGTTCTACACCTTTTGAAACACCGGCAACCAAAAACGGTGGTAACTCAAGTTCAGCTAAATTATCAATCGCTTTAATCACGGAATTGACTTGTCCAACTCCACCGTCAATTAACATTAAGTCGGGGTAACGTGCTTTTGCAGATTTTTTAGCTGTTTCAGCATTAGCTTCTTTAGGGTTTTGATCTTGGTAAATTCTTTGTAAATATCGTGTTACCGCTTCTTGCAATGCTAAATAGTCATCCCCGTCAGTAACGGCACGAATATTAAAACGTCGATAGGCAGATTTTTTAGCCCCTTTAGAATCAAAAACTACACAGGATGCAGTAGTAGCCTCGCCCATAGTGTGGCTTATATCAAAACAACAAATTAGCTGAGGTACTTCTGCTAAATCCAACACATCTTTTAGATTTTCAAAGCGTGTATCAAGTTGTTGCTGTTTATTCACGTGTTGCATAACGGCGTGTTCTGCATTCATGCGCGTCATGTGCATCAGCTGATTACGCTTGCCACGCATATCCCATTTAATTTGGACTTTATGCTTGGCTTGCACGCTCAAAACATCTTCGAGCAAGTCTTTTTCACTCAATACTTGGTCAAGAAGAATTTCGTGTGGTGGGTAATGGTGTAAATAATATTGAGTAAGGAATGCGTCAAGAATTTCACTAAATTCAGTATCTTTCGCATAACGTGGAAAATAACTTCTGCAACCTAAATTACGTCCTTGACGGATAAACATTATGGTGATGCCAGTAACTCCATTAAGTGTATGCGAAGCTATACAATCTAAATCTCGATCAAAACCTGACATTAATTGTTGGGCTTGAATTTTCTTTAGATTTGCAATTTGATCGCGGTAATACGCAGCTTCTTCATAATGCATCTCAACAGCTGATTTCTCCATTTTTACTTGCAAAGATTCTACTACACTCAGGCTTTTGCCTTTAAGAAACTGAATTGCATGACCAATGTCTTCTTGATAATCTTCAGCGCTAATTTTTCCTACGCAAGGCGCGCTACAGCGTTTGATTTGATACTGTAAACAAGGTCTACTACGATTAGCAAACTCACTGTCTTTACACTTTCGTAAACGAAAAAGTTTTTGCAATTGATCTAAGGTTTCTCGTACTGCCAATCCACTTGGAAATGGCCCAAAGAAATCGCCCTTCTTACTTCTTGCCCCACGAAAAAATTTTACTCTAGGAAATTCTTGATCAGTGGATACATGAATGTAAGGAAAACTTTTATCATCACGTAACAGCACGTTATAACGTGGTTGATGTTTCTTAATTAAATTTGATTCGAGTAATAGCGCTTCGGTTTCAGTATTGGTAACGGTAACTTCCAAGCTTTTAACTAAAGACAACATACGCATGGTTTTTTTAGTTTTAGGGCTACCCGAAAAATAACTGCTTACACGTTTTTTTAGGTTTTTAGCTTTACCAATATAAATAATTTTTCCATCACTATCCGACATGCGATAAACGCCTGGCCTGCTGGTCATTTCTCCTATCTGAGCAGATGGGTCAAAGTCATTCATAAATTCTATCGAGTTCTGATTTTATATTTGAAAGTAATTTCAAATATCTCTGAGCTTAGATGTTTGAAATTGGTGTTGTGGCAAAACCGTGTCAACTATTGCCCATTAGACATTAATGCTTAATATGTGAATTGATGCCAATTAAAAAAACACTGTTTGGCTTATAATTATTAACTCTGTGTTACTACATCATGGGCAATTGCCATTTTGATTAACTCAGCATTGTTACTCGCGTCAACTTTATCACGCATGCGTGTGCAATATGTGCTGACTGTTTTTGGGCTTACATGTAACAAATCAGCTATCTCTACATTACGTTTACCCCTAGCCATTAACTGTAAAACTTCCAGTTCTCGTCGTGAAAGATCATCAAATCGTTCGTCTTTAATATCACCAATGTATTGCTTAGCCAAAAGCTCAGCTATAGATTTTGAAAGATACTTTTCACCACGTGCCACAGTTCTAACGGCATCTGCAATTTCATCTACTGCTGTTGTTTTACTAATGTAACCTAACACACCCATCTCTAAAACTAATTTGGGAAGCGGG